>Ga0307518_10000510_pt1 | contig 29533 bp, 28 predicted proteins | sample 25_EM_MG_FD_203889 | JGI IMG/M metagenome (GOLD analysis project Ga0307518, IMG submission 203889) | Populus trichocarpa ectomycorrhiza microbial communities from riparian zone in the Pacific Northwest, United States - 25_EM | ecosystem: Host-associated > Plants > Roots > Unclassified | place... | reverse complement strand
GTGCTGGAGAATGGAGAATCTCCATGGGCAGCTGGGAATTTCCAACCTGTCAGGACCTCATAGGTAGATACATCTGTAGAAATATACAAACCTAATAGGTCCTAAATGGGGGTTGACTGAAGTGAAGAGGTACCCTTCATCTGCACATGCTGTTGTGGCTCAGGAACACACCAATCAGCGAGGAGATTGAGGGCTTACTGGCAACTGAGGATTTTTGTCAGCGTGTCCAGGAATTTATCAAGGAAAACATATGTGCTTACTTGCCAGGTTTCGAGTCAGCAGAGGAGCTGAAAAAGATACCGAACGACGTGGAGGTAGCCTATTCACGCCCCCCAAACCCTGATTCACCCGACTACGACTCTGAGGTTTTGGAACTTGAGCGGAAGGTAGCACGCAACAAACAGCACCACACATGCGAGCTGCGCCGCTGTCTTGTCATGGACAAAAAAGGACGATTCGTTTGCAAACGACGTGCCCCATTTGAAACAGCCAATGAAGACTTCATCGACAAGGATGGGCGTTGGGGGATGAAGAGATTATACGAATTTATGAATGCATGGGTACCAGGAATCGCTGTCAACGTTCGTTGTAACAACGATGCAAAGCTACTCACCAATTCCAAGGAGACGATAAACGTATCGTTCTACGTCACAGCATATTCAACAAAGAAGCAAGGGCGAAGCTACAATCTGTCAGTGATCATGGCAAAGAGCTTTGCTTACCACGCCAAACAAACAACGTATGCGGATGAAATCCGTGATCAGCACCGAAAGCTGCTCTTTCGTCTGGTGCACGCGATAAATCGTGAGCAGGAGCTCTCAGCACCAATGGTGATCTCGTATTTGATGGGGTGGAAGGACTGCTACTCTTCGCATCGATATGCCCCCATTTATTGGACATCATTTGTGAGTGCGATATTGGAAGCATTCCCAGAGCTTCATCGACGTCAGCACTCGAGCGATGATGAAGAGATTCGTGCTGACTTATCAAGGTGAGAGATCTCGCAATAAGGAGGTTATGGCCACTTACCCTGCATGAAACACAACTAGAGATGATAGCGAGGTGAGGGTTGGGACATCAGACGAAAAAGGTACAGCAGACAACAACAATGAGGTGGGTGAAACAATCAGCGTCGAAGGTTTTTGCTGAGAACAGCGGAAATAGGAAGGTACAGCCGAGAGAGTGACTCTGGACGTAAATGGCAACGGGAGGCTGTTCCCAAAGTCACAAGTCATGGATTATGCGCGTCGTGGCGAGGCACTGTCAAACTTGAATATCATAGATTTTTTCGTCAACACCTACGAGGCAGACATTGATAAGACATGCCAACACAAAAGCATGGTAATAGATGATGAGACAGATCTACTGCAAGGCCCAAAGCGGCGGGGAAAACCATTTCATGAACGTGTCCGATATCTCGCATCTCATCCAAAATACAAAAGCAAACTTTGTATTGTACGGAGCCAGCGCCATAATAGACTTCCCAACTTCATTGGTCAGTACTTTGCACGCGGTGATGATGAAGAACAAAAGTCATTCTACTACGCCTCAATGCTCACATTGCTCAAACCATGGAGAGACCTCCGAACAGACCTAAAACATCCAAATCAGACGTGGGAGGAAGCATTCAATATATTCCGCTCATTTGCATCACCAAGAGAACTGCGCATCCTATCAAACATCCAATACTTCCATAAATGCGAGGCTGCAGCTAAACGCGACGGGTTCAAGCTCACAACAACGCAAATATCTGCGTCAAGTGATGCAACATCGGGAGAGTTAGAGCTTGACGAAGATGTTCCCAGTCACATCAGCGACGAACAATTTACAGAGGAGGGCCTTGCGTTTTTAATTGCCTCGAAAAGGTCATGGCGGGAAGAGTTACATGGACGTCTAGCAATCGAAGCAGCGAAGGCTGGTCACATTTTTGACGACAAACCATGGGATAACAATTGTGCCATTGTCGGAAATGGAGCAGCACTCAATGAAGTTGGTGGGGCTGTATGCAGGGGAAACGAAAGCGACATAGAGAGTCTGCTTTTGTGGAAACAACAGATGGAGCGTGACATACAAAGTCAGTGTTCAAATCCATCAGCCTCAAAAGCCCAGGACCACGAAGACGATTCTGGTACAGCTACCGTTGCCCGGAATGACAACGCTGGCCTAGCTGGAGTGACTTATCAGAATCACGAAACTGCAACTGCAGAGGCATCACTCGCACCTGCTGATCCATCTATGCTCAAGGCTGACCAGTACCGGGCCTATGGCATCATAACGTGGCATCTGAACGAAACCCTTTCTGGATCTGAACCGCCACCATTGAGAATGGTCATTCACGGTGAGGGGGGGACAGGAAAATCAAAAGTCATTCAGACAATCACACAGTATTTCGAACAGAAAGGGGTGGCTCACATACTACTCAAAGCGGCATATACAGGGATCGCCGCCTCTCTTATCGATGGGAAGACGACACATACAATTGCAATGGTGTCAGTTGGCAAAGATAAGGCGATCAGCGACGAGTCGAAGGCGAAGCTCCAACAGTTCTGGCAACATATCTCATACCTTATTATTGATGAGATGTCTATGCTCGCCAAGAGATTCCTAGCCATCTTATCGCATAATATCAGTACTGCAAAGATGGTTGAAGGACAGCCGTCAAAGAATGACTCGTTTGGCAGAGTCAACGTCATCCTCTGTGGTGATTTCCACCAGTTTCCTCCTGTTGCGACATCGCCTACCGAGGCACTTTATTTCCCAAGCAATCCTCAGAGAAACAGCGCTGAATCACAGCTGGGAAGGGCCATATACGAGGAATTCAACACAGTTGTCCTTCTCAAAGAGCAGATGCGCGTCACGGACCCAGTGTGGCGCGACTTCCTCGAACATCTACGCTACGGGCAGGTTAAAGAGGAACATGTCAAGATGTTGCAAACATTGGTCATAACTAACCCAGACTGTTCTGCAACCGACTTCAAAAGCTCTCCATGGGACACCGCATCTCTCGTCACTCCACGGCATGCTGTTCGGTGTCTGTGGAACGAGGAAGCCCTGCACAAATTCTCTACAGATACAGGGAATGCGGTATTCGGTTGCAAGGCAGAGGACACTATAAAAGGGGAACCACTTACCCTGCGCGAGCGATATGCCATGGCCACATGTGGGACGAGTAACGGAGAAGGTGGAAAGCAAAGGCGGAACAACCAAGACTTGCCAGAGCTGGTTGACATTGCAGTGGGGATGAGAGTGATGGTAACTCAAAACGTCGAGACTGACCTTGACATTACCAACGGAGCAAGAGGAATGATAGTCGGAATCATATTGCATCCTGACGAACTTGCATTGAACAATGGAATGGTACAACGTGTGGAACTTCAATACCTACCACTCTGTGTCCTGGTCCAGCTGGACCGGACATGGGCCACACAGCTTGATGGTTTGGATGAGTGTGTCATACCAGTTGAACCCAGGACTCAGACCTTCCGCGTGAAGAGCACACAAGCCAATGGAACGCAAGTCCCCCGAACTATCAAGAGGCATCAGTTTCCAATAACTGCGGCATACGCATTCACGGACTATCGCTCACAGGGACAAACAATAACGCACGTGCTCGTCGATATCGCAATGCTGCCGACTGGAGGACTGAGCCTTTTTAACTTGTACGTTGCACTGTCGCGAAGCTCTGGCCGGTCAACCATACATCTTCTGTGCGACTTTGACGAGAAATTATTCCAAAGTTCACACAAACCAGAACTTATCGCGGAAGATGATAGGTTGGAAGAATTAGATGCACAAACGAAAAGATGGTGGAAGGAGATGGGGAACGGCTGCCATGAGACTCTGAGTTAGTTTATTACTAATGATTGACTAGAACAACAATGCTACAGTGGTGCGATTTCAAAGTCCGCTGGCATGTTCCGGTGAGTTAGGCACGGAGAATAATGGGGGTGCCAGAGACCTTGACAAGCAAGGTGACTTAATGACATGGACCATATAATGTCAATTAATTATTTTTTCACGAGTTGCATTATGTCAGTCATGCTGAATTAGATAGCTGTTGGTAACTTAATGACAAGATCATATATCAGTATGTCATGAGGCTGAATATATGATATATATGATCAAGTTATTTGTTTTGTAATCATAGCTTATCATGGATCGACGGTCCCCGTGATGGATTCCACCCCTGGAAGGGGAAAAGTCCACGTCGTGAGGGACGAGTTGAGGCAGCCAAGGAATTTGCGGATCGGATGCAAGGGGTACGTTCAGAAGCTGAGGCAGCTTTACGAAAGGCAGCATCAGACATGAAAAGGGCACACGATCGTCGACGTTCCCCATCGAAAGACTATAAAATTGGCAACCGAGTCTGGTTGGAGGCAACCCATATCAAATCCGACCGTCCGACTAAGAAACTCGACGACAAACGTTATGGTCCTTTTGTCATTCTTAGCAAACATGGCGAGTCGACCTACAAACTCCAACTACCTATGACTTGGAAATCTGTCTATCCAATCTTCAATGAATGTGTCCTCACTCCATATTCTCCACCCCAATTTCCTTCGCAGGTTCGTCCTCCGCCGCCACCTCCAGACCTCGTTGCTGGAGTAGAAGAGCAAGAGATTGAAGAGGTCTTGGATTCCCGCCTACGGCGGGGTCGTCTTGAATACCTTGTTCAGTGGAAGGGTTTTCCTCGCGAGGAACAAGAATGGAAAACGACCGCCGAGCTCAGTCACGCAAAAGAGGCTGTTGCAGATTTCCACCGTCTTCACCCCGCCTCCCCTCGTCCTATGCCTACCATAAAGCTTCGTTTCCGTCGTCTTGAAAACTTCACAGCCCCAAACCCAATGCCTCATCATTTGTTCAATTGGGAAAATGGCACATTCGAACGTGACGAATGTCAACGTAACGATAGCCAAGAAAAAGAAGAATGGTTTGACGCGCTGGAACAACAACCTTGAATCGCGGGACGCGATTCTTGAGAAGGGGGTAATGTTACGAGTTTCCGTTTTCTCGGGTCCGTGCACGCTGTGTAGTTAATATCAAATACATATTCGTCATATGTATCCGCTGACTCCTCTTTCCCTTTCTTTTCCCTAACGTCGTGCTTCTCTATTCTAGGTATCGTTGTTTGTTGTTTCCGTTCGATGACGAATTGATCTCTATTCTAGCATTCAAGGTCTCACGTACGACTACGATTGTTGGAGGTTTGACAAAAATAGCTAGATGGACCCGCGTCCCTATACACTAAGATCGTGCTAAATACCGACGATCAAGTGGCTGTCCACATCGTGCACAGGTAGCCCTACCGAGCCCATGCGTCCATGGACACCCAATCGGGTATGGTTTGCCTTGCAGATAGTTCATTTGCTCGTGACAGAATGAAACTAGATCAACTTGTTGACTCCGAATGTGCAGATTGTCGAGGACCCTGAAAACTGGTACCCGCCTAACCACAGTCGCATACGATACCGTCTTAGGTGGGGAGGGCTACTCACCCACGAGTGTGAAACGCTGAGGTGATAACTCATGGTAGTAGTGGGGGCCTACGTGGGGACGAGCAGTGGAAAGCTGTCATAATTATACAGTATCGGTCTGTTCATGGTCAGTCGTTTTTACAAACTTTCCGAGGGTGTACCAGGTAAGCTCTTCATGCAGTTTCGTGTTCTCTGCTTTCAACTCCGCATGATATGTGGAACAGGGTGCCGAACCTTCGAGACATCAGAAGCGAACAAATGCGCTCACTTGTCACCCTTCCTGTAGCAATCTTGGTTCCACAATAGCCCGGTCAGTCCTGCAGCGGAGAGTATGAAAGGAAGGTTTCTGGTGGCGGAGCTATAAGGGTGCGATCGCCGTGTCCGGACCATGCGATGGAGAATATAGACAGGAGAGGTACGCATATGTTCTCGAGGAGATGAATTAAGACATATCCACTATTCAGTACGAACGATGTGAGGTCTTCCATCACTACTCCGCGTTAGGAAGATGCGTTGACTTTTGGTATGAAGGCGATCTTTGTGCAACGAAGCCGGAGACATCTGCCAAGATAGAAAATACGCGGAGGCCGAGACCAGATAAGTCAAGGTTAGGAATTAATGGTTGTACATGCCCACAAGTGGGCTTGAATCTAAACTGCCATTCCAGTCGGTTTGGCGCAATATAGTCGAAAAGATTAAGCCAAACCCTCGGGAACTTGAGCCGGTAGGCCACTCCTTCACGGCGAGGTTTGTCCACTGGCTGAATGATCCCTTCGGCACAACTTCCCACTAAAGTGATAGGTAAGAAACGCTAAGTTACAGCTCACAAAACTTGTAGCTCTTGGCAAACAAGAAACGGGGTACTTCAAGGTGTGTAACATCCTCGACAAGGATACCAAAATACAGAGGTGTATTTTGCGTCCGAGACATTCGATTTTCCAGAGAGCTGGATCTGCGAGTGCTGTTCTGGGACGCGTCGATGGCCGTCTGTGGGTTCGCATAGACGAAGTCTCCACAGGTCTTGCAGACTACTAGGCTGAAACGCATTGTGAACTATGAAGGATTTTGCCGCTGATGTAGTAGCTCAACCCATACCACTATTGAGTTAGCTCCGACCAGTTTATGGGGGGAAGGGGACCGTGCCGCAGCGAAATCAACGTTTTCTCAGTCATTTCGCCGGCGCCGTTACACTCAGTGACATATAATAAGTGGCAGCTCTCAGACCTGAGGCCCGAGGCCTGAGGGTCGGTCTGCACGCCATTCCGAAATGAGGACATTCCAGTCCAGCTTCGTCCGTCGCTCAGTTCGGTGGTGCGCGACCTGCTGTGGTTGGGCTGGGCCGAGCGTTAGCTCGGCTGGGGCGAGGCAGGTGGAGCCGCTCGGGTGGGCGGGATACCTGCTCGCCGGAAGTCGTGCACCGTGGACTAAGGAGGGCGAATGAACTGAGGCAAATCATTATGTATTAATCATAAACTTAAATGACTAGGGCAATTACAGAGTATAAAGGGTGCGGAGGGTGGGTGCAACGAGAGAGACGGATGTGCGAGGATGCTGAATGAGATGGCGACGAGCACACGTTAGTAGGTGGCGGTTCGAGGACGAGAAGAGGTGGGCGCCTACCTAGCGCTCACTGCTCGGCTGGACGCTAGCTGCCGGGTATTTCCGGCACCGTCACTATCCACTTGCAACTTGCGATCACGTGAGACTTGAATTCTGTGGCGCTGTCGAGGGCGTATGGGAAAAAAGTCCGGCACATTTTGTCCGGCGTCTTGTCCGGCGTTTATATAATACACATTAAGTAATCCACCTTTCCCCGGGGCCCGCTGTCATGGCTAATAAGCAAGATAGGTCACCCTCCCGCCTTCAGCTTCAATCGTGACGTTCCTGGCCAAGGCGACATCCATATGGTCTTCGGAGAGTTTGGCTTCTGGTCAATGCCGTCGTGTGGGAGACGACGACCACTCCACCTGCTGCACCCACGTGATCCGACGACCACCCAAGCACCCGCACGACAACGACGACAACTACCCAGCGACGACGACTCCAGTACAAGCATCCGCACGACCACGACCACGACCATCACCCACACGACGATGATCCAGCACCAGCGTCATCACCCACACGATGACGGCACCAGCACCAGTTCCAACACCTGCACGACAACTATCACTGCACCTGCACCTGCACCTGCACGACGACGACGACAGCGGCGGCACATCCACGGCAGCAAGACGAAGACGACGAAGACGTGACTCCCATGGCAAATGCCACGGCGAGACGACGACGACATGATGCAAACGGCCAGTGCCACGCCAACACGACGACGACGACGACGAGGTGACGCAGATGACCAGTGCCACAACGACACGACGCCGACGACATGGGATGACAGTGGCAATGTACAGGAACGACAACGACGACGACGCAGCACCATCACTTGCACGACAACGGCGACGGCGACAACACGAACAACCGCCCTGGCCCCCAACACCAGCACCAGCACCAGCACCAACATCCGCACGACGACGGCGACCAGGGCCAGCACCAGCGCCCCCAGCACCATTACCCGCACTGCGACGGCGACGGCGACAACATGACGATGATCCCAGCCAGCACCAACACCAACCATCACCCGCACAACGACGATGACAACTTGCTGGCCGTTATATTACACCTTGTATATTATGTATATAGTTCGTACAATATGATACATCATGTGTGGCCAATAGTATAGATAAACTGTATTCTAGACACTGAATACATAGAACTAGTGGGTACCAGATCTGTAGCTACGGTAGGGATACGGTATAGAGAAGACAAGAATGAGACTCCAATTGAATCCCCGCTAAGGCACCTGATACATAAGACGCCGGACAAGTTTTGCCGGACATTCCAAAACCCGAATATTGTCGCGCTGTCCAAGTCTATTTAGTACCTGAACATCTTGTTGTAATTTCTTCGTTTCTTTGTTTTCCTCCTCTATGTTTACCTCTCTTTGCGCCGCTGCTGTCTTTGCTTTTTTCAGCTCGTCGCGTGCACGCTATTCCGCATTATGACCTCCACCCTTTGGTGCTCTGTAGGTGACCCCCAGCCTTCCCCCTTTCAGATCGTGCTTTGACCCGATTGCCTATGGAAGTTGGTCTGGAGGCCTTTCCATATCAATGTATCCTACATGGATAGAGAAACGATCTCGTCCGCGGTGCCCATCATCTAGCCTCTCCATATGTTCAAGCATCTCCATCCTGCAAACATGCGTTGTTGCTGCCGTGTGATATCTTGTCAGCTTATCTATCCACTTTTTATTCGCCGTTCTACATGGATTTCCGCGTTTCTCTCGCAGCAGCAAAGTAAGCTTCCCGTCATTGCCAATAGGCAGTGCTGGGGGAGGCCGGTTCTATGTATAGAATTGCCTCTCCTCTGGGGACACATACCTTGCTTTTTATCCGTCGATCTCCAGGCCGTCGCAGACGGCGGACATACGATTGCATCGTGACATGACATAATTCAAGTGTTTGCGAAACATGGGAGGGCACTCCGATAAACCACAGGCCGCACACCGGGCACTGACGCTTGTCATGGCCATCACGAATAAGTGTGGCCTCGTGTGTGTCAGGTATTTTTATAGATGGGTCACTGACATCACCATTTGGACTGGCAGTGCTGTGTGGGGGTGAATCGAGACTACGAAGGATGTTATTATTGGTGGGAGTTTAACGCTGATACTGTGGACACTTCCATAGTTGCTCATATCTGTTCGATGGAAGGTACGTCCGATGGGGTACTAGGTAGGTACCACGGCTCTAATCTGGACCCAGACCGGCGAGTTCCCGATATCCATACATTTCCCAGGTCCAGGAATATCACGCCATATAGCCACCTTCTGGCCCAGTTGTTCGATACAAAATCGAGGTCTCTCTCCAATCATCAATCGGTTGGTAAGTCCAAGCTGGCTCGTTGTAGGACTACATCACCCTTGCAATTCAATTGGGCTCCTCGTTTGCAGGTAATGTAGAGAGATATTAAGGCCCAGCTTTCCAGCTGCTCGCTACCAAAACCGAGGCTTCCAAATGCTGGAATGGTATGATTGGGAACCGTATCCACGGTATGCTTCAAACGTCTAATTTCCATGCTTACCTTACATCGCCCATAGCACGGCTTGGAGCAACCTGGAGGTTGGTGGGTTACTTCCATGTGTAGATAGGCTGGAATAATGCGAGATTGACAGGGAACTCGCTTTCCATAGGCTGTTTAGGCGGAAAGGTGCAGTATGGGCATGTGACCCAAAGGACCAGATACCCCGTTTTCGTACGATGGGACGTACGTGGTATAAAAGGTAGGTGGTTGAATCAATTGGTCTCGAAGGAAAACATGTACCTCTTCAGAATTTCAGTTCCTCTCATCCTGGCAGCGCTCTCAACTCGTTGTTTTGCCGATGAATTGGATGCCTTCGCTTACACCTGCAGGGATACCTCCTTGCCTGACACTGTGCTCTATTCGACCTGTAAACGTACAAATGGCTCGTACGATTCGGCGTCCATCAACTTGAATCAATGTCTTGTAAACACGAACGGAATATTATATTGCGCCAAGAAGTGAGTAGGCCATTGTTTTGCATGTTAATCTAGTGACGACCCATCATTCTTAAAACAGTGGAGATTATGCAACGACTTGCAGCGGCTGCTCTCTCTCCGGAACCAACCTGAAGTGCGCTTGCAAAGATCATGACCAGACAGGGCGCTCTGCATCCATTGACCTGAGTAAGTTGAACGATGAAATGACCGAAGCAGCAAAGATAAACGCGTCGTTGCAAACAGATACCTGCTTAACAAATAATGACGGCACGCTGACATGCTGAGAAGACAAATGTGCAAATGCGTTCATTGATCATGTACTTGAAAATGTAAGATACAAGGTCTGTGGTTTGGGAGACTCGGTGGTGCAGTGCATCTAAAAAAAACTGTTTAACAAGTCTGTTGTGTGTTAGACGCTGACTGGCAGTGACTGATAAACGTCCGAAGTTGGCCAAACCTACTGGAGTTCCCTGTCGAAGTTTACCTTGAACCTTCTGATTAGTGGTACATTCCAGAATGCATCAGTGCATACAGGGTTAATGGTAAACTCACTTGACCTCAATAGCGACCCATATATTGTGCTACACAATAGGGAGCTGAAATAGGTAATATGTCATATTAATTCACAGGTGATGCGAGGAATCACAGATCCGATGCATAAGCTGCATACGCTGGCCGCGCTGAAAGGTGATACTACTTGGGGATGAAGAACAGAAGACTGCGCCATTCATCGTATGATACGTCCTGTATATCAACGGTGCTAAACGAGTATATCTTTGCACTTTACGAATTCGGGGGCCAGGGTTTATTCTCGAGGTTCCATGACCCATCAAGTAGAAAATATTCTTCAAGCATGAAGACCTGATAATTTCATTCCGCTCACCTGAGGTGGAGGTCTCCAATTTGAGATATGGGACGCAAACTTGGGCAAGGCTGAAAACCAGTCAACTTACCTGGAGGCTGATGGACCGTGACCTCATACAGTACCCAAAGGTATTCCACACCCTTGTCCTTTCGAAATCGATAATACTAGTAGTGGGATTTGGCAAAAAAGAGGAAACCGTAGAGTTGTGTCGTAATGGAAAGCATTAAGAACAATGCAGGGAAATTTTACACGCGTTGAAAGTGGAACTTATTTGGACGCCAGCGTTGAGCTAACCAAGGTTCAATCCTGGGGCCTTTGAGAAAGTCTCGCCATATGTACAGTTCCGTGGGTAACATAACAGTGTCACCTGTCACCATTCGGTCTGAAGGGCGATTTAAACCCAAGGATGCGTCATGAAGTGTCACAACGTCTCCTTGCGGCAATGTGATTGCAATGTTTTGGCCCGGCACGGTAGCTGAAGTTCTCAAAAGTAAGGTGTACGTACTGACGGTGATCATTGGCGAAGCTCCCGACAACGTATGTATGTATAACCTAGTTCAATGAAGTTAGTCCTTCACCACGGCATTGAAGGAAGTACTTGCTCGACGGCTCCGCTATTTCCGGAGGTAGGCGAAAAGGAGATACATTATTAGTGAAGTTCAAAGGTGACTGAGCGACAACTTACTGCATAATCTGCGAAACGCTCGTATTATGTCGCTATGGCACGTACTGTTTTGAGTTCATGGAACTCAGTGCTCGTGAATCGTCCGATTTCGTCACGATGTTACAGTAAACGTTTGGCACCTTCAAGCAATCCTAAGTGGAGTTCGAGGGAGAGTGGTGAGCACGAACTCACCGCACAGAGTCCACCGCACGGATATTACTACAAGTTTAGACACTCACGAGCTTGTGCCAATTAGCACCCAAAGGGAGTGCTATTAGAGAGGTACTAGCGAGCCTCCAGAGGTCAGAACTTTATCAGTCGTGCGTGCGAGCATCAGCGTCAGCATAATATACACGATGATATTGTGATGATACCTCGTTGAGCGCTGTTATCCGCTGATATGAATTGTCAACAAACATACGTGACGACGGACAACGCACTTCGCTTGTCAGACAGAGACACTGTGACTAGAAACCAAGCTGCGATTATGGCTGAAAGGGCACTGTGGCGCAAGTAAGAGCGAGTGAATGGACGTCCGCAAGTAGATTTCCGATAAACATACTAATAACCTTTGAGTGGGACATGCAACCCCACTATCCAACTACAAGCGGACACGATTAACGCCTACGAGACACAATAAAATCAGCTGTCAACCACCCATAAAAAATGGAACTCATGAAATCGGAACATGTTCACAACCTCTCAGAGGCACGATCATAGGGGGGGGGAGGCGAACAGGTGTCGGGCAAGCTACACACACCGTTTCAGAAAGGCCAAAGACAGGACAGACCATAGTGATTAAGTCCGACTTCGTACATTGAGTCTTGATAAAGGGCGAGCGTTGAAACATTGATGCGCCATCATGTATCAAGAGGGTTCGAATAGGCTCTGATAAGCGTCTCCACGTTGCGGCTAAAGCGTCGATGTGCATAATGCGTTGATGGCCAAATAGGCTGGTAAAGATCTGACCAAAGACACACGAAATCGTTTACATCGAAACGAACGAAAAGAGAACAATCGCATAGATCAGACGTACGACCATGAGGGAGAGTGAAGAAGTGCTTACCGCTCTCCAATGTTTAAGGTCTTCAGGGTTGGTGCATCAGATTTAGTCTTGGTCCTTCAACAACATGACAGGGGAACTCTAATAGAGTTGGCAGTTACTTAGATCGAGATTTAAGAGGGCTGATCAATAAAGACAGCTCACGGCGCGTGCATTGGTCCAGGAAAACGCACAACGCGGGCAACTGTGACACGTACTAACGAGTCACAAGTCACACCCAGTGAAAACTGGCTATTACCTGGTATGACGTGGTGTGACAAGATATGACTTATATGGACTTAATGAAAAAACTCAGATGTGGTCATATTGGATCACACTGGGTCGTACCATGAGACTCACGCAGTATGCTGGGGCACGACTCTGTATTACAATATATTACTTTTTTCATATAATCATATCCACGCACATCTTGTCATATCCCGGTGTGCCGCTGTGCACCTTGTGTAATATGCCTACATATGCTCCAATATGATGTGATATTATGAAGTCACACATGGTCATATATGGTAATATTCAGTCACACTAGCATTTGCACTGCGCAGATATGCTCCAAAATGACCATATATTACATTCTAACACGTAGCGTATCTAGCGGGGGTATGTGTACATGGGTGTATGTGGCCAATAATAACACGTTCGTCCGTTGTTGTTCCAAGAATGCGTGCCAAAGGGAGTGGACAGAGACAGTAGGGGGTGTCAGTATACTGATCAATAAAGTAAAGAACTGTCCTGTGACTGCATCAACTTCAATGCACAAAATGGATGCCTAAAAGAATGCAGGTTCCATTGAAAATGAGAGCATAGTTGTCTAGTGAAGCTTTCCGGTCTCAATAACAACCTTGGACCAGCCATTTGCGTCGACCTGTTGATGAATAAGCACGTCTCTTGTACCGCTTTGTCACCTACCAGTTCCTTGGCTTCTTTGTTGTAAGCCTGGGATATTATCTCATTAGTACCTGGCCATAAAAATAGATGCAACATACCTTGTGTTGAGCTGGTGTCAGCACCTTGTCATAGTAGGCCCAGAAGTCTTCTTTTTGTCTGTTCGTGTTCACTTGTTTCAGCCATCGTCGCATACAGAGATTCCTAGAGAGTGTGTTAGCAAGCGCATCAGTTATAATAAACTGTACTTACCATCCGTTTTTGGTGCCCGATGGCCGTAATTTCGCCTTGGCTTTGGCCATTGTATTATTTGTAGTTGTGTCTGACCTGCTGGATCCATCGCTTGGCGTGTTTGTTGAGCGCTCACCAGACAGATGGGATGGCCCAGTAGGGCATGGCTTTGGGGGATCTGGGATGGGAGGGACAGCCACTGTCTTCACTTTTGATGCAGCGCTAGCCAATAAAAGCCTGCGTTCCGATGATCAGTGAAGTGACCATCAATTAGCCAAATACTTACATGGGGTCATATGACACCGAGCTGTGGGTGGTAGGCACGTTGTTGACAACCGGTGTAAGGAACTAACACGACTTAGCTATGCAACTACGAAATATTTCCGATGTACGAAGCACTCGAGAGGGCCCGGGCGTTGGTGAGGATGCCTACCGCGGACCTCGGGGTGAGTTATGATTGATACCAGGTAACTGGTATCAATCGTCCTGCGACTGGCAAGACCCACAAAGGGCAGGGCAGACGTATGTCATCTACGACGCACCGAAGCGGCCAGGTTAGATCCTGCGCCCTATGTCCTGAGGCACGGCCCTCTCAGTGCTTTGACTTCTTGTATTTTAGCTTTGACATTCTCCTTGTACCTTAGATACATTGTCCGCTCGGGCGTCGAGCCACTCGTGCTTTGACATCAGTACTGTACTTATAGCGCCTGTAGCAGCTTCGAGCTGCAGAAATCCGATTCCCCCAGTTCTGTATCTCACGTCTGAAAGCAAAGTCACAAGTTTATCATCGTATCTACAGCATTTGCCATCCAAGTACCAAGTCAAAGCCTCTCTCATCTCTCGTCTCTCGTCTCTTCTCTCTCCCCTTGTCCTCACAAACACCCGAACCTGCACCTTCACCTACACCGGAGAGTTTTCCTTGTTCACCAAGCGCTCCAGTTGGCTCATGCTAGCTTGTGTAGGCAGCGCCCCAAGTGTGTTGCTTTCTGTTGGGCGGATGGCCGATTCTGTGCCATTGATAGTGCGTGACTCTAAGTAAATGTTAGTCATGTTGATAGGATATTGGGATACTTACTGAAGCCTTCTGAATCCTGTGATTGTTCTGTGGCGGCTGCCAGTGGGAAATTGTCCACAGGCATCTCTATAGGGGAATAAGCAAGAGAATAAGATAAAAAAACATTCAAACCTGGAGTTGTCTCCTCTATGGTATCTGAACGACTAGATGGGCTGGATGACTGCCCATACCCGCGAGTGATGCCCTCGTGAGCATCTGGCACATTCCCTGCTGTGGTGGCTCGACTGGTCAGTAGGCAGGATCGTACAATATAACCTACCTTTGTGTTTCTTGCTTGATGGCCCTGGGGTATTCGCGTGCCCCTTCTGCTTCTTAATAATGGGCTTATGGTCTTCGAGGTCCTTGTCCTCGTCAGACACTTCTTCCTTGACAGGGTTACGCATGTGCTTCTTCAAGTTCCCATTGGCATCCAAATGGTGAAGGCGCCAGGATGGGTATGAATATGTGCAAAGATTTTTGAGCTTCCATCCGTCCTCAGCAAGCTTGAAGATAGGGTAATTTTTGTCCATGATCAAATGAATGAATTGCTGGGCGCTTGTACTAGCCTTGCCCCAGGTTTCTGGAGCCATCTTGCACTGAGCCAGTTCTGTCCATCCCACTCGTAATGCCTTCCGAATATTCGCGAGTTTGTCAGCCTCGGGGACTTCGCCGTTTTCCTTTTCAAGATATGCATACAGGCCACGTTTACTGCGCTGGGCTTCTGGAGAGTCCAACCAGTCATCATAGTCCTTTTTCGTCCAGAAACGGACATCTTTATGCGTCTCGTGCATCGGAAGCCTCTCGTCCTTGTTCATCTCTTGCAAAAAGGAGTCAATGTCCAAGATGTTTGGCGCAGATGGTGGTGATTTGACTGCACTAGCGAGTTGGTTGAAGAGGTTCCTACAATGTGTGAGTTAGCCATAGAAAATCTAGACATACATATATGAACTTTATGGTATCGCGCTCAACAGTCACTTGGACTAGATTGCGCTCAAGCGCGTTGCACCTATCTTGCAAGAATGTGAGCCGCGAGTTGTGCATATATGCACCCTAAAACTGTGTTAGCCCGTCAGAGTAAATTATACTTCTAATGACTTGATGGAGTGCAGGTGGGCTGATCTGGGCTGAGTAGGAGAACCCAGCTGGGCCCTGCATGCCCATCAGCCCAGGCACTTTGTTCGGTAAAGGCAACGTGAATGAGTCGTTGTCGTTGCGCTCATTGCCTGATGGAAGGAGCGAGTCAGAACTGTGAGGAGAAAGGGGGGAGGTTGGGCTGAAATTGAACAAGTTGGCAGTGTTGATGGGAAACATGATAAGGATGGTGGGGGAGGAAGCGAGCATTTGGCTAAGGTAAAATTCCCATCCCTTTGATTACCTCACCATTAGTCTCGACTCTTAATTAAAAACACGCCCACTACCCTGTTGTAACATAACAAATATGTCAAGGCCGCCGACTGATTTACTTTTTGCTTCCATACTGACCATTACCATGGTCGAGAACGTGGTTCTCGTTGACATCAAAGGCCTTGTCTCTGATTGGGACGCATACACGTTCTCTCTCGACATCCCTTCACCAGGAAAAAAAGTAAGCATCATTCAACTTGTAATCAAGTTTACTAGTCTCATCGAATATACTAGAGGGTCGTCTTGCATATCAAACACCCTGAATTGCACAAGTATAGTCGTCCTCGGGTCAGGGAACCCTACGCACAACCCATCCGACTCGAAAACATTACCCTAGAATACAGTCAAGACTCTGATTTTGCGCAAGAAGACCTCCCAATCAAGCTGGAGTCAGAGGCTTGCACGGTTCCCAACATGGAAGAGGACTCTGATTCTCTCAGCATCAAGTCTGAAGATCGCGTTGGTGCCTCGTAAGTCTTTTCTCTCAAAACTCAGTATATCTCACAACTCCACCAGCACGTTGGGTACTGTATCCCCGTCGTGTCGCGTTTTCAAGGAAGAGGACTCCACGCAAGGCAATGTCAAGCCAGGGCCCGACGTTAGCATCAAGTCAGATGCAACTGATCATGTTTATCCATTGTAAGTCATTCATTCATTCATCTGAGTACATTTGACACTCTATTACCAGGGCATCTCCTATATGTCCACTCCCCTGCTGCGTGCTCACCAGACATACCAGTGACCCGGCACCCAAGGGCGATGGACCCCCCAACTCGTGGAAATATTACATTCGATCCTTTGATCCTTCAATTCTGCCGTTTGAAATCGCACAAAGGAAAGAGGGGATTGCAGCACATGAGGAAGAGCTGGAGTGGGAGAATAAACGTCGTAGATTACTCTAATACCTTTGCTGTGTTGCAATTTTTTCTTGGTGCTTTCTGTGTCATGTTGCTCGCAAACAAACTGTTGTTGATTGTCCATTAGATACTGTATGTACAACTATTCAATGTCTTGCCCTGTGTCTGCATCATCATCGTCCACTTCACGATACATGCTGTAAGGTACTCCCCAGTTAGCTATGTCATAGCCTGGACGCTCCATCATACAATACATTTCTTGCTCCACACCTGATGGCAAAGCCATCCACTGAGGGATCATCGCAATCACGCCAGTGATTTGTTTGACGTGGATGACTGAGATCGTGTCTGTTAATTGCAAAGCCAACACGACGTGACTGGAGCATTGAAGTAGCTCAGGGTTGGGCGCAGAATACATTTGGACGAGGGCAACATTGGCAAACTCGGCGTTCTCGTCTGCATCTGCAATGGCCAACCTAGTGAAGTATTGTACTTCTCCACATTGAGTCACTTCTTCATCGAGAAACTACACCATGTCCTTGTCAATGATGCAACTAGGTGTAAGATAAGTGTACTTACTTTGACATTCCGTGAGATGCGAATTTGCTCTGGAGGCCGAAGCGCCTCTCTCCAAGCAGAGCGGGCGATCTGGCCATTTGGTAGGCGCAGTCGGGCCCACTTCTTGATACATGGTAACAGGTGTCCAGGGCCAAGAAACTGTGAGATGGCGGCAGCTTCGTCACCACGGGGAATGGTCGCATTCTTGGAACATTTACGAAGTAAGATGTAACCATTGCCAAGGTCGACCAACCCATGCGGCAGTCCATTATTTGAATCATCGAGTTCTGGCATGATGCTGAGTAGTGAGTTGACCTGGCACTGCCGCACGCCCTCGCGGGATAAATTGGCAAATGGTTTGGATGGCTGTCGGATTTGCTCACCCAGGTTGCCAATTGTGCGCTCCATCGTCCATTGGGCATAGCAGATTGGAGGCCCTTTGTGGATAGCCTCTGAGACGAGGTGGGTGACTTGGTGGACGCATGGCCAGATGAAGTGGATGCGGGATTCACGTAATTTGTAGTAGACAAGCTTGAACTCGTGCTCCCAACTGCACAGCAGTGCATGCGCATCGAGGAGCTCTTCTTTCATCAATGTGCTTTGGCACATGATTTGGAATCCGCGCACGAGTTTGCAGTAATTCCTCCAGTAAACAAGAGGTAGGGTGCCATAGAGGAGGATGGGTGCGAGGCCGAAGATATAGAGCTGGAATTCCCAAGTCTTATACTGGGTGTTGATCTTCTCAGCGATGTTGCGGGGCTTGCGATCATATGAGCTGGGTAGGAAATGGCCGGCACACTCGACTGCATTGCCATGCGCACGCCAGACATCTTCATTCGACAGAACAGCCCACGGCCAGTCAGCTGGGTCGTTGTCGACAGCGTGATCAAGGGTACCCCGCCAAAGTGAGATGAGAAGGTCGCTGATGTTTCCCGCAAGGTGCATGATGTCTGTCGTCATACATAAAGGCACGCCGAGGGATCACGAGGGCCGGAGTGCAAGAATGAGCAGGGGTTTGGTGAGACCTGTTTCTGTCTTCCTTTTGTCCCATTGAGTTTGATTGGGCGCGGCAATGATGGTCTGGAGATGGGCAGCATACTCGCCACATCCACCAAGCGGGAGCTTGAAGACATCAATGTCGGGGTGATCGCTGCCTCGGGGACAACAGTCGCGAGGCTTGAGTAACGCTGGATAATAATGCTTGCCATTCGTTTTGCATCTGCTGATAGTGCCACAATACATACGACAGCCATTCTTGCTGCTGTGACCGACCATCTCTGCCCAGTTGGGTTCATTGGATGCAAGTTTGCATTGAACTATTTGTTCTCGATTGGTGAAGCATTGACGAATACAATTGAGAAACAAGCAGTCCTCCAAAGAGAACTCAAGCCGGCAGAAAACTTCAGGTTGTAACAGGGTAATATCTTCATTATCATTCTCCCTTCTCATGGCCAGCACAGCGAGAAAGGATGTCAGCTTTCAAGTGGATACAACCAGGGCAGTGATGAAGGGTGAAATGATAGCTGGCAAGTTCAGTGACCCAATGGGCCTGGCGACGATTGAGCTTTTGGGGTTTATGGAAGTATTCAAGGTTTTGGTGGTTCATCCAAATCTCAAATGGGACTGTGGTTCCCATGAGAAGATGACGCCACTCTGTGAGAGCGGTCATGATTGCAAGGAGCTCACGATCATAAATATGGTAATTCCATTCTGTAGGTGAGAGAGATTTTGAGAGAAATGCAATAGGTCGCCAAATGCCAGAGTGACACTGTGATAGGACAGCACCAAGTGCATGACCTGAGCTATCTGCTTCAAGATGATATGGGTCATCGTCTGTAGAGATGGTGAGGACAGGGGCAGATGTGACTTGAGTTTTAAGTTGGTCAAAGGCTGACTGCTGTTTGGAAGTCCACAACCAGTCTGCTTTTCCTGTGAGAACAGACAGAGGTTTGGCAATAGTTGTGAAGTTACAAATAAAACGACAATAGGAATTGACAAAACCTAAAAAAGATTGAAGGTCACGTTTACAGGTTGGTGTCAGCCAGTCAAGGATCCCCCGAGTTTTAACAGGATCCATATGAACTTGATTTTGAGAAATGATGAGACCAAGATACTCAATCTCTGTCCACACGAAGTCACATTTCTCGGGCTTTAGGTAGAGTTTATGTCACCGCAAGGTGAGAAGAACTTGATGAACAATTTGATGGTGTTCATCTAAGGTTTCAGTGAACACCAAAATATCATCAAGGTATATTAACACCTTTCCAGCGAAGATCAGGTCATGAAAGATGTCATTCATCATGTTTTGAAAGGTAGCCAGGGAGTTGGTGAGACCAAAAAACATAATGAGAGGTTTGAACAGGCCTTGATTAGTGTGGAATGCTGCCTTCCATTCGTCACCCTCTTTGATGCGAACATTGTTATAGCCCCAACTGATGTCCAGTTTGGTGAAATATTTAGCTCCTTTGAGTTTACTAACAAGTTCAGAAATAAGAGGGAGAGAATACCGATTCTTCAAGGTGATGGCATTCAATTGGCGGTAGTCTTGGACTGGATGTAGCCTGCCATCTTTCTTTTTGACAAAGAAGAATGCAGATGTGAAGGATGATTTGGAGGGATGGATGTGACCTGACGGTAGGTTCTCTTCAAGGAAAGAGTTGAGTTCTCGTTGCTCTTCCATAGAGAGATTATATACTTTACAATCAATGACATGGTTTCCAGGGGTGAGCTCGATAGTGTGGTCCCAGGGACAATGTTCAGGAAGAGAGTCAAATGACTCCTTGCTGAAGATATCAGCAAAATTGTGGTAACAGGGAGGGACCTGTTCTTCAAAAGACTTAACCCCTTTTTGTTTAAATGCCTCCTCTGCTAGTTGTTGAGCCATAGTCGTATAGGCTCATATATGATGTTCATCTGCTGTCCGATACCCATAAAAGTTGAGAGCGAATATGTGATCCCCCTTCTCTACCTCTCCTGATGGAAAACCTTCAACAACTTCTGGATCACTTTCATCTTCTGGTTCCAAGAGAAGATGAGTTGGGTAACATTGAAAAGGGCAATGATTAAACTTGAGTGAACCAGATCGCCAATCAATGGAGGGGTTGTGGTGATGCAGCCATTCATGTCCTAGGAAGAGGTCACTTTTCCCAAGATTTGTAACTTTGAGGGTTATCTGCTCAGAATGTTTACCAATAGTCATTTCAAGAGTGATAGTATGAGTGATCAAACCTCCATTGTTCAAGGTACCATCTACATTGTAAACAGGGATTGGACGAGGGAGGGGTTGAGCATTTAAGCCCTTGGCTTTTATGAACCCAGAGTCAATAGAAGACCCTGTGCATCCACTATCTACAAGGCCCCGTAAAAAGAATTGACGCTGATCATTGAGAGTGGTTAATTCCATTCCTATAGTGAGGGAGTTACCACTTCCTCGGATAAATTGTCGGGGTCCCTGCATTTCGTGGATAGTGTCAGAGGCTTTCTCCACAGTCAACTGATTCAACTGTGATAGAACTTCAGGTGTGGCCTCTGGCTGGCGTTGAGTATGGACAAGGAGGTGTAGCAAAACCATGGCCTGTAAAGGTGACTGGTCTCAGAGATGTTGAGCATACCATGATGGAGTCCAGGGGGTAGCTCTTTTTTTGGACATAGAGTTAGGAGGATGGGGTCATTGCGCTATTTTCAGTTCATTTTTGCTAACAGAAAGTGAAAGAGTATAATCATTGTTTTGAGTTACAGTACTAGTTGAATTGACATTTTGGAAACAAACCAACTTGGATGTCAGAATGGTCGTGCTTCCTTCTGACGTCTTTAAAAACCCTGTTGAACCTCCTGTCATTCTTCTTCATCCAATTCCGAAACCATTCGCCTAATTCGTTGGGCACGAGGAGCTCGAGGATGGGGACAGTTAACTGAAAAGTGACCAGTCTCTCCACAGTTATAACACGCTCAGGACTGATTTCCTTTGGCTTGTCCCACGTCCATTGGTTGTCCCTGGCCAGCATAAGTAACCCCAGTTGTATTGTGCCGGTTGCTAGCAGTTGTGCTCAATGGGGTAGTAGTAATGGGAGGCTCCGCATGGGAGGGTTGCGATGTGGTAGAGATGTAACGGGTGACAGAGGCAGGAATGTTAGGGCAAGAATGAGTGGGAGCTGCAGGCACCTTTCCTCCATTGCGCTCCTTGAGCATTTTTCCAACTTCTTTCAAAGCCTTATAGAACACATCAAAGTTCTGAGTTCGATGGAGATGATACATATCCACTGTAGCATAGACAATTGTCTGGTTAGCGTTCGTCTTCAACAGATCAATCAGATGGTCGGCCTCGGGAGTATCTTTTGTTATAGTTCCATATCCAGCCTCAGCCATAATCTGGGACCAGATAATAAGGAACTGGCTAGTGAGGGTGGAACCTTGTTTAAGCTGGCGAAGTCGGGCCTGAGCATCGCCAGTTATATTGATAGGGGCATAGGCATCCTTGAGCATGTAGACGAAGCCCCTCCACGAGAATTTCATTGTGTCCTGTAAGCTCTTGTTCAACTCCTTTGTACACCATGCACCTGCCCATGCAGCAGCTGGACCTTCATCCATAAATTGGCAAGTGACAAGAACTCTCTTCCTGTCATCCACCGCTTCATTGAAAGCCCAGAACATCTCAACATGTTGAAACCATTCTGTAAATCTCTCCTTGCCCCCATTGAAGGATTTAGGTTTTGGCATTTTTAGGGTGGCTGGAGCCATGACGCTCAATGTTGTGTTACTCATCGTGATTGATGAGTATCAGCTGTGGATTTGCAAGGGTAACATCGAACTAATGTCAGACCTCCAACAATTGTAGTCACGCATGGGACCTTGAATGCTAGAACAGAGATCAATTTGCTGTCAAACAGGAACAATATATATGACAATACCTAGAACAGAGAAGTTCGACATTAGGGAAGGGAAAGGGGAAGAGGAGTCAGCAGATACATATAACAAATACATATTTGATATTAGCTACGCAGCGTGCACAGACCAGGAAAAACAGGGACTCGTAACAGTATCCAAGGTGGATACAAGGTGTTTAAAGGCATTCCATGGTGTTCCATGGTGTATATAAAGTGCTTCACAGTGTATACACAGTGTTTTGATATATATATATTGATAGACAAGGACTGATAGGGTGGAAAGAAGAAAGATTTACCAGGCAACCTGTACATCCTGTCCCCATCTATTACTCCCCAGGTTTGAGGTTTGAACCAGTTCTGAACTTGTTCTGTACTCAGGATAGGGGCTGAACTGAACTTGGACTGAACCTGAACCTATAGGTTCAAACCAAGGTTCAGAACCGAACTTTACCACCCCTAGATATACACTGAAAAAAGTATGATTTGTTCATAATAACACTCCTTAACTTACTTCTGTCTTTTCAGGTATCCCATGTTGTGCTAGAATGGTCTGCACACAAACACCTGGACTACTTTACATTGATAGGGGAGTATACTGCTGAGCAACTTATTTGTCGATGGAAGTTTGGATCACTGGACAACATACAGAGGTAGTCAATTCAAGGCACAAAAGCACACTGCAAGGCATTTTTTGTGCGTGGACAGCAGTAAGCCTCCCTTTTTTGATGTTATACCATCACTACTGATGTTTTATATAGTTTCTCTATTCTTCCAGCCCTCTCACTTTGTGATGGCATTCTGTATTGTGACATTGTGAAGGGTTTTTTTGCATGGAGATCTTCCTGAAATTTATTGATGGTCTCCTTGACACTATGCAACTGTATCTGGCTGTGAACTTGGTGATTGTGATGGATAACTGTCAAATAACCAAACATCCAGAAATTCAGGATGGAATCTATGCAAAGTAATGCGTAACACATGAAGTTCTTTGTCTAGGCTCACCAACATTGTAGGGGAATGTGCTATGAATTTCTACCTCCATACTTGCTGGACATCAATCCAATCAAACCTGCATTGTCTGCTATGAAATATCACCTTCATAGGAACAGGGAGTATATGTGCATGGCAATGACAGAGATGTCTGATGATGAAATTGACATTATGCTCAGAGTGTTGCAAAACATTACCCCTCAGGATGCATTTGGCTGGTATTCATATTGTGGGTACATGTAGTTACTACTACATACAAATGTTTGTTGATTGTCAATGTATGGACCATTGTCCTGTTGCAATAATTGGCACTTGTTAGGATTTTAAATGGCACAAAGGCAAAAGGGTGCAAACATGTGATTGGTTCACTAAAATTTGAGGACTGTATGGTGTGCATGTGAGGGACTTGGCAAGTGTGAGTAAGCAAGGTCTTGTTTTTTTTTTTTCCCAAATTCAACATCCATGGCTTTGAGGAAATGCAAGAAGACTCAGCCTCCTGCTGATGTGACAAGCAACACTGAAGTACAGGTAGAATCTATTCAGCCTACAACAGGTAATGTTACATTTTCATCATGAAAGCATTGTTGACACTGATCATTCATGCAGCTGCTGAATTGAAATTGGGGGTGTGCACAACATGTCATATGCACAAGCTTCATTGTGAAATTTCCCCTGGAGCTACTGTATGTGAAAAAGGTGTCAACAATATGGATGAGTGGCCACCTGTGTTCATGGGACAACTCATACCCATTCCACACACAGCAACACTCCTCCTGCTGATACTCAGATTGTTCATCCTGTCTCTGGACACAAACAAAGTGATTCCACACCCTCTTGTCCCAGTGGTGTCCCTCAGCCTAAGAGATGTCAGTCAAAATCACAAGGAGCACAGAAGCAGTCATTGCAAGGTCAAATTTTCAAAGTTTAGAACCTATATATGAAGATGAAGATGAATTTGCCATGAGTTTTCAGTCAGCACTAAGACAACTAATGATCTGATCAAGACTAGCTGTTTGAGCCAGATATCTGCACCCAATGGGCTGGCACTTCCAGTGGATTTAGATACTCTGACGATGAGGACAATATCAATAGTGTTGACAGGGATGCTGTAGAATCCTTTGATATCAGCATTGTTGACAGCAGTGATGAGGGTGCTACATCTGAGAGCAATATCCCAATGATCATCCATAAACCTGTGAAGAAACCAGTGAGACAACCACATGAAAAGGCCAGGTGAGGAAAAACTGCCACTGAGCAAGTTCCTATGTATGATCCTCAGATGTGTGGCAAGTCTCTGCCTCCATCACTTGCACCTGAACAATACATTCATTTGTATTTTTCTAGCTTTCACGATTCAATGCACTGTCTGTTGATCAAATGGAATGAATGTGCCATTTGAAATCTCATCTGGTGTCTCTCTCAGCCAACTTTGCTTGGCCATATCTGAGAAATTGGGATGCTTTATGGATCACCTCATTCTCCAATATTGGCTCAACAGCAACAGAGCAAAGATGGGTGCAACATTGATACAAGCTGACTCCGAACTTGACATTTTCCTTGCAAAGGTGTGAAGCATGATTGTACCCTCATGTCTTGTGAATGGGAAGCAATCAACATGTGCTCCCAAGAACATTGTAGTGTACTTCAAGGATGTGGCTACTACTAACATGTCAAATGAAACTCATGGGAATAAGAAAGCTATGGCAAGTCACTACCTATATACACCATATGTAAGGACTGGCGATAAACATCTCATTTTAGACAACCTCATCATGTCTGTCCTCATCTTTGAGGCCAAACTCTTCAGCACTAGTGAAATGCATCAGTTAGCCTAACCCATGTGGGTCATGAGTTGGGTACTCAGGGGCACGTGTTGCAGGTCCACAATTTCCCATATTGAGGTACCCATGCACCTGTACCCTATATGTGCAGTACCCGTGCTGACTCAGCACTGCAAGACACCAATACCACTACACCTTTTCACCTCAAGCTCACCACAAGAGGTTTGTGTATATAGGTACTCTAATACTCCTTTCTAGGTCTCCCTTAATTAACTACAGTCACTCATTAGCAGCCCCTGCCAATTTCTCTCAAGTTTCCAACATCCCCATCAGCAAAAATGGGGGCTGCAACATAGAGCTACATAGGCTCTATAGTAAAATTAGCTTCAATGCAGACCCCCCTCTTTATAGCATGTGTTGCACCTATGTAGAGATATGTAGAGCTACATAGAGCTATGTATTGCAATGGCAACATGCCTGTACACTATATAGCACCCTTTAGATGATATATAGATACCCTCCAGTACTACAGCATGCTATGGAAGTTCAATATAGAGCTAGCAAAGTCCTTTGTAGCAGGGTCTAGTACTACATCATGTCTTTGATAGTCATATGTATGGGAAGAGGCAATGCCCTACAAAATTTCAACTCTGCTCGTGCATCCTCTATGCAGAGATGTGGCTGAAAAGGTGGTTCACTGTGCTACACACTCAGCACAACAATTTGAGAACAACTTTTGAGGGAAGAGTGGCACTTAATTTCTATTCTCGTTGTATTCTACGAAAGAAATTCCACAAAAGTTTTGATTTTAGCCCAGTTTGGCTACATAACATATAATTCTTGCCAGTTGAAGTAGAAAAAACTCTCAGACAATACAACTGCAGGTAGAAAAGACACATCTTTACCTACTTAGATTATCATTTGGGTGAAGTGTTGTGCCTCCAGTGAACGCAAAGTTGAATGCAGGCTGAGAAGACACATTTAGGGATTACATAAGCAAAATGAGCACATCATTGACGTGTCACAGGGAATACTACAATGCAATGTTGTCGTGTTTCCGATGGCATCCAAGCTGAAAGCGCTCACCTGCACAGAAGGAACAATTTTCTAGGATGTCAGCTCAGAAACAGTCCACAAAAGAGAACTTACCCGCTGCAACCATTTCTTTTGAGTCGCCCTCACCCTCACCCTCAAGTCCATCACCCCAGGCTGACTCTTTTTCTGCCAATAATGACACCCCCAACCAGACAACAATCAATAGTCTCACAAATAGAATTGAGCACATAATGAACCTACATTGTACCATACTTTACGGCCAGTGGTGGTTGACAATCGGCCGTATCTTATGGGCCAGCGGGGGTCAGGCCGGACTACAGGGTGTTGCCATGATATATGGTCCGGCCTGTCTGTAGAATTGTCACCATAATACACAGTCCAGCCTGGGGGTGGGTCACCCATAATATAGGGTTGGGCCAGGATGCAGGTATCACCATAGTGTATGGTCCGGCCAGGGTGTGTAGTTTAACCATAATATACAGTCTGGCCAGGGTACTGGTGTCACTGTAATATACAATCCAGCCTGGGTGTGGGTGTCACCATAATTTATGGTCGGGCCAGGGTACCGGTGTCACCGTAATATACAATCCGGCCTGGGTGTGGGTGTCACCATAATTTATGGTCGGGCCAGAGTACCGGTGTCACCATAGTGTACGGTCCAGCCAGGGTACTGGTGTCACCATAATATACAATCCGGCCTGGGTGTGGGTGTCACCATAATTTATGGTCAGGCCAGGGTACCGGTGTCACCATAGTGCACAGTCCGGCCAGGGTACTGGTGTCACCATAATATACAATCCGGCCTGGGTGTGGGTGTCACCATAATTTATGGTCGGGCCAGGGTACCGGTGTCACCATAATATACAATCCAGCCTGGGTGTGGGTGTCACCATAATTTATGGTCGGGCCAGAGTACCAGTGTCACCATAGTGTATGGTCCAGCCAGGGTACTGGTGTCACCATAATATACAATCCAGCCTGGGTGTGGGTGTCACCATAGTGCACAGTCCGGCCAGGGTACTGGTGTCACCATAATATACAATCCGGCCTGGGTGTGGGTGTCACCATAATTTATGGTCAGGCCAGGGTACCGGTGTCACTGTAATATACAATCCGGCCTGGGTGTGGGTGTCACCATAATTTATGGTCAGGCCAGGGTACCAGTGGCACCATAGTGTATGGTCAGGCCAGGGTAATGGTGTCACCATAATATACAATCCGGCCTGGGTGTGGGTGTCACCATAATTTATGGTCAGGCCAGGATACCAGTGTCACCATAGTGTACAGTCCAGCCGGGGTACTGGTGTCACCATAGTGTACGGTCCAGCCAGGGTACCAGTGTCACCATAATATACAATCTGGCCTGGGTGTGGGTGTCACCATAGTGTATGGTCCAGCAAGGGTACTAGTGTCATCATATATGGCCCAGCCAGGGTACTGGTGTCACCCATAGTGTATGGTCAGGCCGGGGTGCTGGTGTCATGGGCACTGGAACACATATCTGATGCCATTGAGTGATTGTTTTGAGTTATGGTGCATGTCTGTGAGTTTAGGATCATTCCTCTGGCCTATGGCACATGTAACCGGTCCCTAGTACATGCAACCGGTCCCTGGAACATTACACCGGCCTCTGGAATGTTACACCAGTCACAGGAACATCACATTGGGCTCTATAACACACCTGTAGCTATTGAGTGATGTCATTAAATTATGGTGCATGTCTGTGAGTTTAGGATCATTCCTCCGGCCTATGGCACATGTAACCAGTCCCTAGTACATGCAACCGGTCCCTAGCACATTACACCGGTCACAGGAACATCACATCAGGCCGTGTAACACACACTGGTAGCTATTGAGTGATGTTATTAAATTATGGTGCATGTCTGTGAGTTTAGGATCATTCCTCCGGCCTATGGGACACGTAACCGGTCCCTAGTACATGCAACCGGTCCCTAGTAGATTCAACCGGTCCCTGGCACATTACACCATTCACAGGAACATCACATCAGGCTCTGTAACACACACCGGTAGCTAATGAGTGATGTTATTAAATTATAGTGCATGTCTGTGAGTGTAGGATCATTCCTCCGGCCTATGGCACATGTGACCGGTCCCTAGTACATGCAACCGGTCCCTGGAACATTACACCGGCCTCTGGAATGTTACACCGGTCACAGGAACATCACATTGGGCTCTATAACACACACCTGTAGCTATTGAGTGATGTTATTAAATTATGGTGCATGTCTGTGAGTGTAGGATCATTCCTCCGGCCTATGGCACATGTAACCGGTCCCTAGTGCTTGCAACCGGTCCCTAGTAGATTCCACTGGTCCCTGGCAGATTACACTGGTCACAGGAACATCACATTGGGCCATGTAACACACACCGGTAGCTGTTGAGTGATGTTATTAAATTATGGTGCATGTCTGTGAGTGTAGGATCATTCCTCCGGCCTATGGCACATGTAACCGGTCCCTAGTGCTTGCAACCGGTCCCTAGTAGATTCCACCGGTCCCTGGCAGATTACACTGGTCACAGGAACATCACATTGGGCCATGTAACACACACTGGTAGCTGTTGAGTGATGTTATTAAATTATTGTGCATGTCTGTGAGTGTAGGATCATTCCTCCGGCCTATGGCACATGTAACCGGTCCCTAGTACATGCAACCGGTCCTTGGCACATTACACCGGTCACAGGAACATCACATCGGGCCATGTAACACACACTGGTAGCTATTGAGTGATGTTATTAAATTATGGTGCATGTCTGTGAGTTTAGGATCATTCCTCCGGCCTATGGCACATGTAACCAGTCCCTAGTACATGCAACCAGTCCTTGGCACATTACACCAGTCACAGGAACATCACATCGGGTTCTGCAACACACACCAGAAACTATTGAGTAATGTTATTACATTATGGTGCATGTCTGTGAGTTTATGATCAACCCTCTGGCCTATGGCACATGTAACCGGTCCCTGGAACAGTCCACTGGCCTCTGTAACATTACACCAGCCACTGGAACATTGGATCAGGCTCTGGAACACACATCCAAAGCAATTCAATCATGGTTGTGAGTTATGGTGCATGTCTATGCCTTCAGGATTATTCCTCCAGCCTGGTATGGCATATGCAACCTGTCTTTGTAACATGACATTGTAATATGGATATTCAAATGGTGTTTAGAACATATC
>Ga0307518_10000509_pt1 | contig 29547 bp, 26 predicted proteins | sample 25_EM_MG_FD_203889 | JGI IMG/M metagenome (GOLD analysis project Ga0307518, IMG submission 203889) | Populus trichocarpa ectomycorrhiza microbial communities from riparian zone in the Pacific Northwest, United States - 25_EM | ecosystem: Host-associated > Plants > Roots > Unclassified | place... | reverse complement strand
GGGCTGAAGCGCCCTTCAGCCCCTCCCTGGACAGAACACAAAGCGGGCCCGGAGTCGGTGACTCCGGGCCCGCTTCGGTTCATTCAGTGGCGCTAGCCGACTGGCAGGTTCACATGGTGTGGAACTTCTTGCCGGTCAGGGAGCCGAGGAAGCGCTGGAACATGCTCAGCGGCGACGAGTCGACGCCCGCCAGAGCCGGGACCTGCGCGGTCGGCATCGCCGGGGTGCTGTTCACCGCGGGCAGGGTGCCCGAGGTGGGCAGCTGCACCGGCAGCTCGCCCGCGGCCGGCAGACCACCGGCGGTGGGCAGGGAGCCCGCGGTCGGCAGCTGCACCGGCAGGTTGCCGGCGGTCGGCAGGGTGCCGGCGGTCGGGAGCTGCACCGGCAGCTTGCCCGCGGCGGGCAGGCCGTTGGTCAGCGCCGGGAGGGTCGGCAGCTGCGCGAGCTTGGGAGCGTCCGCGCGAGCGGCGTCACCGGGCAGACCCGGGGTCTTCGGCAGGGCCGGGACACCGGGCAGGGCCGGGGTGCCGGGCAGCTCGGGCAGGTCCGACTTCGGCAGCTGCGCCGGGATGGTCTGCAGCTGCTTCAGCGCGGTCAGGCCGGCCACCTGCACCGGGAGGGTCGCCACCTGGGGACCGTCGGCGCGGGCGCCACCGATCGCCGGGGTGGACGGCAGTGCGCCGGCACCGTTGAGCGCGGGGGCACCGAACGGCAGCGCGGGCAGCGCGTCGATCGGCATCTCCGAACCGACCGTGTCGGTGAAGGCGCGGGTGAACTCCTCCTCGTTGATCACGGTGGAGTCGGTCGAGTTCTCGTCCGCGATCGCCAGGATCGGGATCTCGAACTCGTTCAGCGGGATCACGAACACCAGCGGGTGGTGGAAGTTGAAGCCCGAGAGGGCCGATCCGCTGCCGTCGGTGATGCTGTCGCCACCGGCCTGGCCGGTGATCATGCTGTCCGCTTCGGTCTCGGCCACGCCGCCCGCTGCCGCGATGGCGTTGCCGAACACCTCGGGGTCGACCGCGGCCGGGATGTCGAGGATGTTGCCCGAGAGCGATCCGTCGAGACCCGAGGTCTCCACGTCGCCACCCGACAGGGCGTCGACGGTGTTGGCGCCTTCGGCGTCGGCCAGACCGGCGGCCGCGACCGCGTCGTGGGTGACCGGCACGATCGGCAGCGCCTGCGCGCCGATGATGTTGCCCGAAACCGCGCCCTCGTCACCGGTGGTGGTGGCGTCGCCGCCGGCCTCCGACAGGACGTCGCTGACGCTGTCGCCCTCGGCGATGCCCGCACCGGCGATGCCGTGCCCGGTCACCGGGACCGCGCCACCGATCGGCGTCTGGACGATGTTGCCCGCCAGCGCGCCTTCTTCACCGTTCGCGGTGGCGTCGCCGCCCGCGTTCGAGTCGGTGAGGTTCGTGCCCTTGCCCGAGGCGATCCCGCCGAGCACGCCGGCGAAGTTGTGCGCCTGGACCGGCAGGGAGACCGGGCCGTAGACCAGGTTGCCCGAGCCCGCGCCACCGTCACCGGTCGCGTGGACGTCGCCGCCCGCGTTGGAGGTGGTGTCACCGTCGGCGCCGCCGTGGCCCTGTCCGATGAACGCGCCACCGATCCCGAACGCCTGCACCGGCAGCGAAACCGGCACGGTGCCCAGGTTGGAGCTGAGGAAGCCGTTGTCGTCGGCGGTGTTCCCGCCGCCGCCGCCGGAGACGACCTTGGTCTCCTCGGCCGAAGCGGTGCTCTGACCGATGAACGAGCCACCGACGCCGAAGACCTCGGCCGGAACCGCGGCCGGGACCTGGACGATGTTGCCCGAGCCGGACGAGTCGTTGCCCGTGGTGCCGTCGTACGCACCCGCGGTCACGGTCTTCGTCTCGGACGCCTCGGCGGTCGCCTGTCCGATGTGCGAGCCTGCGACGCCGAACACCTCGGGGGCCAGCGCGGCCTGGGTGTTGACGATGTTGCCCGCGAGGGTGGAGTCGTCACCCGTGGTGTGGCTGCCGTTGCCGGCGTTCGCGTCGACGGTGTTCTCGCACGACGCGACGTTGGCGCTGCCGATGTAGGTGCCCGCGATGCAGGTCACCTCGACGGGAGCGGCAACGGCCGGGTCGACGATGTTGCCGCCACCGGCGGAGCCTTCGCCCTCGCTGCTGACGAACCCACCGGCGTCGACGACGCTGGACTGGCTGGTCCCGCCGTCGGTGCCGGTGTTCGCGAGGCCGATCCAGCTGGCGGCCACGCCGCCGACGTTCGCGACGTCCGCGGTCTGCGGCACGATCGCGTTACCCGCGACGGCCGAGTCCTCGCCGGAGGTCTGCACGTAGCTGGGGACGTTGCTCCAGCCGGGGGTGGTGTCCCCGGCGGTGGCGTCCGCCGACGAGCTGCTGTTGGAGTTCGCGAGCGAACCCCACGCGGCGGCCGCGTTGTCGTTCACCTTCACCGGGAGGGCGATCGGCACCGCGCCGACGTTCCCGCCGAGGGCGGACTCGTCACCGTCGGTCTCGACCCAGCCGCCGGAGGTGGCTTCGGTCTCGGCGTCGTAGCCGGAGCTGTTGGCGTTGCCGATGATCCAGGAGGCGGCGTTGCCGGTGACCTGGACCGGGGTGGCGAACTGACCGGCCAGCACGTTGCCGGACAGGGCGGAGCCCTCGCCGTCGGTGGTGATGTTGCCGGTCTCGGTGGTGCTCTGGCTGGCGGAACCGCCGACCACGCGGCCGGTGCCGCCGGCGAGCCCGCCGCCGTTGCCGGCGATCTGCACGGGCAGCGCCCAGTCGAGGGACACGACGTTCCCGGCGAGGCTGGAGTCCTCACCGGTGGTCTCGATGTCCTGGTTGTGCGACCAGGTCTGGTCGTGCGTTCCACCCTCGACCTCGGCGTCGCCGATCACGCCGATGGCGTTGTCGACGATCTGGATCGGGACGACGACGTCACCGACGACCTTGTTGCCCTTGAGGATGTCGTCCGTGGTGGTGAACCCACCGCCGGTCGGGCCGCCGGTGATCTGGCGGGCCGAGTCCTTCGCGGCCAGCGGCGCCGGGACGGCGGCGTTCTTGCCGGAAAGGCTGGGGAGCCCTCCACCGATGCCGTCGGTGCTGCCGCCGGGCGACGAGGCCGAGTCGAGCGCGTCCGAGACGGGCTTGGTGACGGCCTTGGTGCTGACCTCACCCTTGTAGCCGGGGAGGTCGGCCTGGCCGAGGGGCGTGCCAACGGCGTTGTTGTCGATCTCGACCGGAACGGTGACGTTCGCGTCGAGCGGGGAGGCCGGGGTGTCGGGGTTGACCTGTTCGTCAGCCGAGGCGATGCCGGTGCCCAGCATCAACAACCCACCCGTGACCAACGCGGTCTGGAGTCCGCGCTTTGCCCAGGATTGCATGGGGTTTTTCTCCTTCATTTCGGGTTCCCTTTCGGGTTCGAGGAGGTGCCGTTCGAAAGGCACCAGAGGGGGGTGGAGCGATTGCGGGCGCGACAAAGCGCACCGCCGTTTCGCGGGATCAGGAGCGGACGCGAAGCCAAGCCCGGAATCGGGAGGCGTGAGGCGCGTCGGCTACCCCGCGGAGGGAGGTGTTCAGTCGGGAGTGACGCCGGGCTGCGAGCCCGGGGTGAGCGGCATGTACCGCGTGCCTGCCAGCGCGTAGCCGGTCAGGGAACGCTCGACGGCGGCGGCGACCCAGGCGGGAACGCCGTGGGTCAGGCCGTCGAGGTGACCACCGGGGGCGGAGCCGCCGGGGACAGTCGGGAAGGAAGGCGCGCTGGGAAGCGGCGCCGGGGTGATCGGACGCGGGAAGTCACCACGGTGACCGTCACGCGCCGGAGCGTCCTCGACCTGATCGAAGGCACCGTGCTGCTGCACGAAGGCCGGCATCGGGAGGACGGTCTCGGAGGAAGCGGGGAACTGCGTCGTCGCCAGCTGCGCGAAGTCGGTGACCTGGTCGCCGGCGCCGATGGTGTCCAGCGGGGAATCGGGGTTCACCGGGGATTCGCCGACCGGGAGTTCCGGGACGAGGTCGCCGTGTCCGTTCGGGTCGAGGAGATTCCAGACGTTGCGGCCGAAGTCGGGCGACGGGGCGAAGGTCTCGTCCAGCACCTGACGGGTGTCCTGCGGCTTGCGCACGATGTGCTCGACGGCGCCGAGGGTCCGCTTGACCGGGGTGACCACCGAGGTGTCCGCGAAGTCGGTGACCGCGTCGCTGACGCGGGTGGAGACCTCGTGCCGATCGGCGCGGAGGTCGCCGCAGTGGCGCTTCGCGGAAGCGGACTCGTTCCCGGCAGGCATCGACCACGTGGTGGCGTCCTGGTGGGCTTCGCCGCACATCGCTCCGGCGACGTCGCCGGCGAACTTCGAGGCGCCACCGGAAACGTCGGTCAGACCGGCCGCGGTCGCGTCGGTGACCGGGGTGACGCTGGTTTCGGGAGCGGAGACCACCGGGGCGATGTCCGCGGAAGCGGAAGCACCGGAAACGGCCCACGCGGCGGCGGAACCGGCGACGGCACCGCCGAGGACGAACAGCGCACGCGAAGCGAGACGGCCGAAGCGCACAGCGCCACGCCTCTCGTTCTTCGCCGCGTTCGTCACTCGGTCTCCTGTCGCTTCGATTCGTTGTTGCGGGACCGAGGTAAGCAAAGTGCGGAAGGCTTGCGCGAGTTTGAAAGGCCTTGATGGCACGATCGTGTGAAGAACACAGGGTGTAACCCGAAATCACGATCGGTGATCAGGGCTGGCGGGGCCCGGTTACTCCAGAGTCGATCGGCGGGCGATGTGTCAAGCGTCGCATCGGGCGAATTCGCCGCTCGCGCGTTGCCCGGAATGTTCAAGAAACGTCGCCTCGGACCGATACGGTGTCCGCGTGAGCGAGCCCCAGCGCAAGCAGCCGGAATTCGACCCGGCGAACCCGTTCCTTTCGGAGTCGACCGAAGACGTCACCAACCTCGTGCCCCGCGGCCTGCGCATCGGCGCGGCGTTGTCGTGGCGGTTCATCGTGGTGATCGCCGCGCTCTACGTCATCGTGTTCCTCATCGGCTATCTGTCGGTGGTCGTGATCCCGCTGTCGATCGCGCTGCTGCTGGCCGCGCTGCTCGCGCCGGCCGTCTCCAAGCTGACCGCGCTGAGGTTCCCGCGCGGGCTGGCGGCCGGGATAGTGCTGATCGCGGGCCTCGCGGTACTCGGCGGGCTGCTGACGTTCGTCGTCGCGCAGTTCTCCTCCGGCCTGCCGGAACTGCAGAAACAGCTGACGGAGAGCCTCAACCAGATCAAGGTCTGGCTCATCGACGGTCCGCTGCACCTGCGCCAGGAGCAGATCCAGGAGTTCATCAACCAGGCGATCAGCTTCCTGCAGAACAACCAGGCCTCGATCACCACCACCGCGCTCACCACCGCGGGCACGGTCGGCGAGATCGTCACCGGCTTCATCCTGACGCTGTTCATCCTCATCTTCTTCCTCTCCGGCGGCGACCAGATCTGGACGTTCCTCGTGCGCGGCGTGCCGGGCCGCGTGCGGAACCGGGTCGACGTCGCGGGGCGGCGCGGCTTCGCGTCGCTGGTCAGCTACGTGCGCGCGACGGCGGCGGTGGCCGTGGTCGACGCGGTCGGGATCGGCATCGGCCTGGCGATCGTCGGCGTGCCGCTGGTGATCCCGCTGGCGACGCTGGTGTTCCTCGGCGCCTTCATCCCGATCATCGGCGCCGTGATCGCGGGCGCGGTCGCCGTGCTGATCGCGCTGGTGACGAAGGGCGTCGTCGGCGCGCTGATCGTGCTGGCCATCGTCATCGGCGTCATGCAGCTGGAAAGCCACGTGCTGCAGCCGATCCTGCTCGGCCGCGCGGTGAAGCTGCACCCGCTCGCCGTGGTGCTCGCGATCACCGCCGGTCTCGTCGCCGCCGGGATCGCCGGGGCGCTGCTGTCGGTGCCGCTGCTCGCGGTGCTCAACGCCGGTATCCGATCGCTGCTGCACGAACACGACCCCGATCCGGCCGAGATCGACGTCCTGCGGGATCAGGCGGCGCAGCCGAACGATCCCGGGGAAGAGTCCGAAGCCAAGTCATGACCGAGCCCCCGCTCTGGCGCGCCGTTTCGGCGCTCGGCACGCGGGACCCGGCCACTCCCTTGTGGCGCGGGGTGATCGTGCTTCGCGTGACGACGCTGCTCTTCGCGCTCGGCTCGTTCATCGTCCATTACGACGGCTACGCGAATAAGTGGCTCGCGTGGACGTCGTTCGGCGTGATGACGCTGTGGACGGTGTTGAGCAGCGTGTTCTACGCGCGGCCGTCGAGCCGCTGGCCGTGGCTGGTCGGCGTCGATCTCGCGCTGACCGTCGCCCTCATGTTCACCTCGGCGTGGATCCTGACCACCGCGCAGTTCGACGCCAACACCCCGCTCATCACGACGGTGTGGGCGGCGGTCCCGCCCGCGGCCGCCGGGACGCGGTTCGGCGCGCTCGGCGGGGTGCTCGCCGGGCTGGTGGTCTCGGTGGTCACCGGGGTGGTGCGCTGGCGGTTCGACGTCGACGTCGCGCGGGACGGCTTCCTGCTGACCGCGAGCGGGTTCGTGATCGGGCTCGCCGCGACCATGGCCCGCCGGTCGGCGGACGTGCTGACCAGGGCGTTGCGCATGGAGGCCGCGACGGCCGAACGGGAGCGGCTCGCCCGCTCGATCCACGACAGCGTCCTCCAGGTGCTCGCGCGGGTGCGCAAACGCGGCGCCGAATTCGGCGGGGAGGCCGCCGAGCTGGCGAAACTGGCCGGTGAGCAGGAGATCGCGCTGCGGGCGCTGGTCACCACCGAGCCCACGCGTTCGAGTGAGAACGGGACCACCGACCTCCGGTCCGCGCTGCAGCTGCTCGCGACGCCGTCGGTACAGGTCTCGACGCCCGCGGGCGAGGTCCAGCTGCCCGAACACGTCACCGCGGAGCTGGTGGCCGTGGCGCGCGAGGCGCTGTCGAACGTCGAAAAACACGCGGGTGAGGATGCGCATGCCTGGGTGCTGCTGGAAGACCTCGGCACCGAGGTCGTGGTCAGCGTCCGCGACGACGGGCCGGGGATCGCGCCCGGTGTGGTGGAACGCGCGGCGGCCGAGGGACATCTAGGTATCGCGGAGTCCATCAAGGGACGGGTGCGGGATCTGGGCGGGAGCGTCGCCCTGGACACCGCGCCCGGCCAGGGCACGGAATGGGAAGTCAAGGTTCCAGTGGCGGCGAGGGGGAAGCGATGACCGAAGCGCCTCAGGTCTCGGTGATGGTGGTCGACGACCACCCCATGTGGCGGGACGGCGTCGCGCGCGACCTGGCCGAGCACGGATTCGACGTGAAGGCCACCGCGCCGGACGCGCCCGCCGCGGTGCGGATCGCGCGCACGGTCCGGCCGGACGTCGTGCTGATGGACCTCAACCTCGGCGAGACGACGGGTGTCGACGCCACCCGCGAGATCATCGCGGAACTGCCGTCGACGAAGGTGCTCGTCCTGTCCGCGAGCGGCGAGCACAGCGACGTCCTCGAGGCCGTCAAGGCGGGGGCGTCGGGCTACCTGGTGAAATCGGCCTCGGCGAGCGAACTGGTGGACGCGGTCAAGCGGACCGCGGCGGGCGACCCGGTATTCACCGCCGGGCTCGCCGGCCTCGTCCTCGGCGAGTACCGCCGCATGGCCGACGCCCCGGACGACGGGCCCGCCCCGCCGCGGCTGACCGAACGCGAGACCGACGTCCTGCGCCTGGTCGCGAAGGGGATGACGGCGCGGCAGATCGCCGAGAAACTCGTGCTGTCGCATCGGACGGTGGAGAACCACGTCCAGTCGACGCTGCGGAAACTGCAGCTGCACAACCGCGTCGAGCTCGCGCGCTACGCCATCGAGCACGGGCTGGACGAGGAATAGCTCAGCCCTGCCCGATCGTCACCACCGAACGACTCCGCTCGGCGGGCAACGGGCTCTTGACGATCGTCCACTGTGGACGATCGAGCCGCCAGCTCGCGACGACGTCCGTGGTGAGCACCAGGGCGTCGTCCTCGGTCCATTCGACCGCGACCCGCTTCAGCTCGGTGGCGATCGGGTTCGAGGGCGCGTGTGTCCAGGTCAGCGTGTCGAGGGCGAGCACCCAGAGGTCGGCGGTCTGCGTGGCCGTCCCGGCCCAGGCCGAGTCGCCGAACAGCACGGCGACCTTGTAGCCGTCGCGGCTCGGCACGGCGCCGGGCGTGCCGTTGGCCACCGGCCGTTTGACCGGTGTGCGCTGGTTGTTCCGCAGGTCGAGCACGGAGAACTCGGTCAGCTCGGCCAGCAGCATCCGATCCTTGGTGATCGCGAGGACACGGGGGAACTGGCGCACGGCGCGGCCGGTGGCGGGGTCGATCAGCACGTCCTCGGCGGTGGCCGTCCCGGTGTTCACCGTGATCAGCAGGCCCTGCGGCACCTCCTGGCGCACCGCCATCGCGCAGCTCGCCGGACGGCCGCGCCCGCGCTCGACGCCGAGCAGGGAGACGTATTGGAGGCGGCACAGGTCGTTGCCGTCGTCGCGGATCAGCCAGACCCCGCTCTCGTCGGCCGCCGGGGCGACACTGCGGGCCCTGCCGAGCTTCCACGGCTGGTTCTTGGGATCGCCGTAGACGAGCACCTCGGACGGCTCCAGGCACGACGGCCCACAGCGGCCCGCCGACAGCACGACCGGGAACTTGCCGACGCGGATGACGTCGTTGACCCGGTCACCACCCGGCGCCCCGGGCAGCGGGGTGGTGACACCGGTGGCGGGATCGAGCATCGACGGCGGCGAGGTCGCCATGACGAGCCGGAAACCGCTGTAGTCCACCGGTTCGCCTGCGAGTTTCGACGGCGGAGGTGTGGTCGGCGGCGGAACAGCTTGCGGCGGGTCTGCTTCGACAGTGCATCCGGTCAGCACCAGGACAGCCGCCAGCAGGGCGGCACAGGGGAGAAATGCGGGTCTGTTCAGGGTATTTCCCCGATCTCGCGCGTGAGAATCGGTTCTACCATTCCTGGCATGGGCGAGGAAGAGCAGCCGGCGACCGAAACCAAGCCGTTGACCGGACGGGACATCCGGGTCTCCGACGCGGAGCGCGAGCACGTCGTCGAGGTCCTGCAGAAGGCGATCGGCCTCGGGATGCTGAACCTCGACGAGTTCACCGAGCGGACCGACCGCGCCCTCGCCTCGAAGACCCGCGGTGAGCTGAACGCGGTGCTCACGGATCTGCCCGGCCTGGTGCATCCCGAAGCCGGGATGGTGCCTCGGCAGCAGCAGAACCCGTGGGCGCCGCCTCAGCAGCAGCCCGCCTACGCCTCGACGTCCGGTGTCATGGAGCTCAACGGCAAGTACTCGGCGTTGCAGCGCAACGGGAACTGGCTGGTCCCCGAGTCGATGGTGATCCGGAACAAGTACGGCGCCACGAAACTGGACTTCTCCCAGGCCGAGATCCGATACCCGGTGGTGCACATCGAACTGCAGGCCAAATGGGGGCCGGTGGAGATCACCATCCCCGAGGACGGCGCCGTCGACACCAACTCGATCACCGACATCAAGTTCGGCAACCTCGACGACCGGACCCGCTCGAACGGCCGCCCCGGCACGCCCCGGTTCGTCATCACCGGGCGCGTGCACGGGGGGTCGCTGATCATCAAGTACCCGCGGCGGGGTTTCTTCGGCTAGACGTGGCGCAGGTGCCGGACCACGAAGAACGCGACCGCGGCCAGCACCAGCGCGGCCAGCGCGGACACCGCGTGCATCCCGCTGGCGAACGCGTCGTGCGCGGGGACGGCGTCGGCGAGCCGGGACCGGGTGACCGCGTTGCCCAGCGTCCCGACGGTCGCGATACCCAGCGCGTAGCCGAATTCGTTGCCGGTCTGCGAAAGCGAGGCCGCCGAACCGGCCTTCTCCGGCGGCACGGAGCCGACGACCAGATCCGTCCCCAGGGTGATCAGCGGGCCGCCGCACAGGCAGGTGATGGCGAAGGCGATCGACGGGACCACCGGACCGGCGCTCGCCTCGACCTGCGTCAGCAGCAGGAAACCGGCGATCGCGCCGGCCAGCCCGGTGGCGATCAAGGTCGCGGGGCGGATACGACGGGCGAGAATCGGTGCGGCCAGGAAGCTGACGGTCGAGGCGAGCATGCCCGGCAGCAGCGCCAGCGCGGCGCCGACCGGGGAAAGCTCCAGCACGATCTGGAAGAACTGCGCGACGAAGAGCATGGTCGTCCCGCCCAGCATGGAGAACGCGCACATCCCGCCCAACGCCGTCGTGAACGCACGGCCGCGGAACAACGTCAGGTCGATCAGCGGGTCCCGCAGGGTCCGCTGGCGCCGCACGAACACCACGCCGAAGCCGAGACCGATCAGGAGCGACGCCACCGGGACCACGTGCACACCCTCGCGGGCGAGTTCCTTGATGCCGTAGACCGCGGGCAGGATCGTGACCAGTGACAGCGCGACGCTCGCGAGGTCGAGGCGGCCGGCGTTCTCGTTGCGGTATTCGGGCAGGAGCTTCGGGCCGACGACGAGCAGCAGGACCATCGCGGGGACACCGAGCAGGAACACCGAACCCCACCAGAAGTGCTCCAGCAGCACGCCGCCGACCATCGGCCCCACGATCGCGCCGACGGTGAAGCAGCCCGCCCAGATGCCGATCGCGAGCGAACGCTGACGGCTGTCGGTGAACAGGTTGCTGATCAGGGCGAGCGTCGACGGCGCCAGCGTCGCACCGGCGATCCCGAGGATCGCGCGGGCGGCGATGAGCATCAGCGCGCTGGTCGAGAACGCGGCCAGCACGGAGGCCAGCCCGAACGCCGTGGCGCCGATGAGCAGCAGTTTCCGGCGGCCGATGCGGTCGCCGAGGGTGCCCATCGTGACCATGAACCCGGCGATCATGAAGCCGTAGACGTCCATGATCCACAGCTGCTGGGTGCTGTCGGCGCCGAGGCTCTGGCTGAGCTTCGGCAGCGCGAGGATCAGCACGAACACGTCGAGGGAGACCAGGAAGGTGGGCAGGGCAAGTACGGCCAGCCCGACCCATTCCCGGCGTCCAGCCCGCGTCGGGGTCATGGTGGTCGTCATGGTCGGCGTCCTTTCGTCGCTTCGGTGTCTTCACCTAGGCGTCGAAGCGGTGGACCGGATTTCGACATGCCCCCCCCCCGGATCCTTTCGGGGAGCGGGGGACCTTTGCTACCGCTTGGCGGCGGCCTGGCGGGCGGCGACCGGGTCCGACGTGGCCAAAGCGGCGTCGGCCAACGCCTCGCATTCGGCGAGCGTCGTGGCCGCCAGGCTCGCGCCGACCGCACGGACGGCGGGCGCGTTCATCGACAGGCTGGTCAGGCCGAGCCCGGCGAGGACCAGCGCGAGCCTCGGGTCGGCGGCGGCCTCACCGCAGACACCCGCGGGCTTGCCGGTGTCCTTCGCGGCCTGGCCGATGACCTTGAGCAGGCGCAGCAGGCCGGGCTGCCACGGGTCGTTGAGCTTGGCGACGGCGCCGAGCTGGCGATCCGCGGCGAAGGTGTACTGCGCGAGGTCGTTGGTGCCGACGGAGACGAAGTCGACCGCGTCGAGGATCTCGCGGGCGGTCAGCGCGGCGGCCGGGATCTCGATCATCACCCCCGCGCGGGCGATTCCGGCGGCGCGGACGCGCTCGGCGAACCAGGCGGCCTCGGCGGCGGTGGCGACCATCGGGGCCATCACCGAAACCTCGGCGCCGGAGTCCTGCGCGGCACCCGCGATGGCCTCCAGCTGGCGGTCGAGGATCTCGGGACGGTCGAAAGCGACGCGAAGGCCGCGTACGCCGAGCGCCGGGTTGGGCTCGTCTTCGGGCTCCAGGAACGCGAGGGGTTTGTCCGCGCCCGCGTCGAGGGTGCGGACGATGACCGGCTTGCCGCGGAACGGCGTGAGCACGGCGGTGTAGGCCTTGCGCTGTTCTTCGACGCTCGGCTCGGAAGAGGCGTCGAGGTAGCAGAACTCGGTGCGGAAGAGGCCGACGCCTTCCGCGCCCGCCTCGGCGGCGGCCTGGGCGTCGGTGGCGGAACCGACGTTGCCGAGCACCTTCACCCGGTGCCCGTCGGAGGTCGCGCCGGTGCCGTCCCACTCGATCGCGCCGGTCTTGGCGGCCGTGACGACCTCGGCGTCGGGGTCCGCGACCTCGACGACGCCGGTGTCACCGTCCACCGCAAGCGCTTGCGCGTCGAGCGCGAGGATCCCGCGGACCGCGACGACGGCGGGAATGCCGAGCGCGCGGGCGAGGATCGCGGTGTGGCTGGTGGGGCCGCCCTCTTCGGTGACGAGCGCGAGCACCTTCTCCGGATCGAGGCCCGCGGTGTCGGCGGGCGCGAGGTCGCGGGCGACGAGCACACTCGGCGACGCCAGGTCGGGAACGCCGGGAGGCGCGATGCCGAGCAGTTCGGCGATGAGCCTGTCGCGCACGTCGAGCACGTCGCGAGCCCGCTCGGCCATGTAGCCACCAGCGGCCGCGAGCGCGTCGGCGAATTTCCCCGCCGCCTGATGCACCGCGCGCGGCGCGGGCAGGTTCTGGTCCTTGACGAGCTGCTCCGCCGAGGAGACGAGCGCCGGGTCGGCCGCCATCGCCGCGGTGGTGATGAGGATCGTCGAGGCCTCGCCGGTCGCCGTCTCGGCGAGCTTCTCGAGCCTGCCCGCCACGATCTGCGCGGCCGGGGCGATCCGGGCGGCTTCGGCGGCGGGATCGGCCGGTGCCGGCGTGCTCGCGGGCTCACCGAGCGGTTCGGCGACCCGGACGACAGGACCGCTCGCGCGGCCGGGACTGACGGCGACCCCGGACAGTGACTCAGACGGCATGGTCTAGACCATATCTCATAGACGGCGTGAGCTGGCTCATAACCATCAGCAGAACACAGAAGAGGGCATCATTCCAGTTCGGACGCCGTCGGATACGAAGGCTGCGCACCCTGGCGGGTCACCGTGATCGCCGCCACCTTCACCGCCTTGCGTGCCGCATCGGCCAGCTCCTCGCCCTTCGCGAGCGACGTCGCGAGCGCCCCCGCGAAAGCGTCACCGGCGCCCGTCGTGTCGACGGCCTCGACCTTCGGCGACGGCACCTCCGTCACCCCGTCGGCCGTCACCACCGCAGCCCCCTTCTCGCCGAGCGTCACGACCGCGGCCTTCGGACCGAGGTCGAGCAGCTTGGGGAAATCCGCCTCGCCACCGAGCAGGAAGGCGGCCTCGTGCTCGTTGACCAGAAGGACGTCGAGGCTCTGGAGTGTCTTCGTGGAAAGCTCGGCGGCGGGCGACAGGTTCAGCAGCGTCTTCACATGGTGTTCAGCGGCTTTCGCGACGGCGTGCTCGACGGTTTCGAGCGGGATCTCCAGCGACAGCACCACGATCTCGGCACCGTCGAGGTCGACGTCCTCCGGCCGCAAGGCGGAATTGGCACCGGGCGACACGAGAATCGAATTCTCGCCGTCCGGCGTGACCGTGATGTACGCGATCCCCGTCGGGCGCTCACTGGTGCGCAGCGAGCCGGTGTCCACCCCGGACTCCGCGAGCGACCGCTTGAGCAACTCACCGTACGGGTCGTCGCCGACCGCCCCGAGCAACGCGACGTCCGCCCCGAGCCTGGCCGCCGCGACCGCGGTGTTGGCACCCTTGCCACCCGGCGACAAGATCGTGTCGCCACCGAGTACGGTTTCGCCACCACCGGGTCGCCGATCGACCGGGACGACGAGATCGGCATTGGCGGACCCGATGACCAGCACCTGAGAAGTCATGGAAGAGACGATGCCATGACCAGCGGTTGTCCGGGCGTGACCCTTCTCCGGACGAAGATGTGAAGAACTTTGTAACTTTCTCGGCGCGTAGTGCGACAATCAGGCGAGCAGCGGAACGCCGTCACTCTTTCGGGGGATAACCTTCCCCCGGGCGTCACTTCGGCGATCACGCCCGCTCTTGAGATGCGTTGCCGCGTCCAAGCGGTGACGTTGCCCCGATCCCGGCTTCCGCCGGGAAGAGGGCATCGGGTCGCCGGCGTCGATCACGTAGCCCCCCGAGTGATCGGCGCCGGCGGCGCCCCGGCTTTCGACGGGCGCTTCTGTTCAGGCCGTGCTCTGCGGGATCCCCCGGTACTCACTCAGCCTGTCCGGCCGGATCATCGCCATCGCGGACCGGATCTCGGCGAACGCGGCGTCGCTGAACGCCTCAGGAATCCGGTAGCCATTCACGACCGGCGGGAGCGGGCGGCCGTCGAGGTTCGCCCCGATTTCCCACAGCCCCTTCAACGTTCGATGACGCTTCGCGAAATCATCGTCGAGCGGAAAGAAGTCGATCATCCGCAAGACGTGTTTGCCATCGGTGACAGTGGTCAGCCGAAGCTCACGGAGTTCGTCCCAGCTCACCTCGAAGGTCGCCTTGTCGCGGCGGAACCAGCGGATTCCTTCGACCGACACAGTGAACGTGGTGCACCAGGTCGCCTTTTTCCATCGCGCGGGGGTGCAGAACCAAAGCCATCCGGGAGAGAGGAGTCCGATCGCCGCGATCGTCAGTGTCGCTTCGCGAAGCTCCGTTCCGCGTCCCGCGGTGAAACCTACGATCCCGGAGATGACGGCGACAACAAGGATCACCCCGCAAATGCGCCAGAACTTCGCTGACGACCAGTCGTTGGGCGTGACCGTCCTAGACGCAGTCGCGGGAAGACCGGCAGGAGCCGCCACCCCACCCAGCGGCCGAACCGACGAGAGGGAAAGCGAGTTGGTCACGGGTGCCTCGGTGGCAGGTTTGCGGAAACGCTTGTTCCGTCGCCAGTAGGCGAACAGGCCCAACCCCACGAACCCACCGATGCCAGGTGCGATGCTCCACCACGGAACATCGCTCTTGAAGTCCCGGGCGTAGTACCTGCCGAGCTCTTTGACTCGGACGGGTTTACCTATATCGGCCGGAGTCAACTCGTCCGGGTACGAGCGCGCCGTCACAACTTCTTGCCTGGAACCCGACGAATAGGGGCGAACCTCGAGGTCGCAAACCCAGTAGTAACCGATCCCGGCGATGCTCAGCGGCCCTATCTCTTCGCAGGACTTCGCCGTCGCCATGTCGACGAACTTGCTCGTTCCCTCCTCGCCGTGGGACACCATCCCGCGGCCGAGCAGAGTCCAGCAGATCAGTGCATAGAGGAACACGGCGACTGCGACGCCAGCCACCTTCCAAGGAGATTTGCGCGTGACTGCGGGAACTGCTTCGTACCCCGTCATCAGGAGGCCGTTGCTCACTGGATCGACCCGGATATCCGTTGCGTTCCAGGTTGCTCGAAAATCGGCTTCTGCTCGACAGCGCGCCTGGAGCCGACCACTCCGTTCGCCTTCTCTGGCGGCTTCGGTTCGCCAGTGGCGTCGATGGTCGTCTCTCGGCGGTCGTGTTCCTTGTCTTCCGACGCGCTCTTGACCACCTCTTTGACGGCCGTCTTTCCTGCTTCCTTCACCACTTCCCAGAAAGCACCCATGCCCGCACCCTCGAACACATCGCCCTTCTTGAGGATGTCGCCGACGTTCTTGTAGAAGTCCATCAACATGGACTTCGCGCGCATGAGGACGCGCATCAGCTTCTCGGCCCATGTCATGGCCTCAGTGCTTTTCTCGATCGCGAAGGGAACGCCCTCCGCGGCCAGAGCGGCCGGATAGGCAGGCGGTGGATACCTGGCGATGATCATGACGATCTTCGCCAGGGTGTCGGTGATCAGATCTCGAATGATCGTTCGCACCACCGAGAGCACGGTCTTGCAGATGTTGATGATGTTCCCGGCAAGCTCGGCGAGCCGGACTATCTCCCGGTACCCGTTGAGCTGCTTTTGCACGTACGCGCGATACGCGTCAGCCCCGGCACCCGACCATTCCATGCAGTTCTTCTGGACCTCGTCGGTCAACTCCTCGGCCGTCGTCTTGACGTACTTGCCGACCTCCAGCCATTTCTGCACTTCGAGATCAAGTGCGTCTTGGTCGCCGGAAACCCAGTTAAGAGGTTCCTTCAAGAAGTCAACGTGCTCGATGATCCAGCCGAAACCCCAGCTCATCAGGGTTTCCAGAGGGTTCTTGATGACCTCGACGATGTCGGGCACGGCTCCCGCCAGGCTGAGGAGGCCCTCCGTCCAGTCACCTTTCAGAAGCTTTTCCGCGCCGCCGAACACATCCTGGACGGCGCCCGCACCTTCCAGGGCGTTGTCCACTTTGTATTTCTCGGCGTCCGTTTCGCTCTTGGCGCTCTTGAGGACGTCGTTCTCAGCCACGTTCCACCTGCTCTGCGCGCTTCAGAAGATCCACCGCGTCCTGGTCGGTCACCCGGCGCACCTCGGCCCACTTCCGCACCGCGGCGACATGGTGCTCGCCCGCCGAGATCGCGGATTGCAGGGCCTCGCGCACGTTCTCCGAAAGGTTGTTGCAGATCAACGGCATCCCGCACATGTTGCCGATCAGCCCGAAGGCCAGCATGTCCACACGGTCCCGGTCCGCGTCGAGCGCGGTCCGCAAATGCTCGTGCGTCTGTTCCACCTGCTTGGCGTGTTCGTCGATCTGGTCTGGATTTACGTCGAAACCCTGACCTGCCTGTGGCTGCCCCATGGTTTCCCTCCCTCAAGAACCCGCTCAGCGCAGGAAGTCGCCGCCGGTGAAGTAGTCGTCCTCGTGGTCCGTCTGTTGCCTGCGCGCGGCACGCGGCGGCGTGGGCGGGGCCTGGGGTGCGGGCGGCTTCGGGGCGGGAGGGGGCGGAGGCGCGTCGAGTTCGTCTTCGGCGACGAAGCGGTCGTCCTCGTCCGCCTCCTGGTGACCGCCCTCGACGTAGCCCGTCGGTTCGGGTTCCGGGTACTCGTTGTGCAGCTGATTGACCAGCTCGTTCATCGTTTCGGTGCCCGCGATGGACGGCACGCCGGTCTGCATCGCGCCCGCGAGTTTGCTCTGCGCGCTCTGGACGACGCGGAGGATCTCCTGCGCGAGCGCGGGGTTGTCCCGCACGGACGGGCCGATTTCCAGGCCCACCAGGTTCCCCGCGTGGTTGACCTTGACCGAGATCTGGCCGTCCTTGCTGCGTTCCGACACCGAGACGCTTTCGATCTCGGTGCGCATCTGATTCGCCTTCCGCTGGGCGTCGGCCAGCTTGGCCTCGAAATCAGCGAAGAGCTGCTCAGGGTTCGACACGCGAACCTCCCCTGTTCACGTCGTAGCCGTTCGGCGACCGAGTGTGGCATACCCGTCTGACATCGGGGAACGTTTGACGGACATCCGCACCCCGGTCGTGTGGATCACCACAGCGACCTCCGGTTTTCCCTACCGGATCCGAGGGTTTACCCGATGTTCTCGCAGGTCAGCGCACCCTAGCGTGTCGGGTATGACGATTTCGGACTGGAAACGCGCGGTCTATGCGCTCCTCGTGCTTCCGGGATACCTCGGTGGCGCGAAGGTCCAGCGTGGACTGACGCGGCGCTGGCTCGGGCACGAGAGCGGAGCTCGGCCGCGGTTCGTGGCGGCCTTCGGTCCGAGCGTGGTCGCGTTCCTGCTCGCTTTGCTGCTGTTCTACCTCGTCGGACGCATCGCGACCTACGGGTTCTTCTGGACCGGGAGCGACCCCGAGGGCACGTGGGGCGGGCCGACGCTGGCGGGGGCGTGGATCGTGCACTTCCTCATCGCGGCCGGGATGGCCGTTCCGATCTTCCTGGCCCTCCGGCCACTCACCCGGCTTCAGTCTCGCCTTCTCGGCTGAAACCCGTCTACCAGGTGTGATCGGCGCGGTATTGTGCGTGAGCGCAAGACATCGACCGATTGGGCCGGGGAGGGCTTCGATGGGTTTGTTCGGGGACGTGTGGGAGGCGGCCACAGGCCTGCTCGGCAAGACCGGTGCAGGTGCGGTGGCCGGTTTCGCCGTGGGCGGGCCGGTCGGCGCGATCGTCGGCGGCATCGTCGCCTCGAACGCGAGTGACGGTTCAGGCGCGGTCAATCAAGGCGGCCTGACACCCAAGCAGCTGCTCGAAGCCGTGGTGAACGGTCCTGGAACGAGCTCGTTGGAAGAGGCGCGCAGGGTCGGCGGTGAGCAAGCGCGAAACCAGACCCAGCTGCATGACGGAACCCGCGACGTGATGACGGCGTTGGAGTCCGCCTGGACCGGTGGCGCGGCGGACGCGGCGCGAGCGAAGCTTCAGCCGCTCGCCGACTCCTCCACGTCAGCGTCCTCGAGCCTGGAGCGCAATTCGGGGCTGACGCAGACGCAGCTGGATCAGTTCGTGTCGCTGAAGAACTCGCTGGACCACGAAGTCGCCGCCGACCCACCGACCACGGGCACTTACGACGACGTGACGCCGTGGGACACCGACACCGAAGAAAAGGTCAATCAGTACAACCAAAAGGCGCAGGCGAATCTCGAGCGCTACAACGCGTACAACGAGCAGTCCACCTCGAACAACGCCGGCCGGACCATCGACTACGGGCAGCTCGGCGCGTTCGACGGCGGGGATTTCAAGGTCGACGACAGCCGCCCAGGTCCTGGCGACGGTGGCAAGGTGCGAGGGTTCGACGGGCGTTCGGACTCCGGTGGCGACGGGTACCGGCCACCTCCGGGCGGGGTGCAGCCGCCGATACCGTCGTCGGGGCCTCCGCCCGCCGGACCCGAAACGCCGAACCACCGGCCGTACGAGGTCCCACGCCCGCAGCCGTCCGATCCAGGCTTCCGCCCCGGTCAGTACGACGACGGCACGCGGGCGGCGGGGTACACGCCTCCGCAGCCTTCGTCCTATCCGGGTTACCAGCCGCCATCCTTCGGCCCCGGCACCGGCGGCGGCACCAACTTCGGCCCTGGTGGTGGCGGAACTGGTTTCGGACCGGGCTTCGGTCCCGGCACCGGCGGGTTCGGGCCCGGCTCGGGCTCGTCCGGCGGTCCGGGGAGCGGCTCGGCGCCCGGACCCGGCCGCGGCAGTGGCGCGTTGGCTCCCGGTCAGCCCGGTCAGGTGAACCGTCCCGGGATGCCCGGTGGCCCCGCCGGCGGCGCGGGCAGGCCTGGCGCACCGGGAATGGGCCCGATGGGCGCCGGCGCGGGCAAGGGAAAGGGCGGCGAGGACGAGGAACACAAGCGCGCCTCTTACCTGCAGGAAGCCGACCCGGACAGTGTCTTCGGCGGCACTGAGACGAAACCGGTCCCGCCGGTGATCGGGCTCTGATCGTGTTCGAAGCACCTCTGTACCTGCCGAAGACCGTGCTGCTCACCGCGTGGGAATGGGAGCGCCACGGCACTCCGCCCGCGGTGCTCGGCCCGGACCACCTGTGGCTCACCGACGAGACCAAGAAGAAGCTCGACGACGCGGTGCTCGACACACTCACCGAGCTGCAGCTGGCGTCCGGAGGCACTCTGACCAGGGAGTTCCGCGACCTTCTCCGCGTGCTGGCCACCGGTCCGCTCCGGTTCACCGCTTGGCTCGGCGACATCGAGTCGGACGAGACCGGGAACATCCTCGTGTCGGCGTCCGGCCGGGACGCGGTCCGGGTGATCCGCCAGGACGAGAAGGTCCGAATCGACGTCATCGACCCCGGCTACGGCGCCGAATCGCTGGTCGACATGTTGCCCCCGGTCGAGCCGGCCCGGATCGACCCGGTCAAGATCCCGAAATCGCGCTTCTCGGGCCAGCCGGTCTATGAGGATTCGTACGATCTCGAGGACCCGACCGAAGAGCCCGAATACGACCCCCTGCCCTCGGCACGGGAGCTGATGGCGGCGAAACGAACCGGCGTTCACCAGCTCTACGCGGCGAACAACGGCACCAGGAGCACGCCGTTGACCGTGGTCGACACCGCTCACGCCGGACGCGTCCTCACCTACGTGCTGCCGGGCGAGGACGGCGAACTGCTGGTCAGCTTCGAACCGGGGCGCAGGGATGTCCTGGTCGACGTCCTCTACGCGACCCTGCACGGACTGAAGTAAGAGGGGATTTCGATGACTTCGTTCTTCGGGGACGTCTGGTTCCAGAACAGTGACGACGTCGTGGGCGGTGGAGCTGCACCGGCCGGTGGCCAGGGCTTCACCATGAGCGGCGACGAGATGCGGGCCCTGCTCAAGAAGTGCCGAGACCAACGCGACTTCATAGGCAAACAGTTCGATTCGGCAAGACGATTGTCTCAGGTCGTACCACCGGGCGATGAACCGGCAAGCAGGCACGCGGTAAACGGCCCGAACGGTGTCAACGAAACCGGGCGATTCTATGAAGGGCATCTACGATTCCAGGAGAAGTACTTCACGGAACTTATTCTCCGACTGGAGAAAGCACTGGGACTGACCGAAGAAACCGATCGACAAGCTGCCGACGAGACCAAGAAACGCGGGACACTCGAATGACTTCACGGCACCTGTTGGCCACACTCGCGCTTGTGGCCACCGGAACTCTGATCCTCGCGGCCTGCGACGGCAACCGCGGCACCCCGACGCCAGGCACAAGCACACCTGTCGCATCGTCGAGCGCGGCGGGTGTCCCGAACAGCGGAGCGCCCGCCGTGAAGAACCCACTACCGGCCAAGGTACTCGACGGAAGCCCCTGTGACAGCGCACTCACCGCTCAGCAACTCGAAACGTTCCTCGGCGAACCGAAACCCGCTGAACCCAGCACCGACGCCCTCGGCACCGCCTGCGACTGGCGAGCAGCATCAGGTAGCGGCGCAGGATTCTCGATCAGTTACCAGACCAAATCCGATCAAGGAATCAGCCTTCCCTACAAGAATGTGAAACCGAAGGCGGCTCGCTGGGTCGAGCTCGATCCCATCGACGGTTATCCGGCGATCGGCTATACCAACATCCAGGACGACAACGGCTGCGCCGTCGTGGTCGGCGTCTCCGATCAGCTTGCCTATTCGGTTTCCCTGTCCCTCGGAGACAAGGCGACCCAGCAGGGCAAGGACGGCTGCAAACTCGGCCGCGACGTGGCCGCCGAAGTCCTGAAGAACCTCAAGGGGAGGGCGTAAGCCGCGCATAGACGGCCTCCGCACCTTTGGCCAGGTTTTCGCGGGTCGTGAGCGGGTCGGTTTTGGCCGCGATCAGGCTGACCCGCACCACCGAGCGGCCGCTCTGGAACAGGACCTGCCCGCCGTCGGCGCGGCGATGGCCGCAACTGGCCTCGCCGATCGGCCTGGCCAGCGCCTCGCCGCGTTCGAAGTCGCACTGTTCGCGAACGGCGGCGATGGCGGCGGCCGGGTCCGGCACGGACAGCACGGTCTGGCTGACGGAGACGTTCGGCGCGATTCCCTCCGAAAGCGCCACCTGGCCGGCGCGATCGCAGCGCATGTCGACGCTGTTGTACTTCGGGCCGGGGGTTTCGCTGAGGCTGAACAGATCCCGCTGCAGACCGTCGGTCGGCCGTTCGGTGATCGTCGTGAAGATCTCCGCCGGGAAGGCGGCGCAAGGGTCGGCGACGAGGTCGTACGGCGCGGGATAGCTGTGCACGGGCATGGACCGCGGCCCTTGGGCGACGTTCCGGCGAACGCCGTCGAGCAGCTTGGTCAAGGTGGCTTCGGGATCGGGGAGCCTGGTGAAGCCGGTAATGCTGAGCTCCAGGATGTTGTAGTCGGTCTGGAGACTCACCCTGATGTCTTCCGCTGATACCCGACGAGCACCGACCTCCAGCACGGCGTCCCGCCAATCCATCCGCAGCGAAAAGCGCGAGTGCAGGACGTGCAGGTTCACGCTCGTGCCGGACAGCTCCGGCGCACTGGAAACGCTGACGCTGCCGCCGCAGGTGCTCACCCACGAGCCCTTTCCGGCGAGGTCGGGACGGTCTCCGTCGGTGGTGCTCAGCCGGTCGCCGCCCTGGAGGAAGCCGTCCTTCAACGCCATTCCCGCGGCGGCCAGCACCTCGGGGGTGAGCACCGCGCACGCGTTGTGGACGAATCCGCCCTGGAAGGTCGCGGGTGGTTCGGTGCTGGGAGTCTCCTTCAGCAGGAAGCGTTGCGGGGGCGGAGGGGCGGCGGTGTCGGCGGGGCCGGATCGAGGCAGGCAAGCCGCGCCGAGCAAGGCGGGCACGACCAGCAGAAGTACGCGTTTCATCGAGCTGGAACGCTACGAGTTGCCGTCGCGGAAGCCAGCCCGCTTCAGGATGAGTCCAGCCGCCGCGATTCCGGCACTGACCACCTAGAATGCCCGGATGACGAACACCGGCCGCAGGGGTCGCGAGCGGGCCGCGACCGACCAGGACATCCGCCGCACGGCGCGGGCGCTCCTGGTCGAGCAGGGGCCGGAGGCCGTGACCCTGCGGGCGATCGCGCGCGAGCTCGGCATCACGGCGCCGGCGTTGTATCGCTACTACGGTTCCCGCGACGATCTGGTCGAGCATCTGCGCGCGGACGTCGTCGCGGATCTGGCGGCCGGGCTCGCCGAGGACATCGCGCAGCTGCCGGACGAGGGCGCGCTGCAGCTTTTCGCCATCTGCAAGGGATTCCGGCGGTGGGCGCTCACGCACACCAAGGAGTTCACGTTGGTCTTCGCGTCGCCTTCGGGCGATGACACGTTGAGCAGGCTGGACGAGCCGTTCGGGCGGATCTTCCTCGCGGCGGCGGGCCAGGTGCTCGCGACGCACGATCTGGTGACGCCGTCGAACGACGTGGTCCCGGCCGAGCTGCGCGACGATCTCACGTCCTTCCAAGAGGAACTGCTCGCCGTGCTGAAGGAGTCCGGGGCGACGTTCCCCCTCGAAAAGCTCGACCTCGGCGTGACGTACCTGATGATCCAGTTCTGGGCCCGGCTCTACGGGCACGTCACGCTCGAGGTCTTCGGCAACTACCCGATCCCGTTCTCGAAACCGGATGTCCTCTTCGACGCGATGCTGGCCGATCTCGCGCGCGAGATCGGCCTGTCCACCGAGTAGCTACGCCGCGTGCCCGCCGTCGACCGAAACGGTCGCGGCGGTCACGTACTTGCTTTCCGGCCGTGCCAGGAACGACACGGTGGCGGCGACCTCCGACGGCGAGCCGTAGCGGTCGAACACCGTCAGGCTCCGCTGGTCGGCGGCGTACGGGCCGTCGGCCGGGTTCATGTCGGTGTCGGTCGGGCCGGGGTGGACGATGTTCACGGTGATGCCGCGCGGCCCCAGTTCCCTGGCGAGGCCCTTGGTCAGGCCCAGCAGCGCGGTCTTGCTCACCGCGTACAGCGACATCCCGGGGCCGGGCACGCGGTCCGAGACGCAGCTGCCGATGGTGATCACGCGCCCACCGTCGCCGAGGTGCCGGGCCGCGGCCTGTGTGGCCACGTAGACACCGCGGACGTTGACCGCGAGCACGCGGTCGATGTCCTCCAGGCTCGTCTGGTCGAGCGGGCCGACGAAGCCGACGCCCCCGTTGTTGACCAGCACGTCGAGCCTGCCGAATTCGGCGACCGCCGTGTCGACCGCGGAGACCACGGCCGCGGCGTCGGCGCTGTCGGCCTGGATCGCCAGCGCACGGCGGCCGAGCGCCTTGATCTTGTCCACGACACCGGCCGCGAGTTCGGCGTTGTTCTGATAAGTGAGTGCGACGTCGGCGCCGTCCTCGGCGAGCCGGATCGCCGTGGCGGCACCGATCCCGCGGCTGCCGCCGGTCACCAAAGCCACCTTGCCGTCGAGGGTCATGCGGTGTTCTCCGTTCGATTTCGTTGTCCTTGAACAACTCCATCGAATCGCCTCATGACCCTCGACGCTGGCGGCTATCGGCCACGGAGCTACAGGACGATGTTGACCAAACGCCCCGGCACGACGATCACCTTGCGCGGGGTGCCGTCGCCGACCAGCGCGGCGACCTTCTCGTCGGCCAGCGCGGCCGCCTGCACGGCGTCCTTGCCCGCGTCGGCGGGCACGGTGACGCGCGAACGCACCTTGCCGTTGACCTGGATCGGGTACTCCACAGAATCCTCGACCAGGTACTTCTCGTCGACGACCGGGAAGGGCCCGTGCACCAGGGAATCCGCGTGGCCCAGGCGCTTCCACAGCTCCTCGGCCAGGTGCGGGGCCAGCGGCGCCAGCATCAGCACCAGCGGCTCCACCAGTTCGCGCGGCGTCGCCTCGGTGCCGCCGTAGGTCTTGGTGACGTAGTTGTTCAGCTCGATCAGCTTCGCGCCGGCCGTGTTGAACCGCAGTTCCGCGTAGTCCTCGCGGACCCCGGCGATCGCCTTGTGCAGCTGCTTGCGATCGGCGTCCGTGGCGTCCACTGTGGACACACGCAGCTCGCCGGTCTCTTCGTCGACGACCAGGCGCCACAGGCGCTGCAGGAATCGCTGCGCGCCGACGACGTCCTTGGTCGCCCACGGCCGCGACACGTCCAGCGGGCCCATCGACATCTCGTAGAAACGGAAGGTGTCGGCGCCGTAGGTCGCGCACATCTCGTCCGGGGTGACGACGTTGCGCTGCGTCTTCCCCATCTTCCCGTATTCCTGCTTGACCTCTTCGTCCTGATGGAAGAACTTCCCGTCCTTCTCCACGACGTCTTCGGCCGGCACATAGAACCCGCGGGAATCGGTGTACGCGTACGCCTGCACGTAACCCTGGTTGAACAGCTTCCGGTACGGCTCCTTGGACGACACGTGGCCCAGGTCGAACAGCACCTTGTGCCAGAACCGCGAGTACAGCAGGTGCAGCACCGCGTGCTCGACACCGCCGACGTACAGGTCGGTGCCGCCCGGGTCCTCGACGCCGTGCTCGGCGGGGCGCGGGCCGACCCAGTACGCCTCGTTCTCCGGCGCGACCAGCGCTTCGGAGTTCGTCGGGTCCAGGTACCGCAGCTGGTACCAGCAGGAGCCCGCCCAGTTCGGCATCGTGTTGATGTCGCGGCGGTAGGTCTTCTTGCCGTCGCCCAGGTCCAGTTCGACCTCGACCCACTCGGTGGCGCGCGCCAGCGGCGAGGACGGCGTGCTGTCCTTGTCCTCCGGGTCGAAGGTCACCGGCGAGTAGTCGGCGACCTCGGGCAGTTCGATCGGCAGCATGCTGTCCGGCAGCGCGTGGACCTGGCCGTCCTCGTCGTAGACGACCGGGAACGGCTCGCCCCAGTAGCGCTGGCGCGAGAACAGCCAGTCACGCAGCTTGTACTGGACGGTGCCGCGGCCGTGGCCGTGCTCCTCCAGCCAGCCGATCATCGTCTTCTTGGCCTCGTCGACGCCCATGCCGTCGAGGAACCCGGAGTTGATCGCGGGTCCGTCACCGGTGAACGCCTTGCCGTCGAAGCCTTCCGTCGGCTGCACGGTGCGGACGATCTCCAGGCCGAACTTCTCGGCGAACTCCCAGTCACGGGTGTCCTGGCCGGGGACGGCCATGATCGCGCCGGTGCCGTAGCCCATCAGCACGTAGTCGGCGACGAAGACCGGGATCTCCTTGCCGTCGGCCGGATTCACCGCGTAGGAGCCGGTGAAGACGCCGGTCTTCTCCTTGCTCTCCTGACGGTCCAATTCGGACTTCCGGGAAGCGGCCTCGCGATACGCGGCGATCGCCTCGGCGGGGGTCGCGGCGTCGCCGGTCCACCGGGCGTCGACGCCTTCGGGCCACGTCGCCGCGGTCAGCTTCTCGACCAGCGGGTTCTCCGGCGCGATGACGACGTAGGTCGCCCCGAACAGCGTGTCCGGACGGGTGGTGAAGACCTCGATCTCCTGATCGCCCGCCTCGAACTTGACCTGTGCGCCGTGCGAGCGGCCGATCCAGTTGCGCTGCATGGACTTGACCTTCTCCGGCCAGTCCAGCAGGTCCAGGTCGTCGACCAGGCGGTCGGCGTAGGAGGTGATCCGCATCATCCACTGCCGCAGATTGCGGCGGAACACCGGGAAGTTGCCGCGTTCGCTGCGGCCGTCGGAGGTGACCTCTTCGTTCGACAGCACCGTGCCCAGGCCGGGGCACCAGTTCACCGGCGCCTCGGAGATGTAGACCAGCCGATGCGTGTCGATGATCTCCAGCTGCTCGGCGCGGGTCAGCTCGCACCAGTTGCGGCCGTCGGGCGTACGGCGCTTGTCCTGCGCGTACTCGGTCTCCAGCTCGACGATGGGCCGGGCCTTGCCCGCCTTCTCGTCGTAGTACGAGTTGAAGATCTGCAGGAAGATCCACTGGGTCCAGCGGTAGTACTCCGGATCGGTGGTGCGGATCCGGCGCCGGTCGTCGTGGCCCAGGCCCAGGGCGCGCAGCTGACGCAGGTACGTCGTGATGTTCTCGTCCGTGGTCTTGGCCGGGTGCTGCCCGGTGCGCACCGCGTACTGCTCGGCGGGCAGGCCGAAGGCGTCGAAGCCCATCGTGTGCAGCACGTTGCGGCCGATCATGCGGTGATACCGCGCGAAGACGTCGGTCGCGATGAAGCCCAGCGGGTGCCCGACGTGCAGACCGGCGCCCGACGGGTACGGGAACATGTCCTGGACGAACAGCTTGTCCGACGGGACCTCACCGCTCTCGTCCGCGAGCGGGCCCACCGGGTTCGGTGCGTGGTAGGTGCCGTGGTCGGACCAGTAGTCCTGCCAACGCTGCTCGATCTGGCCCGCCAGCTCCGCGGTATAGCGGTGCTGAGGGGCCGCGTCGGCGCCTTCGCTCGCCTGGTTCATCGCCGAAATCCTCCGTGCTCATCCACGTCAAGCCACTCCAGAAACAACTCGACCCCTCAGCCCGGAGGGCATGAGGGGTCGCCGCGCTGGTCCCGGCCGTTCGACCGAGTTCAGCGCGGCAGGCTAAGGAGCAGCCGAGCCGTGTTCATGAGTCCAGTTTAACGCCCAGGTCAAAGGCGTTCCGAGGGGACCGCCAGAGCGATGAACTGGGTCACTTGGGTCGCGGAGAAGTTGTTGTCGCTGACCAGGACCAGGCTGCGCTCACCGTTCGGGAGGCGAGGGCCCCAGGTCATGCCCTCGACGTTGTCCACCGTGGACAGTCCGAAGTCCGCGAGGTCGGCGAGCAGGCGCTTCTTGACCGGCTTGACCTTCGTCGCGTCGGCCAGCGAGGGCGTCTTCAGGACGTTCGTGGCGCCCTTGGTGTCGATTTCGTAGATGCGGATCTTGTTGCCGACGCCGGTGACGAACGACCGCTCCATCACCAGGTAGCGCGTCGGATCGGCCTGGTCGACGGCCAGCAGCGACGAGATGCCGGTGGTCGCGAACGCGCCGGGCGGGTTCGGCGACGCGAAGACCTTCTCCTGCGGGTACGCGTACTGCGCGAGGACCGGCCCGAACCGCGACTGCAGGGTGATCCGCGAAAGGGCGCCCGACGTGGTGTTCGGCTCCGGGCCGTCCTGGAGCAGCGGACCCTCGACCGAGCTGGCGACCAGCGACCCGAAGCCCGCGAAGGTGAGGCCTTCGAGTGCGAGGTTCTGCCGCGGCCCCGCCGTCTCGGCCATCTTCTCGTTGGCGGGAATCGGCAGGTCACGGGCGTAAGAGCCGTCGCGCTCCGCCTCGCGGATCGACGGATCGATCCTGGCCGCGGCCGACCTCTCGCCCTCCTGCGACCAGACGTATCGGCCGGTCCAGGGGTCGACACGCAGCTCTTCGGGGTCGATGGTCTGCATGTTCGGCGGCTGCGCGGGATCGTTCTTCGCGAGCGGCGGATACGGCGTGCCGTCGGGCCGCAGGAGCGGCTTGGTGCCGGTGAAGGTCACCGGGCCGAGGCCCTTGGCGTCGAGGGAGAACTTCGCCGTGTAGAAGCGCGCCGGGTTGATGGCGGAGCGGTCGTCGCAGATCAGCGCGTACTCGCCGGTGCGGGGGTCGTAGTCGATGCTGGACAGGCCGCCGACGACGGTGCCCTCGTAGGGCAGAGCGTTCGGGACGATCTGTTCCCCGATCAGGCGAAGCGGACGGTGACCCGCTTCGGCGGCCGGTGCGGCCATCAGGGTGAGGGGAACGGCCCCGATCAGGGCTGCGGAAAGAACTCGGCGTGACATGGCCTGTAGCACAGTCGATCAGGGTATCCGGCAGGTTGCCGGGACGTCACGCTTATCCTCGTGGAGTGTTCGTCATAGCGCTGGTCCCGATCGTGCTGGGTGTCCTCGTCGGCTGGGGTGGATTCCTCGGCCTGCGCGAGAAGCTGCCGCGTGACCGCGGCGCCGGCGTGCGCACCGCCGCCACGATGCGCAGCGAAGAGGCCTTCCGGCTCGGCAACAAGGTCGCCGGGGTCCCGACGCTGGCGGGCGGCGTGATCGCCGTGCTCGCGGGGATCGCCGCGCTGGTCATGCCGACGACGTTCGGGCTACTGCTCGCCTCGTTCGTGGGCGTGATCGGGATGGTCGCGCTGGTCGCGGCCGGGGGAGTGCTCGGCAACCGCGCCGCCGCGACGGTGCCGGAGCCCGAACCGGAGCGGCCCGCCGGCTGCAGTGGCTGCGCGTGCGGCACCTGCGGCGTCTTCAAGAAGGCCGACACCGCCACCGCCTAGTTGCGCTGGAGGTCTCCCGGGTGGGTGGCCAGCAGCGCGAGCGGGATGCCCTGACGCCGCAGCACCTGGCCCCACAGGTCGTGGTGCGGCGAAGCGAGGACGTCGCTGGGCAGGGCCGGGACGATCACCCAGTCGTCGCGGTCGATCTCATTCGCCAGCTGGCCGGAATCCCAGCCCGCGTACCCGGCGAACACCCGCACGCCGCGGACCTTCGGCACCAGGATCTCGGGATCGGTGTCGAGGTCGACCAGCGCGACCGGGCCCCGGACGGCGATCACGCCGGGCACGCTCGACGCCGTCTCGCCGGTCCGCAGCGCGGCCAGGCACAACGCGGTCTTCTTCTCGACCGGCCCGCCGACGAACACCGACTGCGGCTCGGCGACGTGCCCGCCCCAGTTGGGGAGCACGTCGTACACCGGCACGTCACTCGGCCGGTTGAGCACGACGCCGAGCGTTCCCTCGTCCCGGTGATCGATGACGAACACGACGGTTCGCCGGAAGTTGGGATCGAACATCGTGGGGGCGGCGACCAGGAGCGTTCCCGGTTCGACCTCGGCGTCCGCTGGCACGTCCGCCATGATCCCACTTCGAGCGGAGACAAATCGTCCGGCTCTGGGAACAACAGCATCACGAGCACCGTTGGACACAACGGTCGGTGCGCTTTCCGTGTCCCCCGGGCTCACTGAAGAACCGCCTTTGTGGAATACCGTCCGGCTGGAGCCACACTGCGCATAGCCGCCGAGAGGCGACCTCAAAGCGCATCGGCCACCTTTAATAGGCTGCTCCCGTGACGACCACCGCCACGGCGTCCACCAGGGCGTTCGTCCGCGACCGTGACTTCCTCCGACTGCTGTTCACGCGGTTTTCCGCGCACTGGGGCAACGGCATGTACCAGGCCGGGCTGGCCGGTGCCGTCCTCTTCAACCCCGAACGCGCCGCCGACGCGCTCGCCATGGCGGGCGGATTCGCGGCGTTGCTGCTGCCGTACTCGATCGTCGGCCCGTTCGCGGGCGCGCTGCTCGACCGCTGGGACCGCCGGAAGGTCCTGATCTTCGCGAGCCTGCTGCGGTCGGCCACCATTCTCGCGACGGCCGTCGCCGTGGGCACGGGCGCGGCCGGGATCGGGCTGTTCTCCCTGGCGCTGGCGTCCGAAGGCGTCTCGCGGTTCATCGGCTCAGGTCTGTCCGCTTCACTTCCGCATGTCGTCGAAGAGAAATCCGTGGTGGCCGCGAACGCCGTCGCGGCCACCAGGGGGT
>Ga0307518_10000508_pt1 | contig 29574 bp, 30 predicted proteins | sample 25_EM_MG_FD_203889 | JGI IMG/M metagenome (GOLD analysis project Ga0307518, IMG submission 203889) | Populus trichocarpa ectomycorrhiza microbial communities from riparian zone in the Pacific Northwest, United States - 25_EM | ecosystem: Host-associated > Plants > Roots > Unclassified | place... | reverse complement strand
GTTGCGAAAGCCACTTTCGCAACCTTCAACGTTGCGAAAGTGGCTTTCGCAACGCGCCACCGCCGTCAGGCCGCGGGCCGCCCGGCACCCGTGTAATCGTCACCCTTCGAGTGATACGTGTGGATCTGGATCGCCTGCCCCTCCGTGGGCGCGTTGATCATCAGCCCGTTCCCGAGGTACAGCCCCACGTGGTGGATCCGCGTCGACGGGTTCCCGTAGAAGACGAGGTCGCCGAGCTTCGGCTCGCCGGACACCTGGGGCAGCGCGCGGAACTGGCTGTCGGCGGTCCGCGGGAGCGCGACACCGGCTTCGTCGTAGGACTTCTTGGTCAGCCCGGAGCAGTCGAAGCCCGCCGCGCCGGCTTCGGGGCCGTTGCCGCCCCACACGTACGGGAGGCCCAGCTGCCCGAGGGCGAACCGGGTCGCCTTGACGGCGGGGCTGGCGGAGCGCGCCGGGTCGAGGGACAGGGTCGCGTACAGCTGCGCGTTGCCCAGGACACGCTGGCGGAACAGTTCGGCCTCGTTGCCCTTGCCGCCTTGGTAGCCGGCGATGGCCTTCCACCAGCCGTTGCCGCCGCCGAGGTCGGCCCCGGAAGCGCACAGGGCGCGGCCCGCGGCGACCGAAGCGGAATCGGGGTCGGCGAGGGCGGGTTTCGCGATACCGGGGATCGACGCGCCGTGCTTCTTCCACTGCTGCGCCGACAGGCCGAGGGGGTTGTCCCCGCCGCGGCCGTGGTTCGAGCTCGCCGCGCCGATCCCGGCCAGGGTGACCCAGGACAGGTGACAGTTCGGCTGCTCGCCGCGCAGCGCCAGTTCGCCGTTCGCGTAGCCCATGAGCGACTTCGCCGGGATGTCGAGCGGCCCGGCGAGCTTGTTCGCCCACTCTTCGAGCGGCCGGGCGCCCTTCGGGGTCTCCTGCGCCTTGACCGGCGCGCTGACCTCCAGGACCGACGGGCCCGCGCCGCCGCCGACGGTGGCCGGGTCCTGCTTCGCGGCGGGAACGGGCACGGGCTGACGTCCGTCCGCCGGGGCGGGATCGTTCCCGCCCGCGAGCAGCCAGCCCGCCGTCGCGAGCCCCGCGACCAGCGGGAGGGCGACCAGGCCGCGCATCGCCACGCCGTGTGCCCACGACTTCTTCCGGCTGGTTTCGGACGCGCTCGGCGCGGGCTCGGGCTCGGTCACGCCGTCCAGATTATTGGAGACCACCTCTGCGTAACGAGCGAACGCCTTGCACGTTAGGGGGACTCTCATATTCTGGACGAATGAGTGAGACGGGAGCGCTCGACGCCGGGCGTCTGAGTGCCGCGCTGTCCGGCCGGTACGCCGCGATCCAGGTCGTGGCGAGCACCGGGTCCACCAACGCCGACCTGCGGGAAGCCGCCGCGAAGGGGGCCGAAGACCGCACGGTGCTGATCGCCGAGGAGCAGACGGCCGGAGTCGGCCGCCGCGCCCGGCACTGGTCTTCGCCGAAGGGATCGGGCCTCTACGTCAGTGTGCTGCTGCGCCCGGGCGGCGTCCCGTTCGCCAATTTGGGTTCACTTTCCGTGGTCGCGGGCCTCGCGGTCCGGGAGATCGCCGAGGGGCTGGGCGTCGACGCCGTCCTCAAGTGGCCGAACGACGTCCTCGCCGGTCCGGACCGCGCCAAATGCGCGGGCATCCTGGCGGAGGCCGTCGCCGGAGACGAGACCACGGTCATCCTCGGCATCGGCCTGAACGTGCTGCCGCTCGGCGAGAACGTCCCGGCCGGGCCCGGCGGCCTGCCCGCGACCTCGCTGGCCGAGCAGGGGGCGACGGAGACCGATCGCGCCGAGATCGCCGTCCGGCTGCTCACCGCGTTCGACGAGCTCGAACGCCGGTGGCGGCTCGCGGGCGGGTCGCTGGCCGAGGCCGGTCTGCTCGGGGATTACCGCCGGTACTGCGCGACGCTGGGCCAGGACGTCGAGGTCCAGCTGCCCGACGGCTCGGCGCTCACCGGCCGCGCCGCCGACATCGATCCCGCCGGCCAGCTCCAGGTCGACGTTCCCGGTGGTGAGCGGTACACGGTGTTCGCCGGAGACGTCGTCCACGTACGGCCGGCCAAGGCCTGATCCGTGCGTCTCGATTTCCGGCGTCTCCTCTTCCGCCGGGACCGTTCGCCGGTACGGTGAGCTCACCAGCGCCGAACACACTTTGGGAGCGACCGTCGTGGCCTATCCGGACGATTTGCTCAGCGAGAACGAGCACGTCGTGGTGCACAGTCACCCGCATTTCAAGATGCTGATCTTCCCGTTCCTCGCGCTGATCGTCACGCTCGGCGTGGGGATTTGGCTGGCCGTCATCGCGAAGGACGCGACGGCCCCGTGGGACCTGATCTCCGAGATCGCGATCGCCGCGGTCGGGCTCGGTCTCGTCGTGTGGCTGTTCCTGGCGCCGTTCGTGCGGTGGCGCACGACGCATTTCATCGTCACCACGGACCGGTTGATCGCCCGCGAGGGTGTGCTCAAGCGGACCGGCATCGACATCCCGCTGTCGCGGATCAACAGCGTCCAGTTCGAGCACGGGCTGCTGGACCGCGTGTTCGGCTGCGGCACGCTGGTGATCGAGTCCGCTTCGGACGAACCGCTGAAGTTCGACGACATCCCCAAGGTCGAGCGCGTGCACACGGTCATCTACCGCGAAGTCAACGACAACCCGTACGACGACTTCGCGCCGGGACCGCAGCAGACCGAGCCGCTGCCGCCGCAGGGGCACCCGCCGCGCGGAAACCGGCACCGCTGATGGGCACGCGAGAGCTGGGGCTGCCCGAGAAGGTCCCGTCCGTCTACTCCCTGCCGGAGCGGGTGACGATCTGGGAGGTCGGCCCGCGTGACGGTCTCCAGAACGAGAAGTCGATCGTCCCGGTCGAGGTCAAACTCGAATTCCTGGACAGGCTCGCCGATTCCGGGCTGACCACGCTCGAGGCGACCAGCTTCGTGAGCCCGAAATGGGTGCCGCAGCTGGCCGACGCCGAGCAGCTCCTGGCGGGGCTCGACCAGCGCGAGGGCGTCCGGTACCCGGTGCTCGTGCCGAACGAGCGCGGGCTGGACAGGGCGCTGGAGGCCGGTGTTTCGCATATCGCGATCTTCGCCAGCGCCACCGAGACCTTCGCCAACAAGAACCTCAACTCGACGGTCGACGACCAGTTCGCGATGTTCGAGCCGGTCGTCACCAGGGCGCGGGCCGCGGGGCTCGACGTCCGCGGGTACGTGTCGATGTGCTTCGGCGACCCGTGGGAGGGCGCCGTCCCGGCCGCGCAGGTCGCCGGAGTGGGCAAGCGGCTCCTGGACCTGGGCTGCTCGCAGCTCTCGCTCGGCGACACGATCGGCGTCGCCACCGCGGGGCAGGTCGAGACGCTGATCGGGGAGTTCTCCGGCGTCGACGCGCTGGCCGTCCATTTCCACGACACCTACGGCCAGGCGCTCGCGAACACGTTGGCGGCCCTCCGCTGCGGCGTGTCCACTGTGGACTCCTCGGCAGGCGGCCTCGGCGGCTGCCCGTACGCCGAATCTGCGACCGGGAACCTCGCGACCGAGGATCTCGTGTGGATGCTCGACGGTCTCGGCGTCGAAACCGGTGTCGATCTCGACGCGCTGGTGGCGACGAGCAAGTGGATGGCGGGCAAGCTGGGCAGGCCGAGTCCGTCCCGGGTGGTCAGCGCGCTCGCCGGATGAGGTTCGCCGCGCTTTCGGGTATCCGCCGACGAGAACGCCGTCCGGCGCTAAGGTCGTAGCGCGTCCTGTCCGCTGCCTCCCCCGTTCACCGGTGGGAACCGATTCCTTGGGGGAGGTGCGGTGACCGATCCGAGCGAGGCCGGAACGGGCCCGATCCGGCTGCCCGTCGAGTACGACGCCCCGACACCACCGCACGGGGCGCGCGCTCCGTACGCGCCTTCGCCGTGGCCGGCCTCGGTGGCGCCCTTGCGGGTGCCCTTCCCGCCGAAGCCCGCCGCCCCGCCGCCCATGGGGGCGTTGCGGACGGAACGCGAGAGCGTGATCGCGCTGTTCCTCGTGCACATGTTCCCCATCGGGCATCTCCCGGTCGCGATGGGCAAACCCGCGCGTCAGCTGCCGCTGCCCGACGGCGGTTCCGGCCCGCAGGACCACCCCGAGGCGGACGTGCTCGACGACCTCGACGCGCTGTCCCATGTCAGCAGCGGTTTCCGGCGTTCGCCGACGACTCCGGCCGCCGTGCCGCCGCCGGAGTTGACCAGGGGGCATCATCCGTGGGGCGGAATGTCCGAAGAGGACTGGAAAGAGCGCTTCGTGACCGGAACGGGCTATCTGTGGCCGTCCGACGGCGATCCGGCGACGCCGACGATGCTCGAGGCCGGTACTCATCTCGACCGCTTCGGGGATCAGCACGGCCGGGTGTTCGCCGAAGACGCGACCCTGTTCCCCATGCGCTCGCTGCCGCCGGATCAGGCCGGTGCCTACCGGCGTTACCGCGTCGTCCGGCCGCTGCCGGTCTGGCGCTCGGTGACCGAAGGATGGTTCGGCCAGCCGGGCGGCGGGGTGCGTTTCCGCACGGTGCTGGGCGCCGATGAACTCGTCACGCTGGGCTTCCTGGCGGACGTCACGGGGGAGGTTCGGTGAACACGGGGACGATCCTGCGGTGGCTGGCCGCGCTGGGCGTGCCGCCCGAAGTGGTCTCGGTCGGCGCGGAGGTGGACAACGCCTGGTGCCTCATGCGCACGGAGGAAGAAGGCGCCGAGCCCGCCTGGGAGGTCTTCTGGCGGGAGCAGGGCAACCGGTACGACTGGGCACGGTTCACCAGCGAACAGGTCGCCTGCCACTACCTTTTCGGACGTCTCGCCTGGTCGCAGGTCGCGCGCGGCGCTGTCGGGTTGCTGCCCGGCGCGCAGTGACCCTCGTTGCGCGTGAAGGCCCCCTTCCCTCGGCTCAGCCGAGGGAAGGGGGCCTTCACGCACGTTCACCCGCGCGCGTTCAGCGCTTCAGGATCCTCAAGACCTCGTCGTGGAGCAGCCCGTTCGTCGAAAGCGCCGAGCCGTTGTCGTAGCGCGCTTCGCCGTTCAGGTCGCTGAAGCGCCCACCGGCTTCGGTGACCAGCACCTGGGCCGCGGCGACGTCCCACGGGTTCACGATGCATTCCGCGGTGACGTCGAGCGCGCCCTCGGCGACCAGGCAGTGATGCCAGAAATCGCCGAATGCCCGGCTTTCCCAGCACGCGTTCACGAGGTCGAGGTACTTCTCTCGTGAGTGGTACTCCACCCACGAGTTCAAGTCCGTTGTGGACAGATACGCGTCTTCGAGCGACGCGACCTTCGACACCGAGATGCGGCGTTCCCCGGCGGAGTCGCTCATCCAGGCGCCGTCCCCGGTGGCGGCCCACCAGCGGCGGCCGAGCAGCGGCGCGCTGATCATGCCCACCACGGGGTCGCCGTCTTCGACCAGCGCGATCAGAGTCGCCCACACCGGGACGCCGCGCAGGAAGTTCTTCGTCCCGTCGATCGGGTCGAGCACCCAGGCGCGCCCGGTCGCGGCGGTGCCGCCGCGTTCCTCGCCGAGCACCGTGTCGTCCGGCCGGTCCGTGGCGAGGATCGCGCGGATGGCGTCCTCGACGGCGGTGTCCGCGTCGGTGACCGGCGTCCGGTCGGGTTTGCGTTCCACGGCCAGGTCGAGCGCGCGGAACCGGGCGGTGGTGATGGCGTCGGCGGCGTCGGCCAGCCGAGTGGCGAGTTCAAGATCATTCTCGTAGCCGGGCACGGTCACGATGGTTTCACGCCCGGCAGTCGTAGAGTTGACCAGGTGAGCATGGTGCTACTCGCCGAGGACGACCCGGCCATCGCCGATCCGCTTTCCCGCGCACTCCAGCGGGAGGGGTACGAGGTGCGGGTCGTCGGCGACGGGCCCGCCGCCCTCGACGCGACCGAGAGCGACCGCGTGGATCTGCTGGTCCTCGATCTCGGCCTCCCAGGGATGGACGGTCTCGAAGTGTGCCGCCGCCTGCGCGCCAGCGGTACCGAGGTGCCCGTGCTGATGCTCACCGCGCGCACGGACGAGGTCGACTTCGTGGTCGGGCTCGACGCCGGCGCCGACGACTACGTCGCCAAGCCGTTCCGGCTGGCAGAACTGCTGGCCCGCATCCGCGCGCTGCTCCGCCGCCGGGCGCCCGACGTGCTGGAAGCCGGGGGAGTGCGGATGGACCTCGGTGCCCGGATGGTCACCGTCGACCTGCACGAAGTGCAGCTGGCGAACAAGGAGTTCGAGCTGCTCCGGGTGCTGATGAGCCGCGCGGGCCAGGTGGTCAGCCGCGACGAGATCCTCGCCGAGGTGTGGAACGACCTCGAATCGAAGACCTCGAAGACCCTCGACATGCACATGTCGTGGCTCAGGCGGAAGCTCGCCATCGCGGCCGACGAAGCCGCGGGCCGCGCGGGCAAACCCGGCGGGAACGGCGACGGCGAACGGCGGATAGCCACGGTTCGCGGCGTCGGCTTCCGCTTCAACGCGGAATAGCATGCGCCGCCGCATCCTCCTGGCGATCCTGCTCGCCGTCGCGGTCACCGCGGCCGTGCTGGGCATCCCGCTGGGGATCACCGCGTGGCAGCTGGTCGAGAACCTCAACCGCGAGAACCTCGCGTCCTCGGCCCGCGGGATCGCGGCGACGCTGGACAACGAGATCGCCGTCGGCCAGCCGATCAACCTCGACCTGGTCCGCGTCGCCGTGCCGCAGGGCGGTTTGCTGACCGTCCGCGCGCAAGGCCAGATCGAGAAGCGCTACGGCTCCGACCCCGGCTCGGACGTGGTGTCCGAGCGGGCACCGATCGCGTTGCACGGCGAGGTGGAGCTGTCCGTGCCCGCCGGTCCGATGCGCACCCGCCAGACCCAGGTGACGCTGCTGGTGCTGCTGCTGGTCGTGCTGTCGGTGGGCACCGGCACGGTGGTCGCGACGGTGACCGCGCGAAGGCTCGCGAAACCGCTGAGACATGTCGCGGATCGCGCGGTCAAACTCGGCGGCGGCGATTTCCGGCCGGACCCGAAACGCTATGGCGTCGGCGAGCTCGACATGGTCGCCGAAGCGCTCGACGCGTCCGGTTCGGCGCTCGCGCAGCTCGTCCAGCGGGAACGCCAGCTCGTCGGCGACGTCTCCCACCAGCTGCGGAGCCGGTTGACCGCGTTGCAGCTGCGGCTCGAACCGCTGACCGTCCACCCCGACCAGGAGGTCGTCGACGAGGCGAAGGCCGCGCAGGAACAGGCGGACCGGCTCGCCGAAGCGCTCGACGAACTGCTGGCCGCCGCGCGGGCGGCGCGCGAGGTCGGCGCGGAACCGGTGAACCTGCCGGAAGTGCTCCCCGAGGTTTCCGAAGAATGGCGGCAGCTGCTCCGTGCCGAGGGAAGGCATCTGCGGATCCGCGTCACCGACGGGCTGAGGGCGAGGGCGACGCCCGGCCGGTTGCGCGAGGTCGTCGGCGTCCTGCTGGACAACGCGCTGCGCCACGGCGCGGGAACGGTCACGCTCGCCGCCCGGCGCGGCGACGCGGACGGCACGGTTGTCATCGAGGTCGCCGACACCGGGTCAGGGGTGCCCGACGAGCTGGCGCCGCACATCTTCGAACGCGGGTTCTCCGGCGGCGGGTCGACCGGTGTCGGTCTCGCGCTCGCCCGTGCGCTCATCGAGGCCGACGGCGGCAGGCTGGAGCTGTCGAGCAAGCAACCGGCGGTGTTCAGCCTCTTCCTGAAGGTGCCGCGGCCGGGCGATGTGGCCGAGGTGCGGTGGCCCGCCGAGCGGGTCCCTCGTTAATCGCCGCCCCAAGAACCTCCCGATCGGGCAATGCCGTGGCAGCGCGGCGACTTACCGTCGGGGGGTGCATGCGACGGCGTTCCGGTACCGCCCACCGGTGAGTCCGGTGGCCGCGGCGAACCTGGAGATCGGCAAGGTGGCGGTCACCGTGCGGTTGTCCTTCGACGGCGCGCTGTACGCGTGCCGCCGTCCTCCCGGCGTGGTGGAGCGGATGGAGGCCGAAGCACTCGACCTGCTCTCCAAAGGCCTGTTCGTCAGCGGGATCGACACCCCGGTCGCGACCGTCACCGGCGCGGCGGGACATCGGTTCGTCCAGCGGAGCGCCGAGTTCCAGCCGCCGGACGGCTGGCTCTATCAGGGCATGTGCGGGGTCGGAGCCAGCCGGAACGGGCTGACGCTGACCGGCATCCTCGGCTACCGCCTCGAAGTCCGCGCGGAGTGGGCGAGCCGGGCCGGTGACTGCGGTCCGCCCGGGAGCGCCGCCGAATGGTGCGAGGTCTTCGGCGGGCAGCTGGCGTCCATCGGCGGAGTGGTCCTGCGACGGGCCTCGGTGCTCAGTCTCGGTACTCCGCCGTGACCGTGACGACGAACGCCGCGCGGGCGGGCAGGCCGAGGCTGACCCACAGCCCGGTCGGATCGGTCTCCTCCAGGGTGATCGGCAACGGCTGCTCGTCGACCACGAGGAACTCCGTCCCGATCAGGACCCGCAGCGATCGGTCGAGCAGCGTGTGTTCGTCGCGGACCTTGTCCGCCCGCGCCGTGACCAAATAGGACAGTTCGCACCGCTTCGCCCGCACGGCGCCGGTTCCCGGGCCGGCGCCATGCAGGGCGAAGAGGAACAGATCGACGCTCGACACCCGCGTCTCGGTCTGCCAGGTGGGTTTCGGCGGATCGAGCCGGACCACCGTCCCCTCCGGCAGGTGGGGCGCGATGAGCCGGCACAACGCCTCGTCGACCTGGCTGATCACGGGGTCAGATCAATCCCTCACGCAGTGCGTAAGCCACCGCGTGCGAGCGGTTCCGGAGCTGGAACCGGTTGGTCACGTCGTGCAGGATGCTTTTCACCGTGCGCTGCGAATAGCAGAGCTGGTCGGCGATCTCCTGCGTCGAGAACCCCGACGCGACCAGCTTGAGCACCTCGGTCTCCCGGTTGCTCATGCCGCCGAGATGCAGGCCGCGAGGCTGCAGCACCTGACGCTGCAGCCGCGAGACCCGGTGCAGCAGCCTGCCGAGCAGGTCGGGCGGCAACGCGCCCTCCCCGGCCGCGGCCGCCTTGATCAGCCGGACCAGGACGTCGGCGCCCGCTTCGGAGCGGCGGGCGACGGCGCAGACGCCGTGTTCGATGGCGCTGAGGATCTCGTTGTCGTCGACTTCACCCGCGATGAGCACGATGCGGGTGAACCCCTGGTGGTGCAAGGCGGACAGCAGTTGCGTCATCGCCTCGTCGAGGCGATCGGTGACCAGGAGGGCCACCATGGTCGGGTCGGCGGTCTCCCCGTCCACCAGCCAGACGTCGTCACGGGAGCGGAGCGTCATGCAGACGCCGTTGTGCAGGATCGGATCGGTCGCGCGGACGACCACCGGTGTCCGGTTCGGTTCGAACATGTGATTCCCATTCCCCTCGAACGGTGCGAGGGCCCCACCCCTCGCACTACTCACCCTGCCGGGTGAGGTGTCCCGAGCGCATGGGACTCCGGTCCCGGAATTGCCCGAAAAGCCGCCCTTATCGGGGTCGCTTTTTTCAGCGGCCCAGCCCCGCTTCACGGGCGCGAACGATCGCTTCGGCGCGATCCGCGACGTGAAGCTTGCTGAAGACGTTCGAAATATGGTTCCGCACGGTCTTCGGGCTGAGACACAGCGTGCTGGCGATGACGGTGTTGCTGTGCCCGCCCGCGATGAGCGAGAGGACCTCTCGCTCGCGGACGGTGAGTTCCGGGAACACCGTGTCCGTGGCCGGTTGAGTGTGGTTGAAGAAGCCGAGAACGCGCGTCGCGATGTCGGGCCCGAAGATCGCTTCGCGCCTCGCGACGGCGTGCACGGCACGGATGATTTCGTCGGGTTCCGCGTCTTTCAGCAGATATCCGCGGGCTCCGGCCCGCATCGCGGAGAAAACGGATTCGCTTTCGTCGGCCATCGTCAGCATGAGCACGCCGACGCCGGGCCGTTCGGCGACGATGTGCCGGGTCGCTTCGGCGCCGCTGATGTCGGGTAAATGCAGGTCCATGACCACGACGTCGGGCGCGAGCGCGCTCGCCGCGCTGATCGCGTGCGCGCCGCTCGCGGCCTCGCCGACCACGTCGATCAGCGGTTCGTTGTCGAGCAGTGTGCAGACCCCGAACCTGAACAGCGGATGGTCGTCGACCACGAGCACGCGAAGGCGTTCGTTCATACGGTTCCCCCTGTCTCCCCGACGCGGCACGTTAAGCGAGAGGGCCGGTCACGAACAACGCGAGGTCCGGACAGCGGACCGGCGAGAATTAAACGCCCGATGAGTATCGCGTATCGCGGAGGCCGGCCCAACCCATTAACCCTTTCGGCCCAGGTTTGGGTCTCAAGTCCGTGAAGGCCTCCTTGAGGGACTCTGGGTCCCTCAAGGAGGCCTTCACGGTGGGTGGTAGCAAAGGTCCCTTGCTCCCTTTCCGCAGGTCAGGCGAAGGAACCGGCGTGCTCGCGAGCCCAGCCCGCGAACGTCAGCGGCGCCCGGCCGAGGAGTTCGCGAACGGTGTCGAACACGATCTCCTCCTTCCCGGCGGACTGCCGCTTGAGCTCGAAGATCCCGTCGACCGCCGAAGCGGGCCAGCCGAACCCGAGCATCCGGGCGCGCGAAGCGGCTTCGGGCTCTTCGACGTAGGTCAACCGCCGCCCGAGCGCGTCACCGAGGATCTCCACCTGCCGCCGCGTCGTGAGCGCTTCGCCGCCGGTGATCGGGTAGGTCTTGCCCGCGTGTCCGTCGCCGGTAAGCACCGTCGCGGCGACTTCGGCGATGTCGCGGACGTGCACCAGCGCGGACGCCGGATCGCCTTCGGGGACGCGGATGACGCCATCGCCGCGGACGGCGTGCAGCCAGGCGAACCGGTTGTCCATGAACGTGCCGGGGCGCAGGATCGTCCAATCCGGCCCGGCTTCGCGCACGGCCCGCTCGGCCTCGGCGTGCACGAGGGAGATCGGGTCGGTCTGTCCGAAGTGGACGCCGGTGGTGGAGAGCTTGACGACGTGCGAGACGCCGGCGGCGGCCTTGAGCACCGCTTGTTCCTGGGCGAGCGGGTCGGACCCGTGGCCGGAGGTCAGGACGAACACGCGCTCGACGCCGTCGAGCAGCGCCGGATCGAAGGCGTCGAGATCGCCGGTGGCGACCTCGGCACGCGGATCGATCCGAGCGCGGGAGGGATCGCGCGTCAGGGCGCGGACGTGCGCGCCCCTGTCCAGCAGCGCGGGGACGAGTTCGCGGCCGATTTTGCCGGTGGAACCGAGGACGAGGATCATCGGAAGACTCCTTTAGTGGTTGCGCCGCAAGGAAACGCGCGGCAGGAAGAGGGAAGCGGTGAGGCCGACGGCGAGGGCGGGGATCATCACCCGGAACACGCCGCCGAGCGCGGACGAGTAGCCGGCGGGACTGTCGTCGGTGAAGGCGTTCGTGAACACCGCGCCGAAAACGGTCAGCCCGGCAGTGGTGCCGAGGGAGCGAAGGAAGCCGACGGTCGCCGAAACGGCGCCGAGGTCGGTCCTGGCGACGTTCTGCTGGGCCGCCATGGAGAGCACCTGCATGTTGAGCCCGGCGGCCGCGCCGAACACGACGAGGTAGGCGACGACGAGCGGCAACGGGGTTGTTTCGTCCATTGTGGACATCGCGAGCGCGGCGGCGAGGCCGAGGGTCATGCTGAGGATCGGCGCCCAGCGGTAAGCGCCGGTCTTGGCGATGATCCGGCCGGCGACCATCGACGACGCGGCGACCGCGAGCGTCATGGGCAGCAGCAGGAGCCCGGCTTCGGACGGGCCGGCGCCACCCGCGGTCTGCAGGAAGAGCGCGAGATAGTTGACCGAACCGAGGAAGACGAACCCAGCAGCGGCACTGGCCAGCACGCTCAGGCTGAACATCCTGGAGCGGAACAGCCGGAGCGGGACGACCGGTTCGGCCGCGCGGCGCTCGATGAACAGGAAGGCGACGAGCAGCACCGCGCCGATCGACGCCGACAGGGGAGTCGCCAGTGTCAGGCCGACGATCGCGCCGGACAGGACGACGATGCCCGCGAAGTCGAACGGTGCGGTCGTCCGGCGTCGTTCAAGGTGCAGGAACCGTGCGACGACGCCGAACGCGACCAGGCCGATCGGCACGTTGAGGCCGAAGATCGACCGCCAGCCCGCCAGGTCGGTCAGGACGCCGCCGACGACAGGGCCCGCCAGCGAGGACCCGGCGAAGCAGATCGAGAACCAGGCGAAGTAGCGAGCGCCTTCGCGGCCGGGGAACAGTTCGCCGATGATCGCGGCGACCGCGACGAACAAGCCGCCGGAGCCGATGCCCTGCAGGACACGCGCCGCGATCAGCAGCGGCATCGTCGGCGCGAGGGTGCAGGCGAGGGAGCCGAGGACGAACAACGCGATCGCGACGAGGACGACGCGCTTGCGGCCGAAGAGATCGCCGAGCTTCCCGTAGACGGGCGCGCTGACGCTGCCGGCCAGCAGGTAGGACGTGGTGACCCAGGCGAACGACGTGGCTCCGCCGAGCTCGCCGACCATGCGCGGCAGGGCGGTCGCGACGACCTGGGCGTCGAGCATCGCCAGGAACACGGCGGCGAAGAGCCCGACGAGGGCAAGGGTGTTTCGGGCACGCGGAGGCGCGCCGAGAGTGGTGCTCAAGAAAGAGATCCGTTCACTGGAAGAAACGAGGGAACGCGAGGGACGCGGGGCAACGCTGCGAAAGCGGCCCCGGATCCCCGCCAAGACGGGAAAAGGCTCAACCGTCATCCGAACCGGATGCGGTCCTCTTCGCGCTTGGCGATCACCTCGAATTCGTCCCGCTCGACCGTACGAACCCGGCCGGCGTCATCAGTGAAGGAACGTTGTCATGGATGACTTTAGACAATCACATGTCGTTTGACAAGTACTTTAGTGGAGCGGAACGACGTCGTCGTCCGGCTCGTCGCTGTCCCGGCGGCGTTTGCCCAGCTCATCGGGGAAGACCCACTTCTTGAAACCCCAGAAGCGGAAGAACATCGCCAGCAGCATGCCGATGATCGACCCGCTCGTGAAGTCCGCGAACTCCTGGACGAACCGCGTCACGTGCGGCACTTCGAGATCGAAGATGTAGCGCGACGTGTAGAGCGGGATCAGGTTGACCACCACGGCGATGCCGCTGATCACGAAGAAGAGCGCCGCCTCGTGATGCCGCTCGCGGCCGCCGCGGGTGCGGAAGGACCATTCGCGGTTGAGGATGTAGGACACGATCGTCGCGACGATGATCGCGATGGCTTTCGCCGTGGTCGGCTTCGACTCCAGCACGCTGAGTTTCAGCAGGTACCAGACGCCGTTGTCGACCAGGAACGTCGTGCCGCCCACGATCGCGAACTTCAACAGCTCACGGTGCTTGATCAGCACGGATCGGAGCGGCTCGGGCGTCCTGGAGAGGACGGATTCGACCACGGTCACCAGATCAGTCTAATTCGCGTCGCCCGTCGAACGGGTCGGCAGGGGATGGACGGCGCGGTATATGACGCTTTGGGCGTTTCGGTGACGAGCGCTTTCGGGATCGCTCGGCTCGCGATGATCACCGTCGCCGACGATGGAGGATTTGGGACGTTGAGTGTCCCGAATCCTCCATCGTCGAGTGCCGGCCAGCCGCCCCTGGGAGCAAGGGACCTTTGCTACCACTCGGCCCGCTGACCTGCGAAAAGAGAGCAAGGGACCTTTGCTACCGCGTGACGTCAGGCGGCCGGATCGTCCGGAATGCCGGAAATCTCCCGCCCGCCGCCCCGCAGCAGCCGCGGCCGCGCGTCGGCCTGCGGAAAGACCCACTTCTTGAACGACCACCACCGGAACGCCGTACCGAGCAGCGTCCCGACGAGCACCCCGCTGACGAAGTCGGCGACCTCCTGCGTCAGCAGCGAGACATGCGGTTCCTCCAGTTTGAACACGTACCGCGAAACCAGCTGCGGCAGCGCGTTGAGGCCGAGCGCGATCGCGCTGAGCAGGAAGAAGAGCGCCGCTTCGTGCGCGCGCTCGCGGCCGCCTCGGGAACGAAAGGACCATTCGCGGTTCGCGACGTACGAGAAAACGGTCGCCACCAGGACGCCGATGATCAGCGCGGTCACCGGTTTGTCGGTCAGCACGGTGAACTTCAGCCCGTAGGTGATCGTCATCGTGATGACGAAACTCGCGCCCCCGACCAGGACGAACCGCAGCAGTTCGCGATGCTTCCCCAGCATGCGGGCGACGCTACTGGAAAATGCGGTCGACCACTCCGTTGGGCTGGGTGGACGGCTTGGACTTTCCGGGCCGCGGCGGCGCGCTCGTGGTCGTGGTCGTCTCCGGCTGGGCGGGCTCCTGCTGCGCAGGCTCCGAAGACGTCGCGGACGGCGAAGGCTTCTTCGGCGGAACAGGCCACCCAGGCCGTCCAGGCTTCGTCGTGTCCGGAGGATCCGAAGGCTTCGAAGTGACCGAAGGCAGCGAAGGCACCGTAGTCGGCGGAAGCAGCGCGTTGCCGTCACACCAGTGGTGCCAGCAGCCGAGGTAGACGGCGACCGGCTCCGCCTTGGCGGCGCCGAGGGTGGCGTTCACCGTCACCGGCATCCCATCTGCCGGGCGGCCCTTCAGTCGCACCGTCAGGTGTGCCTCACGCCCCGGAACCAGCGAGCCGCGCGAAGTGCACGACGCGCCTTCGCCGGTCGGAGTGCATCGGATGCCGGAGAAGCTCGACCAGTAGAGAATGCGGTGGTCGAGAGTGATCGTCACCGGCTTCGTCGACTCGCCGGTGTTCTTCACGTGGATGCTCATCCGCGGATTGGGGAACCAGGGGAACGACGACATCCAGTCGGCGTCGGCGCTGAGGGTGAGGGCGTCCTGCGGCGACGGCACCTTGACCTTCACCTCGATCGACACCTTGATCTGCGCGCCCGCCGTCACCGAACCGGTGACCACGCTGCCGTCCTCGGCCGTCGCGTCGGCGCGCAGCCGGAACTTCAGCACCGCGGACTGCCCCGGTTCGAGGCCGGTACCGGTCCGGCAGGTCACCGTGCCGCTGCCGCCGGGGCAGTTCACCGTGATCGGACCGGGTGCCTGCTGCCGGAAACCGGAGGCGCCCATCGCGCCACCGCCTCCGGCGGCGTTGACGGCCCGCACGCCCTTCGGCAGATTCAGCGAGACCGCCACCGGCTCGGACTTCGACCCGCCGTCGTTGCGCACGGTGATCGGCAAGTCGGCCGCTTCACCGGGCCTGAGCTGGACACCGCCGGGCGGGGTCGACGCCGTCATCACCGGAGGCGCCGGGATCACCGGCGTGGGGGTGGGCGCGGGCGGCTCGGCGGGGGTGGGCGTCGGGGCAGGTGCCGGGGCCTGGGCCGGAGGCGGCACCTGCTGAGCGGGAGGCACGGGCTGCTGCGCCGGCGGGACGGCGGGCGGAGCCGGGGGCGGTGCGGCCGGCGGAGCCGGGGGCGCGACAGCGGGCGGAGGGACCGCAGCGGCGGCCGGGATCTCCTGGGTGCCGCCACCGGCGGCGAGCGCCACCGCGACGGCGGCGACGATGGCCGCGCTCGATCCGGCCACCCCCGCGAATTGACGCGGTCCGGCCGCGGCGGCACCGGCGGCGCCGCCCGAAGTCGAACCCGCGGCGGCGGCCGTCGCGGCCGCGGTGACCGCGCCCGCCTTGCCGGCCCCGGTCGTCGCCAGGTATCCGAGAGCCGCGCCACCGAGCACGATCGGCGCGATGATCCCGCGCAGTCCGGTGTTGACGTCGGCCAGTTCCGGGGCCAGCGCGCGGCAGTTCTCGCATTCGTCCAGGTGGTTCTCCACCTGGGCACGTTCGCGTTTGGACAACCCGTCGCGGGTCCACGCGCCGAGCTTGTCCGCGCTCGCGCGGCAGCGTTCGGCGGAGTTCTCGGCCAGGTGGACCTGCAGATAGGCCTGCCGCAGGCCTTCACGCGCCCGGTAGGCGAGCGCGGAGACACCGTTCGCGGTCAACCCCAGCAGCGGCGCGACCTCGGCGGGCGTCTGCCCTTCGATCTCGGTGTGCCACAGCACCGCCTGCCACCGCTCGGGCAGCCGGGCGAACGCCTTCGCGGCGAGCGTGCGCTCGAGCCCGGCGACGGCGGTGTCGGAGAAGGGGACTGTCAGCGCTTCGCCGACGGCACCGCCGACGTCGGACATGTCCTCGTTCAGGTCGACGCGCTTGTCCTTGCGCGTCTTGTCGTAGGCGGTGTGCCGGAGCGCGGTCAGCAGGTACGCGCGGAACGCGGCGTCGGGGCCTTTGCCGCCGCGCAGCGTGTCCAGCACCTTCGCGAAGGCTTCCGAAACGAGGTCGTCGGCCTCGGAACTGGAGCGGGCGAGCTGGCGGGCGAGGTTGTGCGCCGCGCCGGCGTGGCGCTCGTAAAGGGTTCCGTAAGACGCGATCTTCCCGTCACGCACCTCGGCGATCAGCTCGGCGTCACTCTTACCGGAGAGATCGGCGGGAACGGTGGACACGGGGCTCCTTCATCTGCGGGTTAGGCGGGTCTACTCTTCCTAACGCCCGAACACGCTCAGTGTGACGGAACGGGCGACGCACGTCACCTCGCGGTCCCTTCGATGACCCAGAGGGCGCAACGTCACTACCCGGGTCAGGGTTACCGAAGAGTTCGGAAAGATCCTTGAAAAACGCCGTCACGCGCGGCGTCGACGGGCGTCCCCACCGTGAAGCGATCGCAAGATCGAAAAGATCGGAACGGAAAGGGGCGGTGGGCAGTGGACGTACCGGCCACCGGTGCGCCGTCCGGGGGATCCGACGGGCAAGCCGCCTGGAACCGGTTCGAACGAGATCGCACGCTCCGCGCACTGCGGGCCCGCTGGCGGACGGCCAGCCTGGCCGCGGGCTGGCGTTTCCCCAGCGACTGGGGCCTGCCCGAGGTCGACGCCGTCTGCGCGGCGGTGATCAAGAACGGCCGGGTCGCTCCCGCGGAAATGGCGGAGACCGCCCTCGCGGGGCTGGGCCGGGCACGGGCCGCCGCGGGCGCGGGACTGGCCGAGACGCTCGCGGACCTCGCGGCGTTGCACGCCGTGCTCGCCGACCCGGACGCGGTGGACGGTTTCCTCGCTCCGGATGTCGACTCCACGCCCTCCCGGCTACTCCGGGTGACGGCGCTGGCGTGGGCGGACGTCGCGACCGATCAGCTGGTGAACACCGAGGTCACCGAACCCCTCACCGGTCTGCCCACCGCCGCGTATCTGAGGACCCGGTTGAGTGAGCTGTACCGCCAGGCCCGCCGCGACGAGCGGCCGGTCGCGGAGGCGCACACGCTGCTCGTGGTCTCGATGGACTTCAGTTCGGTCGCGGGCTGGCCCCGGCTGACCGGGATGATCCTGGTCGCGGACGCGTTGAAGCAGGTGTTCGACGGCGGGGAGAGCGTCGCCTCGATCGGGCCGTCCGTCGCGGGCGCCCTCGTGCCGAAGGACGTGAGGCTCGCCTCGTCCGGCGTCGCGCTGCGAAGGGCGCTCAACGAGCGGCTTTCGGTGGACGCGCAGTTGCGTGACACCGGCCGTCCGCAGATTTCGGCGGTCCGGCTCCCGGCGACCTACGACCTGGCGTGCGATCTGCTCGGCTCCCTCGCGCGCTCCTGACGCTGGGTTAGCGTAAGAGGTTCTCCAGGTCACGGCCGACCCTGTCGACCAGGCACGACCCCGTTCATGATTTCCTGTTTGCGTGACCCGGACTGTTCCCGCCGACGCCAACGGCGACGTTTCGGCGAGCCGACCGCAGCATCGTCTCTCGCTGCGGAGGTCGCTCGCCCGCTTGTCCGTCCGGCCGAGGTCGATCCTGATCCTGTCGGTGATCCCGCTGGTCGCGATCGGTTTCGGCATCTGGGGATGGCAGCACGAATGGGTGCTGGGCGTGGACAGCGCGGTGTACCGCGCCGGGGCCGAGACACTGCTCAACGGCGACCCGCTGTACGACGCGAACACCCTTCCGGTGGAGCCGTGGTGGGCGCTGTTGCCGTTCACCTACCCGCCGACGGCCGCGCTGCTGTTCATCCCGCTCGCGATGGTCCCGACGCAGGTCGCCTGGGGGCTCCTGACCGCGGTTTCGCTGCTGGCGCTGGCGCTGTGCGTCCGGATCGCCATCGGCGCGCTGCCGAAGCCCTCGACCGACGGTCCCCGCTGGTGGGCCTCGCCCGCCCGGTCGACGATCGCGTTCTTCCTGGTCTTCCTCGGCCTCGAACCGGTGTGGCGCACGATCTTCCTCGGCCAGATCAACATCATCCTGATGGCGCTGGTGATGCTCGACATCCTGGTCATCGGGGCGAGGGGCAGCCGCTGGGGCGGCGTGCTCGTCGGCGTCGCGGCCGCGGTGAAGCTCACCCCGATCGTCTTCCTGGGGCATCTGTTCATCACCGGCCGCCGGATGGACGCCGTCCGCGGGCTCATCACGTTCGTCGTGATGCAGGGCCTGATGTTCCTGATCATCCCGCACGACGCGGCCCGGTACTGGACCTACACGCTGCCCGACACCGGCCGCATCGGCCCGGTGCACTGGGCGGGCAACCAGTCGCTGAACGCGCTGATGAACCGCTTCACCGAGCTCGCGCCCTGGGCGTCGAAGGCGGCGATGGGGATCGGCGCGCTGCTCGCGATCCCGGCGATCTGGCTGGTGCTGCGCTTCCACCGCAAGGGCCAGGCGCTCGCGGCGATGCTGGTGACGGCGTTCTGGATCCTGCTGATCTCGCCGATCTCCTGGACCCACCACTGGGTGTGGGTGGCGCCGCTGGTCGTCCTGCTGGTCTCGCGCCTGCCGAAGACGACGCCCGCCACCGCGTGGAAACGCTGGCTCGGCACCTTCGCGGTGTTCTTCGTCTTCATCAGCTGCGTGCTGCTGATCCTGCCGAACGGCCGCAACGTCGAGCTGCACTGGAAGGTGTGGCAGAACATCCTCGGCAGCGCGTACATCTTCATGCCGCTGGTGCTGGCGGCCGCGCTCGCCGGACGGTGGTGGTACCTGCGCCGGAAGCAGGGCTCGGGGGACACAGAAAAGCATGCTGAAGTCACGTCCGGCGGCTGAGGCCCGGCTCGTCGGGATCACGCTCGCGGGTGCGCTCGCGCTGGCGATGCTCACGCTGGGTGTCGTCGCGTGGCTCGGCGAATGGCACCTCGGCGCGGACAGCGCCGTCTACCGGGCCGGCGCTCTCACGCTGCTGAAGGGCGAACCGCTCTACACCCGCGAGGCGCTGACGACCCTGCCGCCGTGGGTGCTGCTGCCGTTCACCTACACCCCGGCCGCGGCGCCGCTGTTCCTGCCGCTCGCGATCGTCCCCGCCGGGCTGACCTGGGGCGTCGTCGGCGCGCTGTCGCTGGTCTGCCTCAGCGTCGTGATCTCCGTGGTGGCCCGCGCCTGCGGTGCCCCGCTCACCCGATGGTGGGTACTGCCGCTGGCCACGGCGGGCGCGCTGGCGCTGGAGCCGGTCTGGAAGACGATCTTCCTCGGGCAGATCAACCTCATCCTGATGGCGTTGATCGTCCTCGACGTCCTGGTGCTTTCGGCGCGCGGTTCGCGCTGGGCCGGGGTGCTGATCGGGATCTCGGCCGCGATCAAGCTGACGCCGCTGATCTTCGTGCCGCATCTGCTGTTCACCGGCCGCTGGAAGGACGCGCTGCGGGCGCTCGGCACGTTCGTCACGCTGGAAGCCGTGATGTTCGCGGTGATCCCCGGTGACGCCGTTCGCTTCTGGACCGAGTCGGCGACCGACCCCAGCCGGGTCGGCTCCGTGCACTGGATCTTCAACCAGTCACTCAACGGGCTGGTGAACCGCGCTTCGGAACTCGCTTCGTGGTCACTGGCGGTGGCGATCGCCGTCGCCGCCGTCCTGGCGGTGCCCGCCGTCTGGCTGGTCGTGCGCCTGCACCGCCGCGGTGACCCGGTCGGCGCGCTGCTGGTGACCGCGTTCTACGGCCTGCTGCTTTCGCCGGTGTCGTGGTCACACCACTGGGTGTGGACGGTGCCGCTGCTCGTCCTGCTCGTCATCCGCCGATCGTGGGTTCCGGCCGCGGGCGTCGCGGTGCTGTTCGCGAGCGGCGTGATCATGTTCGTGCCCAACGGCGGGGACACCGAGTTCGGCTGGGGGCTGGGCTGGTCGCTGCTCGGCAACGTCTACGTCCTCGCCGCTGCGATCGCCATCACAGGCCTGGCCGTGCGGGAGCTGCGACGCGGGTCCGCCCAGGTCGTGGCGGTGGCGGCCAAGTAATCTGCACACCGTTATGGACAAACGAACCGGTCTTCCGATCGTGGGCATGGTGGGCGGCGGACAGCTGGCCAGGATGACCCACCAGGCGGCGATCTCCCTCGGCCAGTCCCTGCGCGTGCTGGCCGCCGGGGAGAACGAATCCGCCGGCCTCGTCGCGGGCGAGGTCGTGCACGGGCACCACACCGACCTCGAAGCGCTGCGCTCGTTCGCCGCCGGGGTCGACGTGCTGACCTTCGACCACGAGCACGTTCCCGGCGAGCACCTGCTGACGCTCGCGATGGAAGGCGTCACCATCCGGCCCGATCCGGCCGCGTTGTCGATGGCGCAGAACAAGCTCGTCATGCGCGAGATGATGGCCGGGCTCGAGATCCCCGGCCCCTCCTTCGCCGAAGTGTCCTCTGTGGACGATGTGATCACCTTCGGCGACAAGCACTCGTGGCCGGTGGTGCTCAAGGCGGCACAGGGTGGTTATGACGGCCGCGGCGTCTGGATGCTCGACACCGCGCAGCACGCCCGCGAGACCGTTCCCGAACTCCTCGACGCCGGAACCCCCTTGCTGGTCGAGGAAAAGGTCGTCATGCGGCGCGAACTGTCCGCGCTCGTGGCCCGGTCGCCGTTCGGGCAGGGCGCGGCGTGGCCGGTGGTGGAGACCGTGCAGTCCGGCGGGATCAACACCGAGGTGCTCGCCCCGGCCCCGGGCCTGAGCCTCGAGCGCACACAGGAGGCGCAGGACCTGGCGCTGCGGATCGCCGCGACGCTGAACGTGACCGGCCTGCTCGCCGTCGAGCTGTTCGAGACCGACGAAGGCCTGCTGGTCAACGAACTCGCCATGCGCCCGCACAACTCGGGCCACTGGACCCAGGACGGTTCGAAGACCTCGCAGTTCGAGCAGCATCTGCGGGCCGTGCTCGACTATCCGCTCGGGGTGACCGACCTGATCGCCCCCGCCTGCGTGATGGCGAACGTCCTCGGCGCACCCGAGGCGCCGGAGATGGGCCCGGACGAGCGGCTGCACCACCTGTTCGCGCGATACCCGGACATCCGCGTCCACTTGTACGGCAAGGGAGAGCGTCCCGGCCGCAAACTGGGCCACGTCAACCTCGTCGGCGAACGCATGGAGGAGCTGCGCGACCGTGCGCTGCTCGCCGCGCACTGGCTTTCCCACGCCGTCTGGCTCGACGGCTACGAGATCCACTAGGAGTAGGAAAATGGCGCCGCAGGTTGGCCTGATCATGGGCAGCGATTCGGACTGGCCGACGATGGAAGCGGCCGGGCAGGCGCTGGCCGAGTTCGGCATCGAATACGAAGTCGGCGTCTACTCGGCGCACCGCACTCCGCAGCGGATGCTCGACTACGCGACTTCGGCCGCTTCGCGCGGTGTGCGCGTGATCATCGCGGGCGCCGGCGGTGCCGCGCACCTGCCGGGCATGGTCGCGTCGGCGACCGTGCTGCCGGTGATCGGCGTGCCGGTGCCGCTGAAATACCTCGACGGCATGGACTCCCTGCTCTCGATCGTGCAGATGCCCGCCGGTGTCCCGGTCGCGACGGTCTCCGTCGGCGGAGCGCGCAACGCGGGGCTGCTCGCGGTGCGCATCCTCGCCGCGTCCGATGAAGAGCTTCAGGCGAAAATGGCGCGATTCCAGGCGGATCTCGAGCAGTTGGTGCTCGACAAGGACGCCGCGCTGCGGAAACACGTCGAAGGCTGAATCTGCATTTCGTCCCCCCCTCGGGCTTTTCCGCACACGCTTGCGCTCGAAGATCTTCACGGTAAAGTGCGATCCGGGCACTATCGGTCTAATGGCCGTAGTGGGGGAGGGGAGCGTAATGCCATACGTCGTGATGCGCGCGTGAGTGCGCCACGAGATCTGCGAGCGATGCGCGCGCAAGCCGGTGAGCTGGATGCCCGCCTGGCCGCCGCCAGGCACACCAGCCAGTCCATCGATCGGTCTGTGACGGTCACCGTTACCGGTCGAGGCGCGCTGGTCGACCTGCGAATCGCCGATTCCGCACTCGACGGAGCACATATACAAAATCTCGGGATCAGCATCGTGCAGGCAGTTCGAGCGGCTCGTGGCGTGGCGCACGAGGCGTCTGTGCCTGAGCTCAGTGCGATGTTCGGTTTGCAGCCACCGCCACCGCGGGAGTCAGCTCGATCCTGGTCGCCGCCCGAGCCGGAGCCAGTGCGGTCCGAGCCCACGTCGAGTCCGCGGCGGCGAGCAGCCGATGACGCCATTCACGAGGAGAGCTACGAGGAGCTCGACTTCCTCTCCGACGAAGACGCGGATGGTCGCCGGTGAACCCTTACGATCGGCTCTACAACCTTGCCAAGGAGATCGACGCACACGTCATTGCCGTTGAACGGGCTGCGGAAAGCGGTCGGGCGATGCCGTTGAGCAGGGAGATCGGAGCCGGGCTGGGCACCGTTACCGTAGACGGCTCTGGAGCGCTGATTTCAGTCGATCTCGATCGGGACACGGCAGTGATGCAAACCGGTGCCAGCCTTGCCGGTCATGTCCTTCGGGCGATCAACGATGCGGAAAACGCGGCATCCTCCCGACGTGAAGAGATGATCGCGGAAGCTTCCAAGGGGGTGGAGAGTTGACTTTCCCCGACCCGCTCGGGTCCAGCGATTCAGGTTACGAGGTCTACCCGGAATCGCTGCGCAAGACAACAGAGGACGTCTATCACGCGGCTGGTCTGCTCCGCGATTTCGCCGACCGTGATCTGGGTGGGCTGGTTCTGGGCCCACAGGATGTCGGCATGCTCGGTGACCGGGTGAATGTCGTGCAGGCGTTCGCCGACATGATCGTCGACTTGCAGGACAAAAGCAGGAGGAACTTCGATCGCTTGATAGCACTGGGTGGCTCGTTGGACAAGGCTGCGGACTACTACGACGCCCAGGATGACGAGTACTACAAGCGACTTCGCGATATTGAAAAGGAGGCGAATTGACCATGAGTGTCCCGATCAGTGCTCCGCCGGAATATCCACATGCCGCCGATGCGAAGATTCGCGAATTCGCCAACCTTCCCTTTATTGGGCGCCCGGATATCCTGCGCCTCTTGGATGATGTTCGAGATCGACTGTTGGGCAATCCTGTACGGATTCAGGAGATGGCCCTCCAGTTCGCGAACAACAAGACGATTCACGACGCTCGAAGCGATTTCGAAAGTGCTACCCAATCATTGGCGGGTACTTGGACAGGGCGTGCCGCGGACCAGTTCTCGGCCTACGCGTCCAGGGTGACGAGCGCACTTGAAAAGGAGCAAGAGGCCGTCGGCACGTTGTCCGGCCTTCTGGTGGGAGTCGCCCAGGTCGTCATTGATACTTACGCGAAGGCGATCGAATTCCTCGGGGTCTGCGCAGGACGACTTGCGACGATCGACATCAAGATGTTGCTGGCGGCCGCCGCCTCGGTTGTTCCGGGGCTTAACGCCATCGTGTGGAGTGACGTGATCGACACCATCGTCGAGGCGTTCGGCACGTTGGTTGAGAACTTCCTTGCTTTGCTCGGGACGGCGGTAGAGCAGACGGGCAAATTCTACGGGGCGGCCGTCGGATTCCAGCAGATCGCGACCAATTTCTTCGAAATACCTGATATGTCACCGAATTCGGGGATGGATGACCAGAAGCAGTGGAAGATTGAGCCTGATGCTGTTCCCGAGTGAAGGTGAAAAGCGCACACCTGCTCGCATCGCCGGCATTCTCGCGGGATTACTGTTCGTCGCGGGTTGTGGGATCGGGAAGCCGAAGCCGATCCTGAGCGGGCCGCCGGCGGCCGCGCAAGCCGGACCTGCGATTCCGATCACTCCTGTTGAAAAGCCTCTGCGCAGTGCCGACTTTTCCCGGTTTCCGTGTGGAATATTGCAGCCCGAGCAGGTTGCCGCGTTCATCATCGACCCGCCGGAGAAGGTGACCAGGGGCGGTGGCAAGGACGGTATGCTCGGATGTGCGTGGAGCGCTCCGAACAATCCGAGCCTGGGAATCTATCATGCCATAGTGAAGCCGAACAACCTGGCTGAACTGGTTGAGGTCAAGGACGAGAATTCGCAACAGTATCCAGGCTGGCGCGAGTTGTCCATCGATGGAATACCCGTGGTCGAGTACACGCCGCGGTACATCCCGGGGGCTTGTGATCTGTACTTGGGTATCAGCGACACGGAAATGATGCTTGTCGAGTATGTCGTGAACGGTCCGAGTGGTTCTCAGTACTGGGGAAATGATTCGTGTGCTGGGGCGCGTAAGGCCGCGGAGTTCGTGATCGGAAACCTCCGCGGCCGCTGAGCGTCAGTCGGCGAGTTGCTTCCGCAGTTCCCGTTTGAGCACCTTCCCGGCCGCCGAGACCGGGATCTGGTCGACGAAGTGGATCGCCCGCAGCCGTTTGTACGGCAGGACGCGGGCGCCGACGGCTTCCAGTAGTTCTTCGGCGGTGACGTTCTCGTCGCTGCGCACCACGAACGCGACCGGCAGTTCGCCGACCTCGGTGTCCGGTTTGCCGACGACGGCCGCGGCCGCGACGCCGGGCAAGGTGATCAGCAGCTCTTCGAGTTCGCGCGGGAAGACGTTGTATCCCTTGTACAGCAGCATGTCCTTTTTGCGATCCACAATGGACAGATAGCCGTCCTCGTCGAGGATGCCGATGTCGCCGGTGTGCAGCCAGCCGTCGACGAGCGCGGCCGCGGTCTCCTCCGGGCGGTCGCGATAGCCGATCATCACCTGCGGGCCGCGCAAGCAGACCTCGCCGCTTTCCCCTGCGGGCAAAGGATCTTCGCCGCCTTCGGCCGGGACGATCTTGATCTCGGTGTCGGGAAGCGGAAGGCCGACCGAGCCCACCTTCCGGACGGCGGAGCGGTAGGCCGGCGCGATGACGGCTCCCATGGTGACCTCGGTGAGGCCGTAGCCTTCGATGACGAGCACGCCGGGGAAGCGTTTCTGCAGGGCGCGGATCATCTCGTGGTTCATCGGCGCCGCGCCGGAGCCGATGGTCAGTACCGAAGACAGGTCGGCTGTGTGAAACTCGGGGCAGGCGAGCAACGCGGCGAACAGCGCGGGCGCGCCGCCGATCGTGGTGACCCGCAGCAGTTCGGCGTCGGCCACGTACGCGGCCGGGTCGAAACGGTCGTGCAGGACGATGGTGCCGCCGTCGAGCAGCGGGACGTTGAGCGCGGCGATGGTGCCCATGGCGTGGAACCACGGCGTCAGATTGAGGGCGATCCCGGTGCCGATCCGCGACGGCCACTCGTCCGGGCCGCCGAGTTGCTCGACGATCACTTCGCCCGAGCTGTCCACGGCGGGGACCGCGCCCAGCCGCCAGCAGGAGCTTTGCAGACTGTTGACCACGACGTTCCGATGCGGCAGGCGGACGCCTTTCGAGCGTCCGGTGGTGCCGCCGGTGTACGCCAGATGGGCGAGATCGCGGTAGATGTCGATCTCGACGTCCGGCCGCTCGTCGGAGTGACCGGAGTGGAACTCGGTGAACTCGACCTCGCCCTGCCCAGGTGACTCCGGCGGGTGAACGACGATGGTCAGCCGGACCGACGTCCGATCACGCACCGAAGCGAGCACGCGCGCGACCGGGCCGACGGTGACGGCGGCGACCGCCCCGGCGTCGGCCAGCTGGGCGGCGAGGTCCTCGGGTGGGAGAAGGGGGTTCGCGGGGCTGAAGGTCGCCCCGGCGAGCAGCGTTCCGTAGTACGCGACCGGGTACGCCAGGCAGTTCGGCAGGTGGAGCGCGACGACGTCGCCGCGCCCGATGCCCTCGGCGCGCAGGGCGTTGGCGAACCGGCAGGCCGCGCTGTATGTCTCGGCGAAGGTGAGGCTCTGGTCTCCGTGGGCGAAGGCCGTGCGGGAGCCCCAGCGAGCAGCGGCGCCGGCGAGCACCGAGCCGACCGGGACCTCGGGATAATCGAGCGACCGGGGGAACGGGGTGAGCTCCATCACTCGAACGTACGGACTTTGCGGTCAAAGACACAAGCGCTCGCGATGTCGCACCATGTGAACGAGCGCTAACATCGGTCAAACTCCCAAACGCGGTTAGAAGAGGTGACGAAGGTGTCTGACGGCCCGGGTCTGTACCAGCTTGCCGAAGAGCACGAGGAGCTGCGGGCCGCGGTGCGTGCCCTCGCGGAGAAGGAGATCGAGCCGTACGCGGCCGAGGTCGACGAGAACGAGCGCTACCCGATCGAGGCGTACAACGCGCTGGTCAAGTCGGGTTTCAACGCCGTGCACATCGACGAGGCCTACGACGGCCAGGGCGCGGACGCCATCGCCGCCTGCATCGTCATCGAAGAGGTCGCGCGTGTCGACGCGTCGGCGTCGCTCATCCCGGCGGTCAACAAGCTGGGCACGGTGCCGATCATCCTTTCGGCGTCGGAAGACCTCAAGAAGCTCGTACTGCCTTCGATCGCCTCCGGTGAGGCCTCGGCGTCCTACGCGCTTTCGGAGCGCGAAGCCGGCTCGGACACCGCCTCGATGCGCACCCGCGCGAAGCTCGACGGCGACCACTGGGTGCTCAACGGCACCAAGTGCTGGATCACCAACGCGGGTGAATCGTCCTGGTACACCGTGATGGCGGTGACCGACCCCGAGGCCGAGAAGAAGGCCAATGGCATCTCCGCGTTCGTCGTGCACAAGGACGACCCCGGCTTCACCGTCGGCTCGAAGGAGCGGAAGCTCGGCATCAAGGGCTCGCCGACCCGCGAGATCCACTTCGAGAACTGCACCATCCCGGCCGACCGCATCATCGGCGAGCCCGGCACCGGTCTGAAGACCGCGCTGCGCACCCTCGACCACACCCGCCCGACCATCGGCGCGCAGGCGCTGGGCATCGCGCAGGGCGCGCTCGACGCCACCATCGCGTACGTCAAGGAGCGCAAGCAGTTCGGCAAGTCGATCTCGGAGTTCCAGGGCGTCCAGTTCATGCTGGCCGACATGGGCATCAAGATCGAAGCCGCCCGGAACCTCGTCTACGCCTCCGCCGCGGCGACCGAGCGTGGCGACAAGCGCGGCGGCTACATGGCCGCGGCCGCGAAGGCGTACGCGTCGGACATCGCGATGCAGGTGACCACCGACGCCGTCCAGCTCTTCGGCGGCGCGGGCTACACGCGCGACTTCCCGGTGGAGCGCATGATGCGCGACGCGAAGATCACCCAGATCTACGAAGGCACCAACCAGATCCAGCGCATGGTCATGGCGCGCGCCCTGCTCAAGGGCTGATTTGATCTTGATCCGGTAGTTCGGGCGGCCCAGGCTGCTCATGATCAGGCCGCCTCCAGGCCGTCATGGGAGCCAGGCCGCCCGAACACCGTGTCGGCTGCCTGGTCATTCGGCGCTCGGGGTCTATAGGTGTCCTCGACCGGTCCGCACTACTGGATGTAGCGATATATCGCCATGGGGATGATGGTCATTCCAGGATGCTGCGGGACATTTAGAAAGCCAAGGCGGCCCAACTCCGACAGCATCTTTGTTACTTCTTTTAGAAAGTTAGCTCGACTGAATTCAGTTGCTTGTTTTGCTCCTTCTTGAAAGTCGTGAAGAGTCTCGATGGCACTCTTGTGGGTCAGGCCTATTTCTGCGGGTAGCTGGCTGTAGTGGCCGACTGTGCCTACTACTGTCCAGTCCTGAGGTGTGGCGCCGAATCGAGAACCTATAATGTCGGGGTCTGCCTCTAAGTATCGACGTTCCCTTTGAAGGCGAGTGTTTGCTGTCATCTGAACTTTGCCTTGTGCGCTAAATGAGACCAAATTTAGTCCAGGTGGTAGTATACCTCTGGTTGTTCTTACTATTGCTCGAAGAAAGTTTGCGGTATACCCAAACTCTGGAATGAATTCGTGAAGAGATCTCTCGTATTCCTCTTCTTCCCCCTTTAGGAGGGATGATTGGAGGAAGTCTAGGTCTGCAAGCTCGTTAGCGGACTCTTCGCCAGCCTCCTTTAGTGCGGCCTTCAGTAGCTCGTAGCAAACCCACTGGTACCCGTTTATTGCTGTCGATAGGTTCACTAGCGAGCTGCCTAGATAGGTGCTGTCAAAGAGGTAGCCAGGCGCTGTGAGGCGAACCAAGGAGCCTTCTGGACACTTCTCCCGAACGGTTTCGTATGCGGGCACCTCGGTGTCGCCAAATTCGTCGCTGATATCTCGCATGAGAGTCGCCTCTAGGCTGCTTTCAAGATCTGGAAATAGGCTGTCTAGCATTGACCTTTGGATCGTTGATTCTGTTCCACTCTCCGGGGTGAAAGATAGGAATTTTTCCCATCCGATAACTGCTTTTTTGCTTGCGCGTCGAGAAAAGCTCCTCCCTTCTTCGACGCCTTGGTCTAGCTGTCCGGCAATGGACTTAACTCTGTCCACGTCAAGGTATAAGTAGTCGCGAAGTGTGATTTTGGGTACCTGGTCCTCAAGTGTCATGATCGTAAGTCGAAGGCGTTTGATCTCGTGTTACAGTTGGAAAATTACACCGCGACCATTTTGCCTTGTCTGTTGATTTGTCTCGCAAAAACTGCGTCGATGGCCTGCCGAGCCCGCTCGTGGCTCGACGGGGACAAGGTGCGTGTACGTCCGCAGGGTGAACCCGGCATCGGAGTGGCCGAGGTACTCGGCGAGTTCCTTGATCGACACGGCGTGAGACAGCAGCGTTGAGGCGAAGAAGTGCCGCAGCGCGTGCATGCCGTCCGCCCGGCCACGGTAGGCGATCTCAGCCGCCCTGAATGCGCCCTGCCATACGACTTTGGTGAACAGGTCCCCGGTGTAGAGCCGCCCATCTTCTCTCGTCATCAGGAGCCGGACCGTCACATGTTCGCCGTCCGGCTTCCGCCAGGGAAGCGTGACCGCGACGGACGGGAACCGGTCCTTGTGGTCATCGATCTCGGCGAGCATGGCGGGGGGAGAGTGGCACAGTTCGCGTCTTGTGCCGCCGACAACCGGTGTAACTCGACGTTCGCCGGGCCGAACCCAGTCTGCCAATGGTTCGCGTCCACGCCCAGCTGATCAGCCGCACGACCCGCGTGAGACAGCAGCTCGTTCGCCGTCGACCGGTCCTGTTGCCGAGCAGCGGCGACAGCCGTCCGCAGGTAGAGCATCCCGTAGAGGCTTAGCGCGGCCGGATCACCGTCGCGCATCCTCGGGACCAGCCACTTCGCGGCCACGTCGCCCAGCTCAAGCGCGTCATCGAACCGACCGACCGCCAGGAGCGCATGATAGGGCTTTCAAACTCCACGATGTTGTTGTGCCATCACAAACCACACCGGCTATACGGCTGGCTAAGAGCGTGTCTTATGTGGTGAGTTTTCGGAGTTTCTTGTGGCAGGTGAGGGCGGCTCCGAGGGTGAGGAAGGCGAGGAAGTGTTCGGCTTTGCGTTCGTAGCGGAGGGTGAGGCGGCGGTATCC
>Ga0307518_10000507_pt1 | contig 29604 bp, 30 predicted proteins | sample 25_EM_MG_FD_203889 | JGI IMG/M metagenome (GOLD analysis project Ga0307518, IMG submission 203889) | Populus trichocarpa ectomycorrhiza microbial communities from riparian zone in the Pacific Northwest, United States - 25_EM | ecosystem: Host-associated > Plants > Roots > Unclassified | place... | reverse complement strand
CGGTTCTAACCGTCCTTACCACTCACGAGGCTCAGCGCACGAGGCGTGAGAGCACCGGAGCGAGATCGCCCCGCTCCCCCACCGCGACCCCGTCCAGCCCCTGCCATTCCGCCATCAGCCGCAGCTCGCCCGCCAGCTCACTCGCGACCCGCGCGACATCCACCCCGGGCTCGGCGAAGGCGCCCTGGACGCGAAGCAACCCGGCGGCCCGATCGCATTTGAGGTCGACCCGGCCGACGAGTTCGCCGTCGAGCAGGAACGGGAACACGTAGTACCCGTAGATCCGCTTCGGCTCGGGCACGTAGATCTCGATGCGGTAGAAGAAGTCGAAGATGCGCTCGGTGCGAGCGCGTTCCCAGATCAGCGGATCGAACGGCGACAGCAGGGCCCGGCCGGTGACGCGGCGAGGTGCCTTCGCCGCGAAGTGCCGGTACGCCGGAGCGGGCCAGCCCTCCACGATCACCGGTTCCAGCACGCCCGCGTCGACCAGTTCGGCCACCGCTCGTTTGCTGACGTCCGGGCCCAGCCGGTAGTAGTCCCGCAGATCCGGTTCGGTGCCGATGCCCAGCGCGACGGCCGCGCGGGTGATCAGTTCGCGGGCGCCTTCCTCCGGGCTCACGGTCCGCGACAGGATCTCCGGCGGGACGACGCGTTCGGTCAGGTCGTACAGCCGCTCGAACGACCGGCGCGTGCCGGTGGTCAGCTGCCCCATGCCGAAGAGCCACTCGCAGGCCTTCTTGACCTCCGACCGCTCCCACCACGAACCGGGCTTCGAACCTCCCGACTTGCCTTCCAGCGCACGCTCGATGCCGCCCGCGCCGATCGGTCCCTGTTCCTTGACCACGGTCAGGATGTCGTCCACCAGCTGCGGCGTCTGCTCCAGCACCCGCGCGTAGTTCGTCCACCAGCCCATGCGCTTCGCCCCGGACCGCAGGAGCGGCCAGTCCGCCACCGGCAGCAGGCTCGCCTCGTGCGCCCAGGATTCGACCAGCATCCGGGGTTTGCGCGCGGAATGGGACCAGGCCGCGTCGTCCACCAACGTGGGCTCGTACGCGCCGAGCCGGGAGAACAACGGCATGTAGTGCGCGCGGACCGCGACGTTCACCGAATCCAGTTGCAGCAACTGGATCCGCGACAGCACGCGCTGCAGATGCCTCCTCGTCACCGCTCCACCGGGACGCGCGTCGGCGAACCCTTGTGCGGCCAGGGCGATCCGGCGCGCGACCGGCCCGCTGATGGTCGTAGTGCTCATCATGCGCATGCTGCCATCCACCACCGACAGTTTCCGGCGACACCGTTAATCTGCGCAGCATGGCCGCCGCCGAAGTCCGCCCAGCAGTCGTGTCCGACGCCCCCGAGATCGCCCGCATCCAGCGCGATACCTGGCGAAGCGCCTACACCGAGCTGCTCGGCGAAGCGGCTGTCGCCGGGCTCGACATCGAGGAGCTCGAAAAGACCTGGACCGAGACGATCGAGTACCCGGGCACGCGTGTCTTCCTCGCCACCGAAGGCGAGTTCACCGTCGGGTTCTGTGTCGCCGGCCGCGCTCCGGTGAGCGAGGTCGCCACGGCCGACGGATCGCTGCCCGACGACGCGTCGACGACGGCGCTCATCGCCTCGCTGCTGGTCGAGCCGCGTTGGGGACGGCGCGGGCACGCGGGACGCCTGCTGGCGAACGCGTCCGCCTGGCTGCGCGAGGACGGCGCCACCCGCGGGATCAGCTGGGTCGCCCAGACCGATCACGCGTCACTGGGCTTCTTCCGCCGCGCGGGCTGGTCGCCCGACGGGACCGTCCGCATCCTCGACACCGGAAGCACGAACGTGCGCGAAGTCCGGCTCACCGGCGGCCTCGACCTCGAGCTCGAGCTCACTCCCTGATTTCGCGAACACGACCCAGCGCATCACCGAGTACATGAACACGCCTTCGCACGCCCCGGCGATGAGCCGGGACAGCCGGTAGTCGACGCCCAGCGCGGCCAGTCCCGCGCCGACGCCGAGCAGGAACGCCACATAGTTGAGGACGATCGCGATGACGTACAGCACCGCCTGCCTGCCGACGGGCGCGTGCGAGCGGAAGTTCATGCTGCGGTTCAGCACGAAGCTCAGCCCGAACGCCGTCGCGTAGGCGAGCGTGATCGCCAGCCACACCGGCAGGCCGAGCCAGCCGCGGAGCAGGGTCAGCAGGATCAGGTCGACCCCGAAGGTGAACCCGTTGATGAGCGCGAAACCGAGGAAACTCGGCGCCACCAGCCGGGAAAGCCCGAAGGGGAGGCGCCGCACCACGGCCGCGCAGAAGTCGGCGAAGCGATCCGCGAAACCCTTGCCGCGGACCGCGTCGTGCACGTCGGCCACGGCTCCAGCATGGCAGCGGCAAGTGGCCGCGAACCGACGAACAGGTGATCTTCTGGTGCGGCCCCGAGGCCGGGAACGGGGGCTGGCCCCAGTGCGTCCAGGTTTTCAGCTGATAACTTGGAGAGAACGAAGATAACGGGGAGGCAACGATGGTGGGCTGGTTGCTCCTGTCGTTCGGCGTCGCCTTCGGTTCCGCGATCCTTCCCGTGGTCAGCATCGAGATGTTCCTCATCGGCCTGTGCGCGAGCCAGCCGACGATGCCGTGGCTGCTGCTCGGCGCCATCGTCGCGGCCGGTCAGGTGGGCGGGAAGACGCTCTACTACCTCGCCGCGAAGGGCACGATCAAGCTCCCGAAACCGCTGCACGACCGCCTGCACCGCGAGCGGCCGCCCACCCCGCGCCGGGAACGGTGGCGGGCGCGCACCAAGAAGCTGCGTGCCCGGCTCGACGCCCTGCGCGAGCGGTGCCATCGGCATCCGCATTGGATGGCGGGCACGTACGGCGTGAGTTCGGTCGTCGGCCTGCCGCCGTACATGGCCACGAGTGTGCTCGCGGGCCTGGTGCGGATGCCGCTGGCGACGTTCCTGGCCACCGGTTTCGTGGGCCGCTGGCTGCGGTTCAGCCTGCTGGCCGCCTCCCCCGCCCTGTTCGCGGGCTGGTTCCACTACTGAGCTGAAAGGGACTTTCCCCGCGTCTTATGCGGTGAAGGACGCTTTCGCCCCATGGCATGCGGGGAAAGCGTCCTTCAGCTCAGCGGGAAGCGGCTTCGAGTTCCACGGCGCGCCGCATCGTCGCGCGGGCCCGTTTCCGATCCCCGGCGATCTCGTACGCGTACGCCAGCCGGTACCAGACGCGCCAGTTCTCCCGGTCCGCCTCGACCTCGGCGCGGCGTTCGTCGAACCACGCGTCCGCGGCGTCGCGATCCACCCGGCCCGAAGGCCGCCGCGGCAGATCGGAGACGTCGGGAAGGCCGCCTTCTTCGTCCAGCCGCCGTGAGAGCCGCTGGATCTGGACGCCGGAACGCCAGGTGGTGACGATGATCCAGATCCCGAGCAGCGGCAGCAGCAGGACGCCGATGCCGAAGAGCACCGGCACCGTCTCGCCGGTGCGCAGCAACGCGATGGCCCGGCCCGCCAGCAGGACGACGTAGACGGCGAGCGCCGCCGTCATCACCAGCGCGAAGTTGCGGGCCCTCACAGGTCGAGGATGTTCTCGAGACCGACCGTGAGGCCGGGCCGCGTGAGCACCGAGCGCACGCCGAGCAGCACACCGGGCATGAACGACGTGCGGTGCAGCGAGTCGTGCCGGATGGTCAGGGTCTCGCCCTCGCCGCCGAACAGGATCTCCTCGTGCGCCACCAGCCCGGGCAGCCGCACCGAGTGCACGCGGACGTCGTCGACGAGCGCGCCGCGGGCACCGTCCACTTCGGACGTCGTCGCGTCTTCACCGGGAGCGAGACCGGCTTCCGCACGGGCCTCGCCGATCAGCCGCGCGGTGTGCGCGGCCGTGCCGGAAGGCGCGTCGGCCTTGCGGTTGTGGTGCAGTTCGATGACCTCGGCCGAGTTGTAGAACCGCGCCGCCTGCTGGGCGAACCGCATCGCCAGCACCGCGCCGAGCGCGAAGTTCGGCGCGATGAGCACGCCGAGCGACGGGTCGGCCGCGAGCCACGAGCGCAGCTTCTCCAGCCGCTCCTCGCTGAACCCGGTGGTGCCGACCACGGCGTGGATCCCGTTGCCGGTCAGGAACTCCAGGTTGTCCATGACCGCTTCGGGGTGGGTGAAGTCGACGACGACCTGCGCCTGCTTGAGCGCCGCGAAGTCGTCACCGGCGTCGAGCGCGGCGACGAGGTCCATGTCGTCGGCGCCGTCGACGGCGTTCACCACTTCCTGGCCCATCCGGCCGCGTGCGCCCAGCACGCCGACGCGAATCCCAGCGGTCATGATGCGATCACCTCGTGCAGATCGTCCGGAAGGTCGTCGGCGTGAGCGTACGGCCCGACCACCGCCGCCGCCGAGACGCCACCAGGGCGGGCGAGCAGAGTGCGAGCGAGCGCACAGACCTCTTCGGTGGTGACGGCGTCGATCCGCGCCACCGTGTCGTCGACGCCGAGATAGCGACCGTAGTTCAGTTCGTTCTTGCCGATCCGCGACATCCGCGACGAGGTGTCCTCCAGGCCGAGCACGAGCCCGCCCCGCAACTGCCCCTTCGCCCGCGCGACCTCGGCTTCGCTCAGCCCGTCCTTGCCGACGAGTTCGAGCACCTCGCGGATCACGCCGGCGACCTCGCCGAGCTTCTCCGGCTGGCAGCCCGCGTACACGGCCATGTGCCCGGCGTCGGCGTAGCTCGCGACGGACGAATACACCTGGTACGCCAGGCCGCGCTTCTCGCGGACCTCCTGGAACAGGCGCGAGCTCATCCCGCCGCCGAGCGCGGCGTTGAGCACCGACTGCGCGAACCGCCGGTCGTCGTGCCGCGACAGCGAACGCAGGCCGAGCATCACGTGCGCCTGCTCGGTGTCGTCGGTGTGCAACGCGAGTTTCGGTGCCATCGCGATCCGCGCGCGACCGCCGCGCGGCGCCACCGGTGTCGCCGTTCCGGTCAGCCGGTTCCGCAAAGCCTTGCGCACCAAGCGAAGCACCTGGCCGTGCTCGATGTTCCCGGCGACCGCGAGCACCATCCGCGGCAGCGTGTAACGGCGCCGGTAGAACCCGCGCAGCGCCGAAGCCGACATCTCGATGATGGACTTCTCGCTGCCGAGCACCGGACGGCCGAGCGCGTGGTCACCCAGGATCGCGCCGACGAACGTCTCGTGCAGCAGGTCTTCGGGGTCGTCGTCGCGCATCGAGATCTCTTCGAGCACGACACTGCGCTCGGTCTCGACGTCCTTGTCCGTGCACAGCGCCTCGAACACGACGTCGGTGACGAGGTCCATCGCGAGCGGCAGATCCTCGTCGAGCACCTGCGCGTAGTAGCAGGTGTGCTCCTTCGCGGTGAACGCGTTGAACTCCCCGCCGACCGCGTCGATCTCTTCGGCGATCTGGGTGGCGTCCCGGTTCGTGGTGCCCTTGAACAGCAGGTGTTCGAGGTAGTGCGCCGCGCCCTCGACCGACGACGGCTCGTCGCGCGATCCGACGCCGACCCACAGCCCGACCGTCACCGAACGGGACGCGGGAACGTGTTCGGTGATGACCCGGAGGCCACCGGCCAGCACGCTGCGCTTGACCACCGCTCCGTCCGAAGTGGACTCCAGCGTGCGGGTGCTGCCGACGGGCTGTTCGTGCCCAAAGATCTGACGAGCCAACGGATCCCTTACTCACATGTCATGAAAGGGTCGTTCAGGACGAAAAATATCCTGAACGACCCTTTCATGACGTTTCACATCGATCTGGCAAGACCTACTGAGCGTCGGCCTTCTCGCCTTCGGCCGCCTTGGCGTCCTTGGCGTCCGCCGTGTCCTCTTCCTGGACCACGATCAGGCTGATCTTGCCGCGGTTGTCGATGTCGGCGATCTCGACGCGGAGCTTGTCGCCCACGTTGACCACGTCCTCGACCTTGGCGATCCGCTTGCCGTTGCCCAGCTTCGAAATGTGCACCAGGCCGTCCTTGCCCGGCAGCAGCGAGACGAACGCGCCGAACGCGGCCGTCTTCACCACGGTGCCGAGGAATCGCTCGCCGACCTTGGGCAGCTGCGGGTTGGCGATGGCGTTGATCTTGTCGATCGCCGCCTCCGCCGACGGGCCGTCGGCCGCGCCCACGTAGATCGTGCCGTCGTCCTCGATGGAGATGTCGGCGCCGGTCTCCTCGGTGATCGAGTTGATCATCTTGCCCTTCGGGCCGATGACCTCGCCGATCTTGTCCACCGGGATCTTCACGCTGGTGACGCGCGGCGCGTACGGGCTCATCTCGTCCGGGCCGTCGATCGCCTCGGCGATGACCTCCAGGATGGTGAGGCGAGCGTCCTTCGCCTGCTTCAGCGCGGCCGCGAGGACCTCCGACGGGATGCCGTCGAGCTTCGTGTCGAGCTGCAGCGCGGTGATGATGTCCTTGGTGCCGGCGACCTTGAAGTCCATGTCGCCCATGGCGTCTTCGGCGCCCAGGATGTCGGTCAGCGCGACGTAGCGGGTCTCGCCGTCGACCTCGTCGGAGATGAGGCCCATCGCGATACCGGCGACCGGCGCCTTCAGCGGGACACCCGCGTTCAGCAGACCCATGGTCGAGGCGCAGACCGAGCCCATCGAGGTGGAGCCGTTGGAGCCCAGCGCCTCGGAGACCTGGCGGATCGCGTACGGGAACTCGTCCCGCTTCGGCAGGACCGGCACGAGGGCGCGCTCGGCGAGCATGCCGTGGCCGATCTCGCGCCGCTTCGGCGAACCGACGCGGCCGGTCTCGCCGGTGGAGAACGGCGGGAAGTTGTAGTGGTGCAGGTACCGCTTCGTGGTCTCCGGGGAGAGCGAGTCGATCTGCTGCTCCATGCGGAGCATGTTCAGCGTGGTGACGCCCAGGATCTGGGTCTCGCCGCGCTCGAACAGCGCGGAACCGTGCGCCCGCGGGATCACGGCGACCTCGGCGGCGAGCGAGCGGATGTCGGTCAGGCCGCGGCCGTCCATGCGGATCTTGTCCGTGAGGACGCGCTTGCGCATGATCTTCTTCGACAGGGCCTTGAACGCCGCGCCGATCTCCTTCTCACGGCCCTGGAAGGCTTCGCCCTCGCCCAGGCCGATCTTCTCCAGCACCGCGGCCTTGACCTGGTCGGTCGCGTTGTCGCGGTCCTGCTTGCCCGCGATGGTCAGGGCGTTCGCGAGGTCGTCGGTCGCGATGGCGGCGACGGCGTCGAAGGCGTCCTGCTCGTAGGCGAGGAAGACCGGGAACTCGCCGGTCGGCTTGGCGGCCAGCTCGGCCAGCTCTTGTTGTGCGAGACAGAGCACCTTGATGAACGGCTTCGCGGCCTCGAGGCCCTCGGCGACGGCGATCTCGTCCGGCGCCTTGCCACCGTCGGCGATCAGGTCGAGCGTGCGCTCGGTGCCCTCGGCCTCGACCATCATGATGGCGACGTCGTCACCGACGATCCGGCCGGCGACCACCATGTTGAAGGTGGCGTCCTCGAGCTGCTTCCAGGTCGGGAACGCGACCCACTGGCCCTCGATCAGCGCGACGCGGACGCCGCCGACCGGACCGGAGAACGGCAGGCCGGCGATCTGGGTCGAGGCCGAGGCCGCGTTGATCGCGAGCACGTCGTACGGGTCGTCCGGGTTGAGGCTCTGGACGGTGATGACGACCTGGATCTCGTTGCGGAGACCGTCGGCGAACGACGGGCGCAGCGGCCGGTCGATCAGGCGGCAGGTCAGGATCGCGTCGGTCGACGGGCGGCCCTCGCGGCGGAAGAACGCGCCGGGGATGCGACCCGCGGCGTACATGCGCTCCTCGACGTCCACGGTCAGCGGGAAGAAGTCGAAGTGGTCCTTCGGGTGCTTCGACGCGGTGGTCGCCGACAGCAGCATGGTCTCTTCGTCGAGGTACGCGACGACGGCGCCGGCGGCCTGACGGGCCAGGCGGCCGGTCTCGAAGCGAACGGTGCGGGTGCCGAAACGGCCGTTGTCGATCACGGCTTCGGTTTCGTGCACGGTGACTCCGGTGGAGTCGGTCATAGGGTGTATCTCCTCTTTTGATCCTCTGTAACGGCGCGAGTCTCCCACCCTGGGACCTGTTTCGCCTGCGGACGCTCGAGGAGTGAGGCCGGTCTTCGATCGAAGCCCCCGGGCCGTTGCCCGGGAACCACTACCGAGGACCGGCGGACGGTTCCTCGTGCGCGCTCGCGCCGCGTGTACTTGGACCGAGGGGGAGCGACCGATGTGGTCACTCCCCCTCGGGTTCGAGCTATCGGCGCAGGCCGAGGCGCTGGATCAGCGCACGGTAACGCTCGATGTCCACCTTCATCACGTAGTTCAGCAGCCGGCGGCGGCGGCCGACCAGCAGCAGAAGCCCGCGACGGGAGTGGTGGTCGTGCTTGTGAGCCTTGAGGTGCTCGGTGAGGCCGACGATGCGCTTGGTCAGCAGCGCGACCTGGGCCTCCGGGGATCCGGTGTCCGAGTCGTGCACGCCGTACTCGGCAAGGATCGACTTCTTCTCTTCGGTGGACAAAGCCACAGTGGTGCTCCTAGATACTCTGTGCCGTGCGGCCCGGACGATGTCTTCACGCCGGGTGAGACGGTCACGGCCGCCACGGACTGCAGCCGGACCCAATCATCGAGGCTACCAGCCTCGTGATCAGCGGCTTCAGGCGCGGGCGCGGTTCAACGCGTACGACCGGGTCACCCGGTAGTGCGAAACGCCCTGTTCACGGTCACTGCTCATCAGAACGGCCTCGGTCGCCGTCCAAGTCTCACTGGTGAACCCGGCCAGCCGCTCCACCCACGCGCTCGCGGCGTCCGGCCGGTCGCGGGGGAAGCGGGCCAGTGTCAGGTGGGCCACGTACGGCCTGCCCTCACTCCCCGCTCCGGCCTTCGCGGCCAGCTCGTGGAGCCCGGTTCCGGACACACTCAACCACAGCACCCCGGGGAATGTCGCGGCCTTTTCCAGCCGGAGGCCGACCGGGCCCGCGCCCGCCAGCCGCCCGGCGAGCCATTCGCCCCGTTCGGCCGGGTCGTCCGCGCCGTAGAAACCGAGGGTGATATGCCAGTTCTCCCGCGCCGACCAGCGGAAACCTTCGCCGCCGGGAGTGCCCAGCGCGGCGGCGACCTGGTCGAGAACGCCTTCCGGCGGGATCAGCGCGCTGAAGACCGGCATCGTCAGGAGCCGTTCTTGGCCGCCCGGCGCAGCAGGTCCGCCAGCGACGGGAAATCGTCGTCGAGCAGCTTCGCGGCTTCGGTGAGGTCTTCGTCCTCGCCGATGTCCCGCAGTGCGACGAGGACGCCCTGGTCGTCGGCGACGGCGCCGACCGGGATGCTGTCCCTGCCCACCGTCGGCCGCGAATCACGGACGTCTTCCAGTGCCTCCTGCATGGCCTTGCGGTCCCCCGCGGCCACCGCGGGGACGAGCACCTTGCGCTCCAGCATGATCATCTTGGCGAGGACGACGGGGTTGCCGATCTTCGCGCGACGACCGCTCATCACCTGGCTGAGCATGGGCGCGCTGATGCCGAGGACCTCGGCGAGGAAGGCCTGGGAGATGTCGAAGGCGACGACCAGTCTCCGCACGCGATCGCCGAGCGGCTCCCCGTACCACTCCTTCTGCAGCGCGATGTTCCGCTGGACGATCTTGTGGTCCTCCACCTGGTCCGCTCCCCTAACCCCATCGAACGCCATGCGCGCGGTCCGTGACATCTTGCCACCGGAACGCACCCGGGCGGGCGTGTTTGTCGATTCTCGTCCGGCCGGGGCCGGGTCCGGTCAGTCCTGCTCGCCGAGCAGTTCCCTGGTCCGCGCGACGTCCTCGTCGATCTGCTTCACCAGACCTTCCGACGTCGTGAACCGGACCTGATCCCGCAGCTTGGCGACGAAATCGAGCGAAACGTGCTGTCCGTAGAAATCCTCGTCGATGTCGAGGACGAAGGCCTCGACGGTGCGTTCCCGCCCGGAGAAGGTCGGATTGGTCCCGACGGACACGGCGGCGCGCAGCCTGCGGCCAGAATCCGACGAACGAGTGAACCAAGCGCTGTAGACACCGTCGGCGGGCACCGCGGCGAAGCGCGGCGTGGACAGGTTCGCCGTCGGGTAGCCGAGGTCGTGCCCCCGGCCGTCGCCCCGGACGACGATGCCCTCCAGCCGATGCGGCCTCCCGAGCGCCTCGGCCGCCGCCACGACGTCCCCGGCGTCGATGCACGAGCGGACGTAGGTCGAGGAGAACGTGATGTCGTTGTCCGCCTGCTCCTGCGCGAGCAGGCCCTGTAGTTCCGCGCCCTGCGCCACGAAACCGAACCGCTTCCCCAGCGTGCGGAGCAGGGCGACGTCACCGGCCGCCTTGGCGCCGAAGGTGAAGTTCTCCCCCACGATCACCGCGGCCGCGTGCAGTTTGTCCACCAGCACCTCGTGCACGAACTCGTGCGCCGTCAGCCGCGACAGCTCCAGGGTGAACGGCAGCACGCAGAAGACGTCCGCCCCCAGGCCCTCGACCAGTTCCGCCTTGCGGCGCAACGTGGTCAGCTGCGCGGGATGGCTGCCCGGCCGGATCACCTCCGACGGATGCGGGTCGAAGGTCAGCACCACGCTCGGCACGCCGCGTTCGGCGGCGGCGCGGACCGTCCTCGAAATCAGCTCCTGATGACCGCGGTGCACGCCGTCGAAGACGCCGATCGTCACCACGCACCGTCCCCAGCTCCCGGGGAGGTCACCCAAACCACGCCAACGCTGCACTTCTGGCCCCGTCTCCTCAAGCCCGCTCCGGTCAATACCCTAAGCGGGCAGCAACACGACCACCGACCGGGCCAGTTCGCCTTCGTCCGCGGCCAGCGCGAGCACCCGGCCATCCGGTCCGAACATCCCGTACGTGCCCTCGATCCCGGCCGCGGGCACCCTCTGTCCATATCGGACCGCCTGCGCCGTGCGGGCGTCCAGATCGCGGCGCGGGAAGGCCGCGGCGACGGCGGCGTCGAGGTCCAGCGACAGCTCCGGTTCGTCTTCGAGCTGGTCGAGGGTGCGGGCCTTGGCGAGGGTGAACGGACCGACCGTGGTGCGCCGCAACGCGAGCAGATGCCCACCGGCACCCAGCCCGGCGCCGAGGTCGCGGGCCAGCGCCCGGACGTAGGTCCCCGACGAGCACTCGACGATCGCGTCGAGTTCGATCCGGCCGGCTTCGCGGCGGGTGGCGAGCAGATCGAAGCGGTGCACGGTGACCGGACGCGACGGGATGACGACCTCTTCGCCCGCCCGGACGCGGGCGTACGCGCGCTTGCCGTCGATCTTGACCGCGCTGACCGCGCTCGGCACCTGCTGGATGTCGCCGGTCAGCGCGGCGATCCCGGCGGCGATCGCCTCGTCGGTGATCTTCTCGACGACGTCCGGCGCGGCTTCGGCGATCGGCTCGCCCTCGGCGTCGTCGGTCGTGGTGGACAGTCCCAAGGAGAGGGTCGCGAGGTAGGTCTTGCGGTCCAGGGCCAGGTGGCCGAGGAGTTTCGTCGCGCGTTCGATGCCGAGCACGAGCACGCCGGTGGCCATCGGGTCGAGGGTGCCGGCGTGCCCGACCTTGCGGGTGCCCATGAAGCGCCGCGCCCTGGCGACGACGTCGTGGGAGGTCATCCCGGACGGTTTGTCGACGATGACGAGACCGGGCGGCGGGGCGGGACGTTTCTTGGCTTGAGCCTGATTGGGGCGCGACACGGGCCGAACCCTATCTTTCAGCCCCTCGCCTAGGACGAGACGGGCAGCGGCGCTTCGGCGTCCCAGCGGCGGCGCCGGATCTGCACCGGGATCGCCTCGCCGCGGGCCTCGGCCTCGAACAGCACGGCGCGGGTGCGCCGCCACCACACGAGCATCCGGAAGGTGCCGAACGCGAGCACCGCGATGACCGACAGCAGCGCCAGGCGGAACGTGCCGCCCGTCCACTCCAGCAGCACCCCGACCGCGAGCGCCGAGATCGTCGTGGCCACGAAGCCGCCGACGTTCACCACACCGGTCGCGGTGCCGACACGCGCGAGCGGGTTGTAGTCCCGTGCCAGTGCGAACCCGATCATCGACACCGGGCCGCCGAGGGAAAGGAACGCGAACACCGGGACCAGGACGGCGACCGGCATCGTCCCGCTCCAGCCGAGCAGGACCGCCCACATCACCGCGGCACCCCCGATGTAGCCGCCGACGAGCGGCATCCGCAGCGACGGGCGCCGCCCGATCAGCCCGCCGATCACCGGGCCGCCGATCATCGAGCCGAACACGAACACGATCAGCAGCGAACTCGCGGTGGCCTTCGGATATCCCTGTCCCTGCACCAGGAACGGGACACCCCACAGCATGGTCAGCACGTTGGGCGCGAACATCGTGCTGAAGTGGACCCAGAACCCCAGCCGGGTGCCCGGCGTGCGCCACGCGTCGGCGACCTGGCGGCCCAGCACCTTCGGATGGACCTTTTCGCGCACGGGCTCCGGCATGCCGCGCGGGATGTCTTCGACGCGGAGGGCGACGACCGCGGTGTAGAGCGCCGTCACCAAGCCGACGGCGAGGAACGTCGGGGTCCAGCCGGGGCCGTCGAGCAGCAGGCCCAGCGGGAGGGTCGCGGCGAGGTTGCCGACGTACCCGATGGCCCCGGTCAGCGCGGCGAGCAGGGCGTACTGGCGGCCGGGGAAATGCGCGGCGATCAGCCGCAGGATGCTCACGAAGGTCAGGGCGTCGCCGAAGCCGACGACGGCGCGGGCGAGCAGGCCGAGCGGGTAGGAATCGGCGAGGGCGAGCAGGATCTGGCCGAGCCCGAGGAAGAACACGGCGCCGGTGAGCACGCGACGCGGACCGTAGCGGTCGACGAGGACGCCGGTGGGGATCTGCATCGCGGCGTAGACGCCGACCTGCAGGACGGTGAACGTGCCGAGCGCGGCCGCGCCGACCCCGAACCGGTCGGCGGCCTGGAGCCCGGCGACGCCGAACGAGGTGCGGTGGAAGACGGCGAGGAGGTAGACGGTGACGGCGGCGAACCAGATGAACCAGGACCGGCGAGTGGCTCGGCCTGTCACAGTGATTCCTCCTAGGGCGCGGTTTCGGGCGGTAAGAGACGCCCGCACCGCCGCCTCATATAGTTGTAGCTCCTAAGCAACGGCGAAACATACCCGTTACCCGGGTGGTTTTCGCCACAGCGCGGCGCGCGCAAGGGACCGCGTCCAGAGGACTAAACGCGGACGGCGCCTTCCACGGCCCACCGGCCCGAGCGCCATCGCACCAGCAAGGTCGCCAGCCGCAGCAGCATGAACAACGAGAGCCCGGTCCAGATCCCGGCCAGCCCCCAGCCGAAGGCGAGCGACAGCCAGATCAGCGGCAGGAACCCTGCCGCCGCGCTCAGCAGGGTCGCGTTGCGCAGGAAGGCGGCGTCGCCCGCGCCGAGCAGGACGCCGTCCAGCGCGAACACCACCCCGGCGATCGGTTGCAGCGCGACGAAGAACCACCACGCGTGCGGGATCTGGCCGAGTACGGCCGCGTCCGAAGTGAACACTCGCGGCAGCACCCCGGCGACCGACGCGAACACGACCCCGAGGAAGCAGCCGAACACCAGGCCGTAGACGGTGATCTGGTTCGACACCCCGCGCGCCCGTTTGCTCGCCCCGGCGCCGAGCGCGGCGCCCACGAGCGACTGAGCGGCGATCGCGAGCGAATCCAGCACCAGCGCGAGGAACGTCCAGAGCTGCAGCACGACCTGATGCGCGCCGACGGCCTCGGTGGACGTCCGCGCGGCGACCGCGGCGGCCGAGACGAAGCACGCCTGGAACGCGAGGCTGCGCAACACCAGATCCCGGCCGAGGCCGAGCTGGGCGCGCATCACCTTCGGCTCCGGACGCAGCGGGACCCGCTCCCGCACCAGGGCGGCGATGAACAGCGACGCCGAGATCACCTGCGCGACGACGTTCGCGATCGCCGAACCTTCCAGCCCCCAGTCCGCGCCGTACACCAGCACCGGGCACAGCACGGCCGAGATCCCGTTGCCCGCCAGCACATAACGCAACGGTTTCGCGGAGTCCTGCACGCCGCGCATCCAGCCGTTGCCCGCCATCGTGATCAGGATGAACGGCGTGCCGAACAACGCGATCCGCAGCCAGGAGACGGCGGCGTCGGTGATCGCGTCGTCCCCGGAGAGAACACGGGCGATCGGCGCGGCCAGCAGCTGCCCGGCGACGATCACCACCAGCCCGACGATCACCGCCAGCCAGGTCGCCTGGACACCTTCACGCACGGCGTCGCCACGACGGCCGGCGCCGTGCAGCCGCGCCGTGCGCGACGTGGTGCCGTACGACAGGAACGTCAGCTGGCTCGAAACCTGCGACAGTACGACACCGCCGACGGCGAGACCGGCCAGCGGCAGCGCGCCGAGATGCCCGACGACGGCCGTGTCCACCAGGACGTACAGCGGTTCGGCGGCGAGGACGCCGAGCGCGGGCACGGCGAGGCCGAGGACGCGTTTCGGCGGGACACGTTCATCGGTTTCGGAAGCTTCAGGCACCACCGCAGACTAAAGGTCCGCGGAGGATCTCGAGCCGGCCTTCCCCGTCACAGCGCGGAAGGCGACAGCTCCACGAAGAACTGGGCGGAACCCGGACGGATCACGGTGGTGACGGCCTCGATCACGGTGCCGTCCTCCGCCCGGGTTTCCCGGCGGCGTCGCATGGTGGGCACGCCGGCCTCGCTCTCGAGCAGCTCGGCGTCCTGCGTGTCGAGCAGCACCGGATCGAGGTAGATGCGGACCGGGCCCAGCGGAATCTTCTTCGCGGCGAAATAACGCAGGCTGACGAACTCTTCGAGGTCCTCGCCGAGCAGGTTCGGCGCGACCGAGAAGAGGATCGCGTGCCGTTCGACGGTGCGCGGCCGCTCCTGGAGATCGAGTTTGACGCGGACCAGCTCGACGACCGCGGCATCCGGGTCGGCGCCGGGGATCTCGACGACCGCGTCGCCCGCCCGCACGATCCGCTGGGACACCACCTCGTGCCTGCCCGGAACGCCTTTCTCGGCCACTCCCGGGGCAGTGAAGTTCAGCAGGTTGATCTGCTGCCGGAAATCGGCGACGAACGTTCCGTGCCGTCGCCTTCGCACGACGAGCCCGGCGTTGGCCAGCTCGTTGAGGGCTCGCTGCGCCGTGGCCCTGCTGACCCCGTACTGGCTTTGCAGCTCCGCTTCGGTGGGCAGCCGCGCACCGGGCGGGAGCTCACCGCGCTGGATCTTCTCCTCCAGCTCGCGCCTGATCTTCAGATGCAGCAACGGCGCGGCCATGATCGAACCATACAAATCGTGATTCGATCGGTCAATGAAGCTATTGACCGGTCTAACAGTGTTTTGTACGGTCAATTGACGAACCTCATCCGACCTCGAAGGAGGGAACATGAAGATCGTCGTTGTCGGCGCCGGGATCATCGGTGCGAGCGTGGCGCGGGCACTCGCCGTCGCCGGAGCGGACGTGGTGCTGCTGGACCGGCAGGGCCCCGGAAGCGGAACGACCGCCACGACGTTCGCGTGGACCAACGCGAACCGCAAACCCGATCCCGGCTACCAGCGGCTCAACATCGCCGGAATGGAAGAACACGAGAAGCTCGCCGGGGAACTCGGCGGTGCCCCGGCGTACTTCCGCAGTGGCGGCCTGCACTGCGCCGACGCGGGCCACGAACCGTCGCTGGCCGCGAACGTCGAACTGCTGCGGTCGCGGGGCTACCCGGCGCATTGGGTCGACCGTGACCGAGCCGGCCGGATCGCCGGTGACGTACTGATCCCGGAAGCCACGACGGCGATCGCGCACTTCCCCACCGAGGGCTACGTACTCCCGGAACGCTTCCTCGCGGCCGTGCTCGTCGATGCCCGCCGCCACGGCGCCACGCTGAGGATCGGGGAGGTCGTGTCGGTCGACGACCGGGCAGAAGGCGCGTCGGTCACCCTGGCCGACGGCACCGTGCTCGGCGCCGACCGGGTCGTGGTCGCCGCCGGCCGGTGGACCGACGGGCTCGCCGCGCGCTGCGGCTTCGACATCCCCATGATGACCGACGTCCATCGCGGCTCCCCGCTCGTCGGCCTGCTCGGGTACGTGCGCTCCCCCGCGATCGACCTCCGCTGCGTGCTGCACACCCCCGACCTCAACCTCCGCCCCGCCGCGGACGGTGCCACCGTGGTGCAAGCGCTCAACCTGAACCCCTTCGTCGACCCCGCGGACACCGAGGTGGACGGGGACCTCACCGCCGCCGTCGCCGCGCGGTTCACGGCACTGACCGGCCGCCCGTCCCCGGTCATCGACTTCCGGGTGGCGATCCGATCCATACCCGCCGACGGATACACCATCGCGGGATACCCGCCGGAGAGCTCGCGGATCTACTTCCTCGTCACCCACAGCGGAATCACCCTCGCCCCGATCCTCGCCCGGCTGGCCGCGGCGGAGATCGTCACCGGCATCGGGCAGGACACCCTCGTGCCCTTCCGTCCGGCCCGGTTCGCGGGAGTGCCGCGCCCGGACGGGGTGATCGTGCCGCCGGCACGCCTCGGCGAGCAGTGACACACCACGCGCGGATCGGTCACTCAGCGGACGAACGGTTCGTAGCGTCGCTGGAGACGTAGTGAGTGGATCTGCCGCGTGGTGTCGAGCGTGACACTGACGAGGAAGACGAGGACCACCTGCAGGGTCACCCCGGCGGCGAACAGCGTCGGACCGACACCCAGCAGGGCCAGACCGGCGACCGGGATCAGCGCGACCACTCCCAAGGTGAGCGCTCCGAAGGCGATGATCCGGCGGTTCACGTACTCGAGGTACTCGGCGGTCCAGTTCCCCGGCCGGATCCCCGGGACGAAACCGCCTGCCCGCACCAACTCGTTTGCCACCTTGTCCATGTCCTGCCTCACGGCAGCCCTCGCGAAGGCGAAGAGGAAGACGAGGACGAAGTAGACCGCGATCCACGCGGGACCTCCCAGGCCGAAGGGGAGCACCCACAGCAGCACCGCGGCCAGCACGGCCGGGCTGTTCGCCTGGGGGAAGCGAAGGGGAATGTAGGACGGTGTGCCACCGAAAGCGCGCCTGCCGATCATCCGCTTCGCGTACTGCACCGGGACGCGGCGCTGCCCCTGCGCGACGACGATCGTGATCACGGTGATCGACAGCGTCACCACGGCCATGACCACGACGGCGGCCCAGCCCGTCTTTTCGTACAGGCGCGGGAACTCCGGCGGCAGCACCGCCAGGACCTGCGCGAGCAGCAGGATCCGGACGCCGTCGCCGAAACCCCGGTCGGTGATCAGCTCGGTCAGCCGCAGCACCAGCGCCGTACCCGCCGTCAGGCACGCCACCGTCACGGCTCCGTCCAGGACGTCCTGCCCGCCGGACACGACCACGCCGACAGCGCCCAGGAGGCCGAGCACGACGACGATCCGTCGCCGGTACCGCGTCAGCACCCGCGCGCCGGCTTCACCTTCCGCCCGGAGCGCGGCCAGCCGCGGGATCAGGACGATCAACGCCCGCAGGACGAACGGGGCGACCACGCAGGGAAGGACGCCGAACCCGAACACCGTGGCCAGGCGACCGCCGGTGAGGAGGTCGAGGATCCAGCGCAACGGGTGATCGCTCAGCGGCAGGCGGGCCGTCTGGGGCGTGGGCAGGCTCTGGCCCAGCCGGAACACCACGATCACGCCCAGCGTGACCAGGATCCGGCGGCGGAGCGAGGTTCTGTCGTTCATCGTGGCTCACGTTAGGAACCACCGATGAAATTACGATGACACCGCCCGTCACAGCAGGGGCGCCCTCGACAAGGCCTCCCGGAGCTTGCCGAGCACCTCTTCGGGTGTGCCCTCCGCGGTGCACCCGGCCGCCTGGCGATGTCCTCCGCCGCCCAGCTCCCCGGCCGCGGCCGACACGTCGACGCCGCCCGCCGAACGAAGCGAGACGGTCCACCGCCGTCGCGGCCCGATCGGCTCGGCCTCCTTGAGCACCACGGCGACCCCGGCCTCGCGAGTGGACCGGACGACGTCGACGACCGCTTCGACCTCCTCGGCCCGGACGGACCGCGCGGCGTCGAGCGTCACGACCGCGTGCGCGAGGCCGAAACCGCGAGCCTCGTCCGGCTCGAGCCGGGCTCCCGCGAGGACGTCCGAAAGCATCGGCAGCCACGCGAACGGGTGGTCGTCGACGATCTCGCGGACCACCTTGTCCGGGTCGACACCGGCTTCGAGCAGCTTCGCGGCCATCAGATGGGTGGAGGGCCGGGCCCGGCGGAACCCGCTGGTGTCGGTGACGAGCCCCGCGTACAGGCAGCGCGCGATCGGCTCGTCGAGCTCGGCGCCGAGTTCCTCCAGCAACGCGAAAACGAGGACCGCGGTGGCTTCGGCGGTGTCGTCGACGACGTGGTGCGTGCCGTAGAAGACGTTGGACGCGTGGTGGTCGATCACCAGGACGTCGCCGCCCGCCGCGCGGACGGCGTCCACCCGCGGCGCGAGTTTCCCGAGCCTGCCCGGAGTGGGCGTGTCGAGCGCGATCAGCAGCCGTTCGGTCTCCGGCAGCTCGCTCGCGGGGACGTAGAGCCCGCCGGCGTCCAGGCTCCGCAGGGTTTCGGGCATCTCCTCGGGCTCGCCGACGGAAACCCGGACCTTGACGCCTCGCTGCTGAAGCGCCCGGCCCAGTGCCAGCGCGCTGCCGAGCGCGTCGGCGTCCGGGCGGACGTGGCCGAGCAGGGTCACGTCGGTGGCGCGCGCCAGGAGGTCGGCGGCTTCCTTCAGGTTCGGCACTGGAGTCGCTGTCACAATCAGTCAAGCTACGCTCTACCGGATGTCCGAGTACGCGATCCTGGTCTACCCGTCCGCCAACCGGGTCTACACCGACTCCACCCCGGCCCTGCTGCGCGCGGAGCTGGCGGTGTTCGGTCTGTCCGCCTTGGAGACCGAGATCTCCGAGATCGGCGAGACGGAACTCGGCGGCGTCGGCTACCTCACCTTCACCACGCCCGCCCCGCTGAGCGAACGCGATCTCGCGCTCCTGTCGAACCTTTCGGCGCTGTACGCGCTGTTCGAACGCGGCGACGGCGTCCTGAAGCCGGTGACGATCAGCCCGCTCGCGAACTTCGACTCGGATCTGCTGACCATCCAGAAGTACCCCGGCAAGACGAACGAGCTGTTCACCAAACTCCTCGTCAACGTCACCCTCCTGTCGAGGGCGGAGCCTGCCGCGATGCTGGACAAGCCGCTGCACCTGCTCGACCCGCTCTGCGGCCGCGGCACCACGCTGAACCAGGCGATGATGTACGGCTTCGACGCCACCGGCCTCGACGTGGACGGCAAGGATTTCGACGCCTACGAGATGTTCGTCAAGACCTGGCTGAAGCAGAAGCGGATCAAGCACAGCGCCGAATCCGGCCAGGTGCGCCGCAACAAGGTCCGGCTCGGCAGGCGGCTCGACATCGGCTTCGGGATCACCAAGGAGCAGTACAAGGCGGGCGAGGTGCGCAAGCTGAGCTACCTCAACTGCGACACGCTCACCACCGACGAACTGCTGCGGCCGAACTCGGTGGACCTCATCGTCACCGACGCCCCGTACGGCGTGCAGCACGGCAGCCACCGCACTCAGGACGCGTCGCTCGCGCGCAGCCCGCGCGAGCTGCTCGCGGCCGCGGTCCCGGTGTGGACGCGGGTGCTGCGCCCGGGCGGAGCGCTCGGCATCTCGTGGAACACCAACGTCGCGCCGCGCGAGGAACTCGCCGCGATCCTGGACAAGGCGGGCCTGGAGGTCCGGGAGGACGGCCCGTACGCCGGGTTCGCCCACCGGGTGGACCAGGCGATCGTGCGAGACCTGATCGTCGCGGCGAAACCCGCCTGACCCCCGCGGGGTCAGGCGATGCGGTCCCCCACGAACTTCAGCACGTCGGGCATGATCTCGCGCCAGTAATCGTCGTTGTGCGCGCCCGGGGTCATCTTCGCGACGGCGGGGTCCAGTGCCTTGATGAGTTTGCGGTCGGCGCGGGCGAAGGGATCCGAATTCCCGCACCACACCCCCGTCGACCCGGCGGACAGGTCACCGGTGTGCAGCAGCGGTTCATGCGATTCCCACTGCGCGCGATCCGCGAACACCTTGCGGGACTTGGCATCCGGCCAGCTGACGAACAGTGCCGCGCTGGCGACGGCGACGGCCTTGAGGTTCTTGTGCTCACGGGCGTAGCGCAGTGCGCCGAAGCCGCCCATCGAGATCCCGAACATCGCCGACGGCGGCCGCAGCTGGCGCTGGGCGAGCCAGCCGGGCAGCTCGTCGGACAGCATCCGTTGCGGGTCGTCGGCCTTGCCGACGTCCACCCAGTAGTTGTCCCCGTCGACGGCGGCCACCGCGAAGCCGGGCAGCCCGGAGTCGACGGCCCGGTTCAGCGCGTCCTGCACGCCCAGGTTCAGGAACGTCCGGGCGTCCGCGCCGCGCCCGTGCAGGGCGACGCAGACCGGCATCCCGACCCGGGACACGCCGTCCGGCGCGATGATGACGAGGTTGACGTCGCGGTTCCGCGCCGCCGACCGCATCTTCTGCACCGTGACCGCTTCGGTGAGCGGGGTCGGGGTGGTCGGCGGGGCCACCGGCGGCGGCCCCACCAGGGGTGGTTTCTCGGCGCCGCAAGCGGAAATCAGCGCCGAGCCGCCGAGAGCCGCGGCTCCCAGCAGGAGGCCACGCCGCGTGACGGCGTGGCCGGGTCCCTCAGCGACGGGTCTCCTCGTCGGCGAACTCATCGTCTTCGGCCTCTTCCCGCGGCGGCTTGTACGGGTCGGCTTCGCCGGCGTGCTGCGCCCCAGTGGCCCGCCGGGCGACCTCCGCATCGGCTTCCCGCGCCTTCGCGAGAAGGTCTTCGATGCGCTTGGCGTCCTCAGGAATACTGTCGGCCACGAAGGCCAGCGTCGGAGTGTAGCGGACTCCGGTGCCCTGACCGACCTTCGTGCGCAGCACACCGCGGGCGGATTCGAGCGCCGCCGCGGCACCGGCGTGGTCGGGCGTGGACTCCAGGTTCTCGCCGAGCACCGTGTAGTAGACCGTGGCGTCGTGCAGATCCGCCGTGATCTTCGTGTCGGTGATCGTCACGTGGTTGAGCCGCGGATCCTTGATGTCGTGCTCGATCGCGTGCGCGACGATCTGCGAGATCCGCTTGGCGAGCTTACGAGCCCGAGCGGGGTCTGCCATGGGTTTTCGTCTCCTCGAAAGATTTGCTCAGTCGTCCGGGCCGAGCAGCCGGTGGCGTGTGGAGAGCAGTTCGAACTCCGGTCTTCCGGCCACGAGGCGCTCACACGAGTCGAGCACGTCACGAACGTGCTCGCCACTCGCCGCGACCACGGCCACACCGATCAGCGCGCGCCGGTGCAGGTCTTGATGGCCCGCTTCGGCGACGGAGACGTCGAAACGCCTGCGCACCTCGGCCAGCACCGGTTTGATCACGGATCGCTTCTGCTTGAGCGAGTGGACGTCGCCCAGCAGGATGTCGAGCTCAAGAGCTCCTACGAACATGTGGGGTTCTGGGTTGCTTCGAAGGTGAAAGCGGCGCTCCCCGCCCAGATGCGGAGGAGCGCCGCCCGTGTCACTTACGCACGCGGCTTTTCGCGCTGCTCGTAGGTCTCGATGATGTCGCCGACCTTGAGGTCGCTGTACGACCCCAGCGTCAGACCACACTCGTACCCGTCGCGAACCTCGACCACGTCGTCCTTGAACCGCCGCAGCGAGCTGATCGGCAGGTTCTCGGCGATGACGGTCGCGTCGCGGAGCAGACGGGCCCGCGCGTTGCGGCGGATCTCGCCCGAGACGACGAGACAACCGGCGATGGTACCGATCTTCGACGACTTGAAGACGTCGCGGATCTCCGCCTTGCCGAGCTCGACCTCTTCGTACTCCGGCTTGAGCATGCCCTTCAGAGCCTGCTCGATCTCTTCGATCGCCTGGTAGATGACCGTGTAGTACCGGACGTCGACGCCTTCGCGGGTGGCCCGCTCGGTCGCCTTGCCCTGCGCACGGACGTTGAAGCCCAGGACGATCGCGTCGGACGCGGTCGCCAGGTCGATGTCGGACTCGGTGACGCCACCGACACCGCGGTGCACGACGTTGAGTTCGACGTCGTCGCCGACCTCGAGCTGCACCAGCGAGGCTTCGAGCGCCTCGACGGTACCGGAGTTGTCACCCTTGATGATCAGGTTGAGGCTGTTCGTCTCCTTCAAGGCGGAGTCGAGGTCCTCGAGGCTGACCCGCTTGCGACGCGACGCGTTGAGGGCGTTGCGCGTCCGGGCGGAGCGGCGCTCGGCGATCTGCCGGGCGACGCGGTCCTCGTCGACCACCAGGAAGGTGTCGCCCGCGCCCGGCACCGAGGTGAACCCGATGACCTGGACGGGACGCGACGGGTACGCCTCGGTGACGTCGACGTTGTGCTCGTCGACCATCCGGCGGACGCGGCCGTAGGCGTCACCCGCCACGACCGAGTCACCGACGCGCAGCGTGCCTCGCTGGACCAGCACCGTGGCCACCGGGCCGCGGCCGCGGTCGAGGTGGGCCTCGATCGCGACACCCTGGGCCTCCATGTCCGGGTTGGCCCGGAGGTCCAGCGCGGCGTCGGCGGTCAGCAGGATCGCCTCGAGCAGGCCGTCGATGTTGATGTTCTGCCGCGCGGAGATCTCGACGAACATCGTGTCGCCGCCGTACTCCTCGGCGACCAGGCCGTACTCGGTCAGCTGCTGCCGGATCTTGTCCGGGTTCGCGCCTTCCTTGTCGATCTTGTTGATCGCGACCACGATCGGCGCCTTGGCGGCCTGCGCGTGGTTGATCGCCTCGACCGTCTGCGGCATCACACCGTCGTCGGCCGCCACCACGATCACCGCGATGTCGGTCGAGTTGGCACCACGGGCACGCATGGCGGTGAACGCCTCGTGACCCGGGGTGTCGATGAAGGTGATCAGACGCGGGTTGCCTTCGAGCTCGGTCTCGATCTGGTAGGCGCCGATGTGCTGGGTGATGCCACCGGCTTCACCTTCGCGCACCTTCGTCTTGCGGATCGTGTCGAGCAGGCGGGTCTTACCGTGGTCGACGTGACCCATGATGGTCACGACCGGCGGACGGACCTGCAGGTCCTCTTCCTCACCCGCGTCTTCGCCGTAGGTGATGTCGAAGGTCTCGAGCAGCTCCCGGTCCTCTTCCTCGGGACTGACGACCTGAACGTTGTAGTTCATTTCGCCGCCGAGCAGTTCCAGGATGTCGTCGGACACCGACTGCGTCGCCGTGACCATCTCACCGAGGTGGAAGAGCACCTGCACCAGCGAAGCCGGGTTGGCGTCGATCTTCTCGGCGAAGTCGGTCAGCGAGGCGCCACGCGGGAGACGGATCGTCTCGCCCTGCCCCTTGGGCAGACGGACACCGCCGACGCTGGGCGCCTGCATGTTGTCCATGTACTCCTGGCGCTTCTGCCGCTTCGACTTGCGGCCCTTGCGCGAGGGGCCACCGGGACGCCCGAAGGCACCCGCGGTACCGCCACGGCCACCGGGGCCGCCACGACCGCCGCCGCCACGGAAACCGCCGCCACCGGCCGGGGCACCGCCGCCGCCACCGGGGCCACCGCCACCGGGACGGAAACCGCCGCCACCGCCACCGGGACGGAAACCGCCACCGCCGCCGCCACCACCGGGACCGCCGCGGAAACCTCCGCCGCCGCCACCGGGACCGCCACGAGCGCCGCCACCGGGGCCACCACGGGCGCCGCCACCGGGACCACCACGGCCGCCACCGGGACCACCGGCCGGACGGGCCGGGCGGCCCGGCATCATGCCGGGGTTCGGGCGCGGGGGCATGTTGCCCGGGCTCGGCCGGTTACCACCGGGCGCGCCGCCACCGGGACGGGGAGCCGGACGGTCGCCGCCCTGGCCACCACCGGGACGCGGCGGACGGTTGTCGCCGCCCTGCTGGCCGCCCCCGGGACGGGGGCCGGACGGACGCGGGGCCGGGGAACCGGAACCCACACCGAACGGGTTGTTGCCGACGCGCGGGGTGCGCGGGCCGGGCTTCGGGCCGCCGGGCTTGGGGCCCTGCGGCTTGGGCGGCACGACCGAACCCTGCGACGGCGTCTGGGACGCGGGCGGAGTGGCCGGTGCCGAAGGGACGTCCCTGGTGGATTCGGGCTTCTTCGGCTCGGCCGGAGCGGCCTTCGCCGCGGGAGCGACCTCTTCCTTGGGCGCCGGCGGCCGGGGGCCGGGGCGCGGACCCGGGCGGGCACCCGGGGTGGCGGGACGGGACGGCTGCTGGGCCGGAGCCGCGGGCGACGACGCCGCCGGAGCGGACGCCGCGGGGGCGGCCGGAGCCTCGGACTTCGCCGCGGGCGCGGGCTGAGCGGGCTTCGCGGCCGGAGCCGGGGCAGCGGGCTTCGCCGACGGGCGCGGGCCGGGGGTCGGGACGGGCTTCTTGCCCTGGCCGTCCTTGGACGAATACGCGTCACGGAGACGCCGGGCCACGGGGGCCTCGACGGTCGACGACGCGGACTTCACGAACTCGCCCTGGTCCTTCAACTTGGCGAGAACTTCCTTGCTGGTGATGCCGAGCTCTTTCGCGAGCTCATGTACTCGGGCCTTGCCTGGCACAGCTCTCCTCATCTGGGGAGGCCGGCGGCAGACCCGCAGACCTCGTCCTATTGTCGCGCGTTCATTGATTCAGCTTCACGGCTGACTCATGACGGGTCGACCTGCTTCCTGATTCCATCCGGCACCGGGGATGTCCCGGCGCCCTTTAGCCTTCGGCGTGCCGCTCCAGGCGTTCGTGGACACCCTGGGCGTCGAGCGACCCTGGAACACGAAGTGCTCGGGGGAACGCCCTGCGCCGCTCGGCCTTGGCCAGACAGTCCGGCACAGGGTGCAACCAGGCACCCCGGCCCGGCAACCGCCGACGTTCGTCGACGATCAACCGACCGTCCGCCGCGACCACTCGCAGCAACTCGCCGATCAAGGCCCGCTTACGGCAACCCACACAGGTACGGACCGGGGCTTCCCGGTCATGCTGGAGGTCGGTTCCCGGCCGCGGGCTCTGAACCACTCGTAAGTCTAGCGCTTCGACCTTCACTCAGCCGAACCGGTTGCCGCGGCGGGCCGCGCCTGCCCGGCGTGTGCTTCGTCACCCTGCTCAGGGGCGGCGTCGCTGCGGATGTCGATCCGCCAGCCGGTGAGCCGGGCGGCGAGGCGGGCGTTCTGCCCCTCCTTGCCGATCGCGAGCGAAAGCTGGAAGTCCGGCACGACGACGCGAGCGGTCTTGGCCCGCTCGTCGACGACCTTCACCGACACAACCTTCGCGGGCGACAGCGCATTCCCGACGAACTTCGCCGGGTCCTCGGAGAAGTCGATGATGTCGATCTTCTCGCCAGCCAGTTCGCTCATCACGTTGCGCACACGCGCGCCGACCGGGCCGATGCACGCGCCCTTGGCGTTGACGCCGGGCACCGTCGAGCGGACCGCGATCTTGGTCCGGTGTCCCGGTTCCCGTGCGACGGCGGCGATCTCGACCGTGCCGTCGGCGATCTCGGGGACTTCGAGGGCGAACAGCTTGTGCACCAGCTTCGGGTGCGACCGCGACAGCGTGATCTGCGGGCCCCGGTTGCCGCGCGCGACGGTGACGACGTAGGCCTTGATCCGGTCGCCGTGCTCGTAGGTCTCGCCGGGCACCTGCTCGATCGCGGGCAGCACGCCTTCGATGTCGCCGACCTGGATGACGACCATGCCGCGGGCGTTGGCGCGGGCGTCGCGCTGCACCACGCCGGCGACGAGCTCGTTCTCCTTGGCGGAGAACTCGCCGAAGGTCTTCTCGTGCTCGGCGTCGCGAAGACGCTGCAGGATGACCTGCCGCGCGGTGGTCGCGGCGATCCGCCCGAACCCTTCGGGGGTGTCGTCCCATTCCTCGTCGGTCTGGCCGTCCGGGGTGAGGGTGTGCGCGAGGACGCGGACCAGCCCGCTCTTGCGGTCGATGTCGATCCTGGCGTGCGGCTGGTGGCCCTCGGTGTGCTTGTACGCGGTGAGCAGCGCGGTTTCGATCGCTTCGATCACCGTCTCGAAGGGGATGTCCTTGTCCCGTTCGATCGCGCGCAGCGCGGCGATGTCGACGTTCACTTCGGCTCCTCCTTCGGCTCCGTGGTGGCGGCGTTCAGGGCCGACGCATCGTTTTCCAACAGTTTCAGGTCCTCGGCAGGTGGTTGCTTGAACTCGATCTCGATGACCGCCTTGGCCACCGAGGCGTAGGAGACGTCCCGGATCTCGCCGTCCACGAGCACGCGCGCGGATTTCTCCCCCGCGTGCCCGACCCGGCCGATGAAGGCCGCGCCTTCGGCCGGGGTGACCTTGACGAGACGGAACTTCGCGCGCCGCCAGTGCCGCCGCACGGTCAGCGGCCGGTCGAGGCCCGGCGAGGTGACTTCGAGCGTGTACGCGCTCGCGATCACGTGCTCGTTCTCGTCGAGCGCGGCGGAGACCGCGCGGCTGACGCCCGCCACCTCGTCCAGCCCGACGCCGTCGTCCCCGTCGACGACGACCTTGACCAGCTGACGGCGGCCTGCCTGCTGGACCTCGAAGGAATCGAGGTCGAAACCCGCGGCCTTGACGGCTTCGGCCACGATGGGCTCCAGCCTGCTGGCGAGGTCGTTGGGCACGGTGGAGCGCTCCTGTTCGGCTGTGGGCGACCCGGCGGCGTGGATCCGGGTTCGGTAGTGGACCAGCTTATCCGGTCACCCCCGCGTGACGCGCGAGCGGCGGCCCCGCGCGGGGTACTGGCAGGATGGGGCGGCGTGACCGGAAGATCGACAGAGCCGAGCCGTCGCACTTTCCTGCGGATGGGGGCGCTGGCCGCGCTGGCCGTGCCGCTGGCGTCCGCCTGCTCCCCCGGCTTCGACGAAAGCCCCGACCCGCTGGGCCCGTTGCTGCGTGCGGCGGAAACCGACGCGGCGGGCGCGAAGGCGCTGGGTGCCGAGGGCGAAGCGGTCGCCACCGCGCGGGCCGCGCACGCGGCCGCGCTCAAGACCGAGGTGGACCGGCTCAACCGGCCGAAGCCGGAGCAGCCGGGCCCGGCGGCGACCCCGCCGCCGTCGTCGCTCGAGGGGCTCAAGGAACGGCTCGCCACGGCCCGCAAACAGGCCGAGGCACTCGTGCCTTCGCTGCCCCGCTACCGCGCCGGGATGGTCGCCTCGATCGCGGCGGGCTGCGCGGCGCTGCAGCAGAGTTCGGAGAAGCTCGGCCGCGGCGACGACGCCGGAGCCGTCGAGGTGCCCGCCGGGGTCCAGCTCGGCGGGGAGACGGCAGAGGCCGTCCAGCAGGCGTTGGCCGCCGAGCACGCGGCGATCTGGGTGTACGGGCTGGTCAGCGCGTACCTGCCGGCGGCGTTCGGCGGCGCGGTGTCCCGGGGTACCGCCGAGCACGTCAAACGGCGGGACGTCTGCGAACGGATGCTTTCCGCGGCGGGCCAGACGCCCACCGGGCCGGAAGCCGCGTACGTGCCGCCGAGGCCGGTGACCGAGGCGAACTCGGCGATGGAGCTGGTGGCGACGGCGGAGTCGGACGCGAGCGCGGCCTGGCTCGGCGTGCTCGACCGGACCGACGACGCGGCCTTGCGGACGACCGCGCTGAACGCGCTGATCGGATCGGCGCGGCGGGGTACCGCCTGGCGGGCGGAGTTCGGCGCGAAACCGGTGGCGATCGCGATGCCGGGCCAGTCGGCGTAGCCGAAGGACGCTTTCAGCCCGCAGGAGTCAGCGGCGCAGGTCGCCCGAGAGCCGCAGGGCGTCGGTCGCGATCTTCTCCAGCACCGGCTTGTCCTTCTGCTTGTCGTAGAAGCCGGCCAGCACGATGGCCACCTCGGGCCCGGTGACGTGGGAGTCGTAGGCCGCGTCCTGACCCGAGATCTTCGGCGCGCCTTGGTCCTTGAAGGTCCCGTCGCGCACCAGGTCGGACACGTTGCCCGTGCCGTCCTTGTCGGTCAGCGCCTTGAGCTGGGTCGCGGTGACCTCGCCCGGCATGGTGACCAGGACGACCGACACCAGCGCCTTCTTCCCGCCGGCCTCGGTCGTGTACAGCGCCCGCGACAGGCGTGTGCACGGCGTGTCGGTGAAGAACTTCTTGGTGTCGCCGTAGGCCTTGCTCGCGCAGTCGGTGGTGACCTGCGGGCCTTCGACCAGCGTGTACTGGAACTGGCCGCTCTTCGACGGGGTGTCGGCGACGGGCGTCGGCTCCGGCTCGTGCCGGATCAGCCACCAGAGCAGGGCGGAGACGACCGCGATGGCGACCAGACCGCCACCCTTGAGCGCCAGGGCCTTGGTGTCCCTCGGCGGCTTCGGCGCGGACGGCGGCCCGCCCGGCCCTGCCGGTCGCACCGGCTGAAGCCGGGCCGTTTCCGTCGGTCCCGGGGTAAATTGCGCACCAACCACGGGAACATACGGTAGTTCACGCCCGTCCGGCGGTTCACCTGAACGTGCTTATCACCCGTTCGACGTCGTCAGCCGTGTTGTAGAGATGGAAGCCGAATCGCTGCCTCCCGGCCCGGGTACCGGCCACGATGCCCGCTTCCGCCACCCGGCGGGCGTCGGCGTCGAGCGAGACGATCGCACTCCCCTGACCGGGTGAGCCGACCGCTTCGAGGAGCGAGTCGGCGAGGCCGGCGCAGTGTGCTCGGACGGCCTCCAGGTCCAAGGACGCGAGGTAGTCGAGCGAGGCGGCGGCGCCGACGAACGCGAGCCAGGCCGGGGACAGGTCGAGCGACCGGGCGCCCTCCGCCAGGCGCAGCGGGAGACCGTAGACGGTCTGCCAGCGGTCCTCGCCCGCGTACCAGTTCGCGGCGACCGGCACGGCCCGTTCCAGTACCCGCGGATGCGCGGCCAGCCAGGCCGCCCCGCGCGGCGCGAGCAGCCATTTGTAGCCCGCGGCGACCACCCAGTCGGCCCAGCCGAGATCCAGTGGCCGCCACCCGGCGGCCTGGGTGGCGTCGAGCAGGACCGCCGCGTCCGCCGCCTCGGCCGCGGCCCGGAGCGCGGCGAGGTCGATCTGGGCGCCGTCCGCCGACTGGACGACGCTGACCGCGACGAGGTCGTGCCCTTCGACGCGCTCGGTCAGTTCGGCCAGCGGGACTTCGGTGACCTTCACGCCGCGGTGCGCCTGGGCCGCGAACGGGAAGGTGACGCTCGTGAAGTCGTTCGCGGCGACCAGGACGCTGGCGCCGTCGGGCAGCCCGGCGGCCACGTTCGCGATCAGCTGCGAGACGGACGCCCCGATCGCGACCCGGTCCGCGGGGACGCCGATCAGCGCGCCGAAGCCCGCCCTGGTCCGCGCGACGGGCTCGTCGAAGTCGGCCGGGCGGGCCTCGCCGCGCCGCCACCGCTCGACCGCCTCCGCCACCGCGTCGGCCACGTGCGACGGCGGGACGCCGATGCTGGGCGTGTTCAGATAGCCGGGCGGGACGGCGAATTCGGCTCCGAAGGTCTGCATGCTCCCGAGGTTAATGAGATTCCGGGAGCAGGACCGCGACGTCGGCGTAGGACGGCGGGGTGAGCGGGAGTTCGCCGCCGTCGCGCACGGCCTCCACCGTGCGCAGCGTGGCGGCCAGCGCCATCCGGTACGGCAGCGACCCGAGGCTGATCCGGGCGACGCCGAGACCGGC
>Ga0307518_10000506_pt1 | contig 29627 bp, 23 predicted proteins | sample 25_EM_MG_FD_203889 | JGI IMG/M metagenome (GOLD analysis project Ga0307518, IMG submission 203889) | Populus trichocarpa ectomycorrhiza microbial communities from riparian zone in the Pacific Northwest, United States - 25_EM | ecosystem: Host-associated > Plants > Roots > Unclassified | place... | reverse complement strand
AGAAAATCAGACGATGCATTATTTGAAATTTTACAATCATCCACCTTAGTTGCACACAAAAAACAGCTAACAACCTAGTCGCGTTTCGCGGTGGCCCAGATCAAACAGGCTGACCTAGCTTGCTAGACTTAGCAGCACTTTGATCTTTTTTTCTATTTTTTCTAAAAAAATTTAAATTAATTATTTTTTTATAGTTTTTTCTCAAAAAAAATTTTAATTTATATTTAAATTAGCTTTTCTTTTCTCTTTTATTTTATTTGGAGAGACTCTTTTAAAAGACTATTTTTTTAGTTATGTATTTAAACTTGAAGAGTTTTTATGATTCATTTATATATATAAAAAATTATCTTTTGTATGGATAATTTTTGAAAAAAAAAATAAAAAAAATTTACAGAATTCCATTACTATAGAAGCAAAATGTTAACTTTTGAGTTTTCAACTCATAATGTCCCAGGGAGTGATTGGTCCAGGCATGAGGTGCTGTCTTTAACCATCATATATTCATGATAAGGTTATGTGATTGCCTTTTCATGAGCTATAAACAAACATCAACTATTAGAAATTATCAGATGTTTCTTGCTCTTATCAGCCAGTACCATGTAGGCCTTAACAAGCTCCTCTTTGATCATGAAAAGAACAGAAGCTGCAAACACACTCTGAACTATCTTTGTGCTCATCCCCTTGTAAAAACCAGTCAATCCTTCATAACGGATCATTTTGACTATCGCATCAAGAGTTCCTGCATGTGTACCAGTAAAGAAGACAAAAACCAGTATTATAGCAGTGAGATGACAAACAAAACTGTAAATCTCCTAGAATTCAATTCTGAAATCACATAATTTGTTTTTCAACTATTGTATAAAATCTGAGCAAACTGTCATTTCTACCCCTGAAAGAGTTCGGGGAAATTCTTAAAGGATTTTTATTATGTTTGGGGTTATAAGATTTTAGGGACGTGATCTAGATGTGTGAAAAGCTTCTAGTTAACATCCTGGAGTAATTCCTGAACTTTTACCAGTGTGGAGCTAGTGAGATTTTGCCCTTTCCCCTTTAATTCCTCTGCAAATCAGATCCACAGCTAGGAGCATCTTGCACATCTACAAATGTCAATCCCTGGAGTCCATATGTCTGATTGCCCCAATACAAATTTTGTCGTGCATCACTAATAAATCTTCTATTCTCCTAAAGAGCAAACTGTGAATTAACCATGTCACTAGAGAGAAGCAAATCTAGTTGTTAGTTGTACCAGAACTGATTGGACAATCCAAAACTAACTAGTTAAATACATGTAAAAGTTATTATTTGCCTCAAACATTTATTTTTATCATAATTACTAGTTATCTTTCTCCAAATAGGATTAATTTGAGTTATTTCTAGCAGAGTCTTTAAATTGTCTAGTTTTATGAGATATTTTAAAGAGAATTTAAACTCGGATCAGATTTTTCTAGAAGGTCAAGAAGCCCCTCCTCTACCAATTCCACTGGTCATCTTCCTGTTAGTCAAGCACAACTTTCTTCTTGGAGAAAGCCACTTCCACTCTACTATAAATACCACCTTTTATTTCACTTCACAAAATTTGAGCTCACTGAGTATCGCATATCCTTCTCATTCAACTCCAAGGCATACCTTATCTAAAATCTTTGAAATGCTGCCTCTTTTGCAAGTCTTGCCACTTCATCAGTATGCATGCTAGCATGATAAAAAGTGTTCGTTCACACAAACTTACTGGAAAAAAGAAAAAATGTGAAAGTTTGGCGCAGCCAAAGACTGTAAGGAAAAGGTCCACGCAACTTGTTTTAACCTTCAAGGTTTCAACCTCGTGTTTATAGGGCAATCAATGTGTTGTAATGATTAATTCATAGAACAAATGCACATCAAACTGATTTTAGAAAAATACACTATTGTTATTATAAAAGAAACAAATGCAACAGTCCGGCGGATAGAGATGATAGTGATGAACTCTAGAAGTAAAATAGTTTATTCCCATTATGCCTTTGTGTGTCTGAAAGCAAACCTGAGTATCTTAAGAGGTTATTTCCACCAATCTCCTGTTTTGCTTGAAGCCTCGACTGCAAAGAGAACAGAAAGAGGAAAAGACTTCAAGTATAATTATACAGAACTTTGTGCATAATCACATGCATGTGAGCTTCTGTGTCCATGTTGTGCTAACATTATGAGAAAAGAACTTAGTGTGCTAAATCAGTTGCTTATATAACCCCAAGTGAGAAAACAATCTGTAGCTTCTTGTTGTGAAATCTAAAGCAGAAAAAGTTGCAAGGACGAGATCTTGAATCCATTTTATTTGAAAAGACCAACGCGGCAAGCAATCATCCAATATTACAAACAAGTCAATTAATAAGAGAACAGTTAATTCCATAGGGATGATCACCAATATTACAAAAGCCAGTGGAGAATTTACCTTTACAACCAATAGGGGATATGTTGAGACAGTTGCTCCCAATTTTGCCAAAGCTCCTAATAAAAAGACCTTTCCAAATGACAAGCGGATGTTCACTATATATGTGCCAAGGTTAAATATTTCACAAATGACTGACATAACCAAACTAGATTGTCTGAAGTAGTTCTATACCTCCAGAGCAGTCACATTTTTGTACCCCTGCTTGTTAGCAGAACGTTTAGCCCTTAGATGCTTCGATGAACTCTCATAAATCATGAACTGGATTGATGGATTGCACACCTGGAATTCATAAAATAGGACCAAATGAGGAGTGGAGATTAACTTTAAAAGTGCACCTGATAATGCACAAACAAATCGAGGCTAACCATAATGAGGGTAGGGATGATGCCTTTCCAAAATCCAGTGATTCCTGCTTCACTATAAACTTCACGTGCCTTGAACACACGTAACAGAAACCAGAATCGGTGTCAATAAAAAAATAAACCTAAAAGACTCCAGTGAATGCTCAAGTGATAATCCCAGTGGTAATGATCTTATTATCATTGATAACCACAACTATAGTGTTATCTTTTTTAGAATGACAACCTATAGCCAATTAAAATAAATAAATTTTCTCCCTTATTAAGATAACTATGATGCATTTGTTGCATGCAAACAATCACAATGGTCAAGGGTGGCAGAATAGGAAAAATTACAAACCCCACATGAATGGACTTGGTTTTGCACCATAACCATTCATGTCATAATTATGTAAACACAATTTTGAGACAAAACAACGCCAACATTTTGCAGGTTATCCAACAAATTCAAAAGTGGCAAATGATTAAAGTATTTAATTACAGGTCTTAGATTGGCACATTAGTAATCTGCGCTCATGTAATATAATATCAATTTTACCTCTTCCTATCTTTCATCAAGCCAACCATGATCCTAGAATAAGATCAAGTTTTAAATAGTTGATGATTGTGACCAAAGAAAAGTTAAAAAGACAGAAAGTAAGTAGATGAGTGGATGATTTACGAGTCTTAGACAAGGTTATATGTGATGCTTCATAAAACAAAGGATGTGAAGAAGCACTTGCAAGCATCAAGCATATGTTGTGATAAATATTAAACATAAAGATAGATTAAGAAATGAAAGGTGAGTGGAAACCTACCGCTTGTAAAGTTCCATATGGATGAGGTTTTATGGAATCAAGTTCAGCTAACTTCTCTTGCAAAGTTGAATCTATTGAGCTTCTTTCTGAAGCTTCCCTCAATAAAGCTTGTTTCTTTCCCTCAATAATTTTTCTTTCTGCTTGAGTTTGTGTCTAAAACCAAATACTTTTGTCAGAAAAATCTTCGATGGACATAATTAATGAATATATAGTTAAAGGTTATATCAGGAAATTCCCAGGATAGTTTACAAAACATTTAAAAGTTATAAACTCATGTTCATCTTTGTCTCATATGTTATGATTGCAACTATTGTTATTTAAAAAAAGGTGTGCAAAAGATATACCATCCCATGTATACAATGCCTGAAAACATACAACTTGAGCTAAGCAAGCTATATGTATGTTTCAAAAACTGACAGGGCTCAATCACCCAGTCCTCCTACATATCTTGCATATCACCTGTTTCCTTACTATGTGCATGTGCGAGTGTCTTTGTGCTCGAGAAAGTGGAAAAGTCTTATTTTGATGACTAATATTAAAGATGATATCCAAAGTGTGGGCAAAAAATAATAAAAAAATGGCATGTATGTACATATATATAAAGGCACCTGCATACGTGTTACAAGAACCCATATCGGGTTCGTCAGCAATACATTCAGGGACCTGCAAGATAAAAATAAATGTGTGGTAATGATGTTAATCATGAGTAAACATCTTCATCATAAGTGAGATGCAGGCATCACTGATCTCTTTGTTGCTAAAGAAGCCAGTTCAAAGAAAACAAATGTCTATTTATTCTCAATTGTTCCACCTCTGGGCATGATCTTCCTAACTCCTCAGGAAACGTGTTATTATGAAAATTTTAATTAAATGGATTAGTATTGTATAGTATTCACCCAGCAATGGCAGCCACAACAAGCCAAGAAAACATGCCAACAGTACCATCTCCCAGTCCCCTGGCTTTGCGTACAGCTGCAATGGACTCGGCCTTGTTTTTGAAGACTTGATAAAAGTAGTAGTAAATGCCCTGTCAACATGGAAAGAAGGATATTAGATCAGAACCGGCAACGTGAAAGGGAAAAAAATGATTAATCAATACTCTTTACTTGTGCTTATTGGGCATTTATTAATAAGAGTTGATGGTGCTGACACAAATGCCTGAGTATCTGCACCAATTCCGACCAATTGGCCTTTGTAATGTGATATTTAAAGTTATGACTGTGATTGTTGGGAGGTTGAAATTAATGATGCCAAAATTGATTAGTGAAGTTCAGCGTAGTTTTGTGCCAGGGAGACATGTCACAAATAATATAATTGTTACCCAAGGAGATAATTCACTCAATGCGCAGTATGAAAGGGCTGAGAGGGAAGAAGGGAGTGATGGTCATTAAAGTTGATCTTGAGAAGGCTTATGATAGGCTTAGTTGGAGTTTTATTAGAGAGACACTAATTGATGTTGGATTGCCGAATGAGATGATTGGTATTATTATGAAATGTATAGAATCAGCTTCCCTTAGTGTGATGTGCAATGGTAGTGCTACTCAAAAGTTTTTTCCAAGCCGTGGTATAAGGCAAGGAGATCCCTCATTGCCTTATATCTTTGTTCTATGCTTGGAAAAACTATCTCAGTTTATTAGCAGGGAGGTGGAGGATGGATTATGGAAACCTTCCACGGTTAGCAGGAATAGGTTGGGAATATCCCACTTGTGTTTTGTTGATGATATGATGTTGTTTGCGGAAGTAAATACAAAACAAATGGACATAATTTTAAAGTGTCTAAATGTTTTCTGTGAAGTATCAGGGCAAAGAATCAATGTGGCAAAGACCAAAATACTCTTTTCGAAGAATGTTTCAACCTCTTTGGCAAATTCTATTAGCAGGAACAATGGTTTCAAAGTTTCCAAGGATTTGGGCAAATACCTTGGGGTTCCATTGTTGCATCAGAGAGTGACTAAGCAAACTTACAGTTATTTGCTTGAAAGTTTGCAGAAGAAGTTAGCAGGGTGGAAGTTCAACAATCTCTCACTGGCAGACAGAATCACATTATGCAAATCTATTTTTTCTACAATGCCTCTCTATCCTATGCAAGCTGCCATGCTTCCGAAGCATACTTATAATAAGATAGAAAAAATCTGTAGGAGGTTTATTTGGGGCCATAAGAAGGGTAGGGATAAGATACATCTTGTCAATTGGGAAACGTTGTGCAAATCTAAAGAAGAGGGTGGGTTAGGTATTAGAAGCATGGAAACGATGAATAGGGCATTTATAATGAAGTTAGCATGGGGTGTGTTACAGGAGAATAGTTTGTGGGTGAAATTTTTAAAAGCTAAAATATAAAGTCTATTGTTGAGACAAATAATAGGAAAGCTATGAATAAAGATTCTGTGTTGTGGAAAGCAATTTGTCAGGTGTGGCCTCAAGTATCCCAAAGCTTGAGTTGAACTTTAAGGAATTGTAGGAAGGTATTGTTTTGGAAGGATGATTGGTTAGAGGGCTATGATCCTCTAATTAATTTATCTAATAGTGAAGTTCCAGTGGACATTGTTGGTTGCACAGTGGCTTATCTAATAATGAAGTTCTAGTGAACATTGTTAGTTGCACAGTGGCTGCTGATATGGTTGGAAATAGAAAGCAATGGAAGTGGGAAATTTTTACACATTTACTCCTATGCAAGTAGTGATGGTCATTGATGGGTAAATACCTCCTGATCAGAATATGGAAGTTGATTCAGTGGTTTGGAAACACTCCACTAATAGGAATGAATTTCACAATTAAATCAGCTTATGCTTTGTAGGAGGCGGGAGACGGAGTTATGATGGATCGGGATTCGGGATCCTTTATGGCGGATTATCTGAAAGTGTTTCTTTGGTTTGTGGCTCATTACGTTGTAATGACCAATGAAGTGAGGTGGAGAAGAAGAATTGCGTCAAATCCATGTTGCAGTCATTGTTTAACAAAAGTAGAGACCTTGCTTCATGCTTTGCGTGATTGTCCTAAAGCACGTAAGGTTTGGTAATCTCTTGTCAAGGTTGAGGAGAGAGGGTATTTTTACAATCAGAATTGGTATGCTTGGTTGATTTCTAATCTTGCTTCGAGAAACAGAGGTTCTCATGATGCGGATTGGCTTTTAAAGTTTGGCAATGCACTGTGGTTTATTTGAAAGGATAGAGTTTTTGGTGTGAAGCAGGTTAATTGGTACGGTACTGTTTTGGCTATAAGAAGAATGGTGGTGGATGTTAAAATGGTTCAAACACACAGAAATGGGGAGAATACCGCTAACAGAGAGTTAAGGCAGATTGGCTGGATTTATCGCACAGAAGATTGGGTCAAGCTTAATATGGATGGTTGCAGTAAAGGTAAAGGGGTGGCAGGTGCAGGAGGAGCCATTCAAGATGGTATGGGGACCTGGTTGATGGGTTTTGCTAGGAATAATGGGGTTTGCTCTTCGGTAACTGCTGAATTGTGAGCGGTTTATATTGGGTTAGAGCTGGCATAGACAAAGGGTTTAAAAAGGTTATATTGGAGTCAGATTCTGTTGTTGTGATTAATCTTATAATCAAGAATAATGCTACTATGGATAGGAACTATAATTTTATCATGCAGATTAGGAGGTTGTTGGATAGAGATTGGGAGGTACAAACTACACATGTTTACAGGGAAGCAAACTCTGCAGCTGATTGGTTGGCTAATTATGGGTTAACCAGGGATACTTTAGATAGGAACTTCGATGTTTTAGAAGAGCCACCTTCAGAGCTCTATTCCATCTTGTATTATGACCTGATTGAGTTTTTTTTTTTCATTTAATTTAGTTTACCCCGAAGATCACCCAAAAAAAAAACTGTTTCTATTGCCGCTGGTTTTCATTGCCTTTTCAAATTTGTAAATCTTCCTTGTCCGTGATGAGGAAGCTGTTCTAGCATTCAGTTTGCTCATAGATGCAGAAGAAAGAATGAGGCTTTTATTGTATTCAATTGATGCTGTTATATGAAATTCCTAAACTATCTAACTATGTGTGTGTGGAACAAGTAAAAAAAATAAATGGAACAAATGGCACGAGTTAAGCATATACTAGTAGTAACCATGAAAAGAAAAAGAAGCTAGCATTAGACAATTTGGGTATAGCATTGAAATGAAAGAAATGTGGACCTGAGAAGCGGCAGTTCCAAGCAAAGAAGGCCTGAGGCCGCTGTATAGTCCACCCCAACCTTCGCTTCTAACGACCTGGATAATTCATGGATTTAATTAATTTTGTTTAGAAAAAAAAAAGTCACAGTGATAAATTAAGGAACCAGAAGAAGAAATCTAACCTAACATCTGACCTGGAGGATTTGAAGAAGAGTGCCTGTGGTTGTGCCAGAGTGTTTGGAAGGGGTTTGAGGTTGCTTCTTCTTCTTGTCTATTCTCTCTGTTTGCTGGCGCGTATTCACCTAACGTCACGGCAATAATTTATTTAATTTAGTTAGGTTTTTTCTTTATTTGAAATTTAATTTATTTACTTAAAAAAAAACAAGGAAAGAGAAGTTGAGGAAGTTATAAAGAGAGGAGATGAGCTGCCGGTGATAAGACCAGTAAGAGCAGGGAGGAGGGGTGTGTGAGTGTGAGCGGCAGTGGAGTAAAGTACTGTTTGGAGGGGATAAGTGATGATTTGAGCAACAATACCGCCTCCTGCTCCTGCTAACCCGTTCGCTACTGCGTTAGAATTGGAGGACATCGCTCTCTCTTCTTCTTCTTCTTCCCTTCGACTCCCTTCTTCTGTGCTCCACTTCTTCCTACCGAACTGTCAATTATCTCTAGTCTATCTATACACACGCCCCATGTTAATAATTATGAACACCAGAATTAATTGGAGTTAATTTCATTTTATTTGCTGAGATGTATATTACAAGAAAAACTAATATCCCTCGATTTACCGAGACAGAAATCACTAAACATTAAAACTGCTAAAAAAACTGACAAGTGGAATAAGATTGTTTTTTTATGAGATATATTTGCTATTAAACAAATAATCGAGGACAAAATGATTTGTTCAGTTTTTTTCTTACTATAGTATATATATTAATTTACCCTTTAAGACATGGAATTTAAAGTCTTTAAAAAAAAAACAAACAGTCAAGTTACAAGAAGAAAAATATACATGTATTAAAGGGTCTTTTTTTATAAAAACAGTAAAAAAATAAAACTACCATTGGATTTCAAAAAAAATAAGGTTACGGTGTTTAATGTTTTTATTTTTCTAAAATGGTTTTGTTGTAAATCTCAATTGGGTTCAGGGGTAATTGGGTATTTATATATATAATTATTATTATTTATATTCAAAAATGGTTGGTATGTGTTAGGCATGTGCCAACAAGTGAGCGTTGCCCGTGCTCTTTAGATGGTGCATGTGGCTCCTAAACAGCACCAAACATTGCTTTTTGAGGTGGTGTTCGATGTGTCTCACCACCCTTATCATGTTGGTGAGGCGGGTGTGCCAGACAGCACTCGGAGGAGCTCCACCAGGGGCATTTCCCTAGAAAACCTTACTGGTCATTGAAAAAAAAAGTTTGTATATTTGTTTGTTAAATCAAATTAGATCCTTATTCTTTTTATTACAATGTATTTGGTCTTGAATCACTTATTGAGTTAATTTGTCTTCACACTTGATTTTTATATAAGATTTGATCTTTATTCTTTTAATTGCATTGTATTTTGTCTTAAATCATTTATTAAGTTTTTAAAAAAAAAACTAAAAAAAATGATAAAAATTAATTGAAAGAATGAAGACCAAAACTAGATAAAAATAAAATTAAATTAAATGTTGAGGGGATGAAATTGAAAAAAAAAAAGACAAATCAAGAAAATGATAAGACTATAGCAATAAAAATAATGAGGACAAAAAATGGATTAAAAACTAGATGCAAAAAAATACCAAGGGATGAAATTGAAAAAAAAAATAATAAAAAATATAAAATACATAAATAGAGCAAACAAAAGTAGAGGGGTCAAGTTGGATAAGAAAAATCAAATTCAATAAAATGACTAAAAAAGAAATAAAAAAAGCTAAACTTCAAAAAATATCGAAAGCCAAATAAATAGTAATAAAAAAAGGAAGTTAAAATCAATAAAACTACAAATTGGATGACAAAAGTGTTTTTTTGAAAGGTTAAACATGGATTTCAAAGGCATGAGAGAAAAAAGAGAGAAGAAAAAAAAAACCTCACCATAACCTAACCGAACCTCCTATGTGAGCACGCACCATATTGCTGAAAATAGGACGACTTGCTACTCTCAATACCACTGCGAAAGCAAGATTTTGGAAATTGAAAAGGCCCTCAAGCGCCACATTAATAGTGCGGGGGCTTGTCACGCGGTTGCACGCGTCAATAATTTTTTTAATAATATTTAATAACTGAAAATTACCAAACATCCCATAACAAATTGAAAAATAACAAAGAAATCATAAGAAAATGACTAAAACAACCTTGAAACTAACTTTTTTTTTATTCTAAGGGTAATCCTAACATCTCACTGTTTTAAAAAAATAAAAAAGACAAAGAAGCTCCCCTGTGTATATTCATTTTTTTCCTTCCAAAAGGTATGACCATAACTTTACTGTACTTTTTTTTTTAAAAAAAACCAAAGAGCCCCTCATCAAAAGCTTAACTTTTTTTTTTTTTGCTTTTAAGGGAAAATTGCCATTATTGTTTTTAAAAAAGATACTATGACCAACTTGTCCCTAATCAATTTTACAATAATTAATGTATTATCTCGAAAAGACAAATCTAGCCCTGATAACAAGCCAAAATAGTTTTTTTGTCAATGGAAAAAATGTATTTACACTAGGATAAGTTGCGTTGGTATCGAGAAAGTTATGTGGAGTTCATAATTGCAAAAAAAGAGTCAAAGTAATGGTTACGGCGCGTCTAGGCACTTCAGAACAGGCCGGCAGGCGGGCCAATGGGTGGGAGCCGTCTGTCACTATCTCTATCATAATAGAAGCAAGCGTGTATTTACACTACTCCAATGAATAGGAACTTGTGTCTAGGTTCATAGAAAATTACTAATGCCTTTTAGTTTTTTTTTAATATTAAAGTATCAATTAAAAAAAACCAACCACACAAAGGAAACAAAAGAAAAAACAATAATTAAAAGCAAAAAAAAAAAAGTGCGAGCCCACTTTTATCAACCCATTAAACTCATGGTTCAAGTTATGAGATCAAGATAACTCTATAGAAAAAAAACAAAGAAAACCATGAAGCTTATTCTAAAAAATTAACATTGTGTAATGAGATCGAAAAATAAAATAAGTAGAAAAAATGATGTGAAGTCATGATTTGAGCCATTTAATTGGAAGCACCAAACCTAAAAAAAACATGAAACCTAAATTTCTATAAATCAAATATCAAATGATGAAATTAAAAAAAAATAATAATTAAAAAAATAATTAAAAAAAATAACAATTAAAAGGACGGGGACCATTTAAAAAGAAATAGAGGATGAATAATTTTGGATTGAGGCGCTAAATTGAAAAGAAGAATTATTTTCACAAAAGAATTAAAAAAAGAAACCACCAAGAGAATGAGTCAAATATAAAAAACCAAAATAATAATTTTTTTATTAAATAATGAAATTGAAAATAATTGAAAGTTTACAAAAGATGCGAAAAAAAAAAGAATCAGGACCAAATAAAAACAACAACATAAATTGAATGATGCAATTGAAAAAAAATAAAAATAAAACTTACAAAATGACCAAGAACAAAAATTAAAGAAAAAAAAAGACTGATACTCAAATATAGGGGTCCACTCTAAAATTTTAAATGTTAGGCTCAAATCTCGAGGGAAGAGAGATAAAAGAAAGAGAAAAAAGATCCGGCGATAATTTGTTCACCAAAACCTAACATGCGCCGCCTAGTGAGGAAAAAGAACGCTATGAATAATCGAATGACACAATAAAAGCAATTTCTTATCTGTTGTATGACGGCACACGCGCCGCTAGAAAGTCGCGACCCCCTCAACGCCTAATATGTGTTTTTTAATATTTTTTAATTATTTAAAAAAAATAATTTACCTCTCAGACAATTTATTATAACAAAAAAAAAAACTTGAAAAAATCTTGAAACTAAGGTTGTTATAGAAAATTCAAAAAACAGTGAAATCACAAAAAAAAAAAACTCTTAGAGACCAATTATCAATTATCTGATTTTTTGTCACAAAAAACTTAAATAAATCTTGTAATTTACCCATGATCTGTCTTATTGTTTGATTTTATGAAAAGCAAAATTGTCTCTACTCGATTGGTGGTTGCGGTTACTTTTCAAATAATTTTTCGTGCCAAAATACATATCAATGATTTTTTTTATTTTTTAAAAATTATTTTTGACATCAGCACATCAAAATGATTTGAAAGCACTAAAAACATATTAATTTAAAGTTAATAAAAAAATAAAAAAAATTTATTTTTTTTTAAAAAAACTTTTAAAATACAGAAACAAACAGTCCTGCAATGTTTTTCTCATGCTCTATATATATTTTTGATAAATATATTATTTGTAGTCATCAAAATTATTTCAAGTAAATAAAAACAATGTTCATCTGGGATGGTTGGGTGAACGATCTGCATCCATTTGTTATTATTATTATTTATCATTGCCCTTGTCTAATTTTAATTAAGCGAAATTGCATGGGAAATTGTTTAAATAATAAATTAATTCATCTAAATTTAAAAGTTTCAAGCTGAAAACTTGAAATAGTAGAAAGTACAAGCGGAAGTTGCAGGGAAGTTGGCAAAAGAGGAGAAGGTACAAAGCCGAAGTCAGTAGTCAACGCCAAAAGCAACGCCACATCACCAGCAGCAGCATCGTCCTACGCGACTCTCTTTTTTCACTGCCTGCTCAAATTACAACGAACGAGCGGAGCGGGGCGGAGAGAACCTATCCATCTTCTCTGCACTGTAGTCATCTCTGCTTAACACGCTGCAAAGTCTACAGAATTTTTATTTATCAAGAGTTTAGATTGTAAAATTAAAAAGTACAAAGTACAACTAGTTAGTAAGTAATCTTTGATTGACAGGGAAGGGAAGAGAAGGGATCTGGATTGAAAGAGAAGAAATTACAAGATGGTAAAGGAAACAGAATACTACGACGTGCTTGGAGTCAGTCCCACAGCCACCGAGGCTGAGATCAAGAAAGCTTATTACATCAAGGTAATTGCCAAATTTCAATTTCAAGAAATTACTTCACTACTCTTGCTTTCTTTCTCAGTAGAAACGGATAGATCTCGTTTTCTCGCCATCCATCATCATTTATCCATTCATTTCAACTGGCTGGATCCGTTACGATGATAATGACGCTTCTTCTTCTTTTTAAATAAACCCATAGAATGTTTTGATTGCTTACTTCTCTATTCCATTCAATTCTATTATTCTAGTGTAGACTAGAGCTGCTATAATCTTCACTAAGAGTCATTTCCTCTTTTTTTTGTTTAATTTTCCTCCGCAGGCACGGCAGGTCCATCCTGATAAAAACCCTAATGATCCCCTTGCTGCGCTGAATTTTCAGGCAAGCCTTTCCCTTTCTGAAATAGAAATACTGATACCTCTTTTTTTATTTGGTGTTTCTAACTTCGTTTTCTCAACAGTAAGTCATCATTAACAATCACAGTCGTATTTGCATGCTTCCTTGCTAGTAGTACTGTTCGGAAAAGATTTTATACTCTCAAATCAGATGGATATGTCTTGAAGTGGTTCATGAGCTTTCCATTTAGTCTCTCTGGCATGTTCTTCTTTATACAGGAGAGTCATTTAGGATTGCCTTTTACACTCTTCCCATGAAATCCACACGAGATATTTAAGGGTTGGAAATGTTCATTATTTTCCCCTTCCCATTACACTCTTTCGAGCTTATTTATTCAGAATCACCCTTTGTTACTTGCCGCCTAGGATTATTGTTGGCATTAACTGATAGTACAAGATGAATCATTTGGAAAGTGGTAGTATTAAGTGTGAACATTAGATCTAAATGAGCAGAGAAGGAAGGGAAGAAAGTAAGTAAAGACCGAGAGGAAGAGGAGTAAAGGGGTATAGTTACAGCCTCCTTTTTTCAGATGCATATGAGGGAAAAGGAGACGATGCACCTACCTTGCTGGTTAGGAGGGAAGACTTAATTGTAAAAGTAGTATTACTCTCCGCCACCCCCAATCTGTTCTGGTTATAGGCTAAGTATCCAAAATTAAATAAACCCCCAAAACAACTCTCATTGTTAACCACTAAGCGTTTTTGTGGATCCCAAGTTACCAAATTTTCCCTTAAGGTTGAAGAGATTCCATCTTTAAGTTTCTTGAATTTTTCTGGAACTGCATCACATAGCCTAAATTGTTCGTCATATTTTAGGATCAAGTTACGGTTAGTTGCCACATGGCAAATGACTGTTGGTTAAAAAAAATCTAATTTCCTGACTCTTAAAACTCGAACAAGTTTCCAGGTATCAAATCTGAATATACTTGTTATATTAAATTCTATGTTTTCATTCTTGGGTTAGACTAATGGTTAACATGCATTCAAGGATCGGCAGGAACAGCAATGGGTATTTGGGTATTGAAAGCATTGGCATCTCTTATTGAGATTTCTTTCTTTCGGATTCAGGTGTTGGGAGAGGCATACCAAGTATTAAGCGATCCTGCCCAGCGGCAAGCTTACGATGCTAATGGAAAATCTGGAATCTCAACGTTAGTTTCTATTCTTAATCTGTGGATAAATGAATTTCAAGGCTGATGGATTGTCTGGCTCCACATAGATTTCTATGTAATATTGAAGTGCAGTATTAGTGGAAGATCACAAGGCGTTTCAAATAGAATAGTCAAATAAGATAGAGCTTGAAAAAAAAATTCTCTTATCTTTTTTCTTCTTACATTTGTTTACATCTTCATTCTCTGCAGCGAAGCAATCATTGAACCTGCAGCAATTTTTGCGATGCTTTTCGGCAGTGAGCTTTTTGAGGTCTACATAGGACAACTTGCTATGGCATCAATGGCTTCACTAGACATTTTCACAGAGGGGGAACAATTGGATACTAAAAAGTTGCAAGAGAAAATGAGAGTAAGATCCAATAGTATACCATTATTTATTATCAACTGAACCCTTGGCATTTCATTAGAACTTCTCTTCTTTTCATTATTTTTGTGTGTGTGTGTGCTGATTCTTTTGTGTCTTATTGCTTTAAAAACGAGTCTTGTTACTGCTGAGGAGTTAAACAGTGAAAAGAAGATAAATAATACAACAAAAAGAGTATGGGAAAGTGAGTTTGCAACCCTGTGATCTGCTGGGAATTTTTTCTACTCCTCTTTGCTGATACTACTGTCAGAACTGAGGGCTTTTGGGCAGAGTGTTAGAACCTCTGCTGCAACTATCATGTCTCAAACCAAGTCAGAGTGCAGATGCTCCCTCTGTTTGGCAATTATACAATAAAGAAGTCATTTTATACTTGAGGATATATTTGGTATGGGGGTAGGGGGGGATTGCAAGGGTAATTCTTAACCCCCTATACATGTTAACCTTTGGGGGAGAGAATTTTCAAGGAGGGTAACATTTAACCCTAAAAAGGGTTAGATGTTAACCTTCCAAGGGGAGGAGCAAAAGAATTTTAGGGGGGGGGGAGGGGTCCCTTTTTTTAATCTAATATTAATTTATTCATTTTTCTTTTACACTTCTCATTTTACTATTATTTAATTTTTTATAATTTCACTTAATTTTAATTTTGATTTGATTTATATTGGGACTCACTTTTACCCTTATTTTTTTCAACTACTACCTAACGTCCTTAACACTTCACCTCTTAACATATTTTTACACCTTTAACACTTGTTCTTTAAATCTTACTCCCTTAACATTCCTCCACCAAACTTTTCATATAGAACACAATCTAAGTATAATATATGTCATTAATTTTCATATAGAACATAAAACCTCAGATGTAGCACTTTCTCTAAACTTTATCTGTAAGAGTTTGTTTTCATGCATTTATGCCCGGGCTTGGTTGAGTTGGACTGAGCATTGAAGATGTGCTCTGTTTTATTACTTGAATATTTGCTGATGAATTTGTGTTATGAAGGGTTGCACTTTTCAATTTTATTTTTCAACAGGTTGTTCAGAGGGAGAGGGAAGAAAAACTTGCAGAAATACTAAAAGATCGACTTAATCAATATGTACAAGGCAACAAAGAGGAGTTCATTAATCATGCTGAGGCTGAAGTAGCTAGGCTCTCAAATGCAGGTTAATTTTCATTTTCTGGAAATGATTGTTTAAAGTATAAGGAATTACAAAAAAAATAAATGAAGAAAAGAGTACAATACAATAAGTTCTCTGTGTCTGCCTGGTTTTATTTAAAGCTGAATTGGCCATCTCTTTTGCTTTAAATTGAGCTTTAGGGAGAACTAAACTCTAAAGTGCTTTTCTAAATATAGGATCTACACATGAAACAGCCAATGCACTATTTCCATTTTAAATGGGAGAGATTTTCACTCTCATGATGAGTTTCATTTTTTTCATGTGATGGTTTATGGCTTTTGAACTCAATGATGTCCATTGCATGAATTGCTAGCTGATATAATTGTAAAAAAATGATGTTTAATTGATTAAGATGCTGATTGTATGAGGAATGTGTGGTTGTTCCAAAAGGGATGAAAATTATGATAATTACATAATTATTTCTTGATGCTTATGCGGTAGGTACAGTTGAAAAGGTGAGGATTTTGGTGATTGCCAAGAGAAAAGATTCAATATTTTGGACATTACTTATGTTTTAATTGCAGTTGAAGCTTATAGGCTAAAAATTAGGTCTGCTTGAAAGTTTCGAAGCTGACATTTTTCAGTAACAGTAAAATTGTTGTTTTATCTACATCAGTATGGAACTTTATCCAACTGGAAAAATTAAAATAAAGAAAGAAACCCATTCATTACTTAAAATCTAACCACTTGACTAAAGTTGGGTTACTGTGTGGCAGAGAGAAGCAAGTGGATTTAGTTTGCCAGGCTTCAATCTTTTGAGGGAAAGAAGTGGCATGTTTGAAATTTGAATAGTCGTTTTGCGAGTCTGCTTATGGACTAAAGGAATTTACTAAAAGGAGAATAGAAATCATCAGGAGCATGATTCATGACCCTTGATTGAAGAACAATGAAGCACAAACGAAAGCACCGCAAGCATCTTATGAAGATAATAAGACACAACATTTTAGGACACAAAATTTTTGTAAACAGCACTTAATTCTTATAAAATTAATGCTGTCTATTTAATTCATCCTAGGAAACTGAAAAAAATCCCTCTTTTTTTTTCTTTTTCTTTTTCTTTTTCATACTACCAGAGACAGTTTGGTCAATGACTGGTGAAACTGAACTTTAACCACGGCCCTTTGCAATACTTCTCATCTTTTGTGTTTCGACATGATGCGTGACACTTTTTTAAAAGTTTTTGTTCTCTGTGTTTTACAGCTTATGGTGTTGATATGTTGAACACAATTGGTTACATTTATGCAAGACAAGCAGCAAAAGAGCTTGGGAAAAAAGTGATATATCTGGGTGTGCCATTCATTGCTGAGTGGTTTAGAAACAAAGGCCACTTCATTAAATCCCAAGTAACTGCAGCAACAGGTTGGTGGACACTTGTAGCTTTGATCATAACCATGTATGGTGGTTACATGTTTGATCTGCATTTTGGTCAAACCATACAGGCTTTTGACTGTTATTCAGGGGTAGTTTATAGGTGTCAAAACCTGTATCAAATTCTGATATATTTCCAGTGTGTTGGGCATGTGTCTGATCTCTTTTCATACACACTTGTGTGTGTGTTTGTGCATATTTTCTGTATATAGCGTTAAATAGCTCAATGTATTTTATGTTAATAAAAAAAGTTCAACTCTTTGTTGCACAACAGTTTTCTGCATGGGAAGTCTAAGTTTGGGCTTTTTCCCTTTTTGCTTCTTTTGTGGCTGCTGTTACCAGGTGCCATTGCCCTGATCCAGTTACAAGAGGAAATGAAAAAGCAGCTCAGTGCGGAAGGGAATTATACAGAAGAAGAGCTTGAAGCATACATCCTATCCCACAAGAAGTTGATGACCGATTCCCTGTGGAAGCTTAATGTAGCTGATATTGAGGCCACTCTTTCCCGTGTTTGTCAGATGGTTGTTTTGCTAGTCCATAGATATTAATGGTTGTTGGCTAAAACTGAGTTAGATTATGGGTTCAATTTATTTGGTGGTAATCTATTAATGGTTTATACTAGGTTCTTCAAGACAACAGTGTCAAGAAAGAAGAGCTTCGTGCACGGGCCAAGGGTTTGAAAACTCTTGGTACAATCTTCCAGGTATTACTTTCACCCATGGTTTTTGCACTTTCTCATATAAAAATAGTTAATTCCTCAAGCGTCTGAAACTTGAAAGAATTTTGTGAATATAGAGGGTAAAATTGGCCAATGGAGGTGAGGGTGAAACTGTGCTAGGTGGTTCTCTGCATCAACTGAATGGAAGAGAACCAAGTTCTGATGCTTTTTCTCCTAATACGTCACCAAAATCTAAAAGTCCTGAAGAGGCATCTTATAGCACATTGGCATCACAGGTACTTCTCATCTCCAGCTGTTCGCACACATACTTCTGTATCTCATTCTTTTTCGGGCTTCAAGGCATTTCAACATTTCAGTATTTGATAGGTGTGATTCATGGCCAATGTGGTTTTATCACATTTCAACTATCAATTTGTGAGACAGTTCTGGAAAACTTAGGCAAGGTTACAGAATCTGGTGTAGGGCATGATTGAGTAGGCAGGGTACTTTCATGTGTCAACATTTTCATATTTCTGCCCCTTTTGGTTGGTGCAGAAGTTTTGAAGTAAAGTGAAGATACAGCTGGCTTTCTTTATGTTGTGTGTTTCTGCTTGTATGCAGAGGAAGAAAAACCACCGAGAAAAACCAAGGGGAGAATTTTTTCTATAATTAATGGTGCTACTAAGAACAAACTAGGTTGGCAGATGTCTGCCTGTTGGAAACTGGATAGATAGCACCAAACAAGTTGTGGGAAAACTCTGAGCATAAACAATGCTGCTACAGATGTGAAAGTGTATGTTGCAAGGAGCTAATTTGTATGAAGGTGGTACAAGGAAGTTAAGCTGACAGAGACCATTCTGACTTTTCTTTTAGCCTGATTCCCTTCACAGAGATGGGGTGGTGGGGCTTGGAGAGGCTAAGCTCTGTGTTAGGTTGTGCTCTTCTGACAATATTTGGAGAGCTTATTTGGCATGACTTTCAGTGAGCAATGTGATGACCTTTGACTTGAAAAAAGAACTAAATAGAAAAATATTAAACAGGCATAGCAATTTTCACTTTACAGAGACACACATGCACACAACAAACCCGTCCACCTACACAGTCATCTGACAGTGATCAGGTGTTAATGTGGTATATTTAAGGTTACTATTGCCGAACCGAAGTGTGAAAACTGAGAATAATTAATGTGATGGACTTTTATGTTCAATGTATCTCCAACGAATGTCAGAACAGTCCCTGACATATTTACATAGTAGAAAATGGAAGAGAAGGGTGGGGAATTGAGAAAAGCACCCTTGTTCATCTAATATAGTTCTCACTGTTTCTTGTTCATGTTACTGATTTCTCTCTCCTTTCCTTTTCTGTGGTGCTCATGGAAATATTGGACATCTTAGAGCCCCTATGTGGAAGCTCCGCATTTTGATGGTGCTCAGTTTAACCACAACTTCCCAAGGCCAACGGCACCTCCTGGTGCACAGAGACATTCTTCTACAGGCAGTAGCTGAGGGCGGAAAATGATGATCTCTTGTGTGAGAAGCTTCTATACCGATGTTGTGTATCTATCAGGGAAAGGTTTGAATTTTCATTTGTTTAGTATTCATGGAAAAGCCCAATTCTCCTCCACTTTGGTGGGCATAGTGTGATTTATGTATTTATGTGCGTATGGAAATATTAATACATTACGAGGAAATGAGAAGTGGTTGTAGAAAATGGTGTTTCTTTATGTTTTGTCTAGATGACTGGCCTGTGCTTTATTGTTCTGTAGTTTTTATGTCTTTGAATGTTATATGGTTTAACAGATGTACATTCATGTTCAGGTTTTCACTTTGTATTTGCTTCTTGGTGATTAATGTATTGTTGCTAGTTTAGTGGATAAAGCAAACAGGATTGATATTGTTTGCCTCTTGATAAGCCAACACCCGTATATTGTAGCCTTCTAAGAGGTATTGTTCTACTCGAACCATATAGTAAGTTTTGTCATTTTAAAAGACATTTATTGAGGAGAGAGGGTTTTTTTTATGTTTATAAGCGACTAAAACTCTTGTTTTCTAGTTGATGTGGGATTGATGATATCATTATAACCTCTAAACAAGGGATTTGGGTAGTCATACATGACTTATGTTATCATAGACAGTGTCATACGATGATGCCATTAATTTCATATTGGCTATGAAATGAGGGTCTAGTCGCTTATAAATACAAAACCCACTATGTGGTTCTAGTGGGATAATACCTTTTAGAAGGCCTACTATGTGTAAGTATGGACACACATTATCATAGCCCTTATACAGGGGGTTTGGGTAGTCGTACATGACTGATGTTCTCATAGACAACGTTATATGATGATGACATCAATCTCATATTGGCTATGAGATGAGGGCTTTAGTCGTTTATAAACACAACTCACTATGTGGTTCTAGTGAGACAACATTTCTTGGAGGGCACCATGTACGGGTGTGGGTATACATTATCATAATCTTTAGACGAGGGTTTGGATAGTCGCTCATGATTGATGTTTTTATAAACAATGTCATATGATGAGTTGTCAATCTTATATTAGCTATGAGATGAGATCCTTAGTTGTTTACAAGTACAAAACTTACCATGTGGTTCTAGTGAGACCTTTTGAATAGTCTATTATGTGCAGGAGTTGACACATTATTATTGGTGTTGTTTGTGGAAACGTCAGTTATGTGCGACTATCTAAAACTTTCGTTTGGAGGGTTATAATGATACCACCAATCCCACATTGGCTATAAGATGAGGATTTTTATTGTTTATAAGCATAATAAACATCTGTCTTTTCATTAAGTGTTTTAAATTTTTGAAAAAGACAAAATCCACAAAGTGATTTCAATGAGATAATGTCTATTGAGGGATCTATGTGTGCATATGTGACAAATCATCACCTGTGGAGCTATCTGTTATTTATGTATGGTGCTATGTCGACCTTGCAATGGTGGAGGGCATCTTTCAAAGAATCAAGATTACTTGGGGTAAGCATGAAAGGAAAAGGAAAAGAAAGTATCGTAAATTGTTCTCTAATCTTGATGCGTGTTATCCTCCTCGCTCTGTCTGTCCTCGTGCTAGGATAGTTAATGATAAATTATTTAATTGTAGAAAAAAATATTTATAAAATAAATTACAGGGAAGAGGCTAACAGTGCCAACCAAATATTGCTATTTTTTGTTTAGCATAGCGGTTCTCTTCGCGACGACAGCTGAACAATAATTGCTGTATTTGTGGATGTACAGCAGGTGCACGGCCTGGGCTTGGTTTGTCACCATATGCACAAGATGCTTAATAAATTGTTATTGATTCGTAAATTGTCTCCTGAAAAAATGATAGAATTCCTTCGTTTCATGTGCACAGATTAGTGGCAACGGAAAAGGGCTTGCTGCGTTGGTGTCGCAATGGAGTATTTTAGGCAGCCTCACGTTATTTTCTTTTATTTATAGTCAATTAAAGAGCGAAATTTCAAAGCATCGAGTTATTTAAGATAAAAGAAAAAGGGAAGAGAAGAAAGAAAGGCAGACCAAAGACGAAGTTAGGTATGGAATCACAAAGGGAATGTATGGTGGAGAATGAACAAAGCCATACAACCACACGGCACGGGGTACATTTTATGAAGAAAAAAAAAACAGGCAGGAGTTCATCTAATTAGTGAATTCTCCGTATAAATTTTTTTCTCTGTAGCATTAACCAAAAAATCTTGTGAAAGCTAATAACATTTAACCTGATATTTTTATTAATTATTCATTGCTAATCTAAAATCTAAAACCAAACAAGTTTTTATATTAATTTTTTCTGTCGACTTTTAAAAATTCTCAACAAGTCTTTCTATTCATATTTAATCATAGATAACATTCAAAATGTACCAATTTTTTAATAAAAAATATATTTGTAGAAAATTTAATATTTTTATTATTATTATGGATTTCTAGCAAAAGAAAATTGAAAAATCTCAATTGTTTGGAGACAAAATTAATAGGAAAAATTATTTGAGGGTAAAAGTGAACTGCCCCGATAGCCGAGCTAGGGTGCATTTGATGTTTTTCCTTTTATTTTTATTTTTTTAAGCCCTAAAGAAAGCAGGATTAAAAAGGGAAAGAAGGTAGATTATATATGTGTGTGTGTATTAAAAAAAGAAGGTAGAGTTGCACTTAAAAAGAAGCAAACGGTCAAAAAGAAGAGAACAAATGAGAAAACAAAATGTGCTATAATCAACCTTGAAAATGGAGGGGACACTTTGGACGTTTGATAATCATCTTCTGTTACCGCACCGCTTGAAGGAAGGAGAGGCCCCAGGCCAAATTTATATCCACAACATCGAGTTTTGGATTGAGTGCATGATCTACCAGTGGGTTATATCTCGGCTGGGATTGGCAAGCAGCTGGGGAATTGCATTGGAACCTTTGTGGACTATGATGCGAAGAATAGTTCTGGAATTTGGAGGATTATCAGGCAACCTTTAAAGAGATGGTAGAAGGTTCGCATGAGTTAGAATTCTTGGTCCATTGTTAAGTTTAAATATGAGATATTGCCGACATTCTGTTTTATATGTGGATTGCTTGGCCACTCGGATCGGTTTTGTGACAAATTATTTCAATTACATGAAGAGGATGTGCTGAAAGAATGGGGGTCATGGTTGCGAGCTGCTCCGAGATGAGTCACGGGTGAGGATGGTGGCCGGAGGTTGCGTGGGGGCAGTGGAAGGGCTGGGTTCATGTCGGTAACGCCTCATTCAATTAATCTGCAGTCCCATGTGGTTTATGATCAAGGAAGAATGGTTACAAAAGCTCAATCTGTAACGGCAACTAGGGCAATTAACGTCGGGACATCTGAAGCACCAACAAATGAGCTCTTACGTTATGGAAATGACGGGCTGGGCTTGGGAAACAACGGTATGCAAGATGATGTAGAAGAGTTGGGCCTTCAACTAAGTGATGATAGGAAAAAGAGACGTGGGCCTACAAGAAAGTGGAGCTGAAGACATGTGTTTGGAATAGGAGTGTGAAAAAAAATAAAATTGATTTGGTTGTTTTTTATAGATAAAAATCAAACCAAATAAAAAATAATCACCTATGAGTCTCAGGTTGTGCCATCTTTCTCCGCAAATAAGATTAGCAGCCCAGATCGTGTACCCATGTTATTAGCAGAGCCTGTTAAGCAGGCCTGCCATGATCAATGAGTTTTTAAAGTTGAAATGTCAAGGGCTTGGCAACCCTCGTGCAGTTCGTGCTCTCAAGGAGCTTGTGTTCTAAAAAAAGCCAGATGTTATTTTTCTTTGTGAAACATTAGTAGTTGCTAGTAGAATTTAACAACTAAAAGTTGAGATTAATTATGAAGGGTTCTTTGCGGTAGATAGGTTGGGGAGAGGTGGTGGGTTAGCTGTCTTGTGGAGGTCCTCTGCTTCGGTTTCTTTGCTGGGTTATTCGAATAATCATATAGACTTGTTGGTGGTGGAAGCAAATAATTTTATATGGAGATTCACAGGCTATTATGGCCTTCCAGACCGAAATAGGAAAATGGAATCTTGGAACTTGCTTAGGGCTCTCAGTAGACAATCAGCCCTTCCTTGGGTTTGTATGGGGGATTATAATGATATGTTGTGTGCGGAAGAAAAGAGGGGTCGTGTTCTTCATCCAAATTCTTCGTTTCAAGGCTTTCGAGAGGCGGTGGAGGATTGCAAACTGACAGACATGCCGTTGATTGGCTATCCATTTACGTGGGAGCGGGGACGAGGTACTGCTGAATGGATCCAGGAACGAATTGATCGGGCTATGTGTTCGGATTCTTGGTTTGATTATTTTGATAGGGCTGAATTACACATTCTGACGTGCTCATCATCAGATCATAGTCCACTGTTGTTGGTGACTAGGAAGCATCCGTTTCACCTGAAACATATCAGATTCAAATTTGATAATTCGTGGGTTAGAGAACTCGAGTTGTATCAAGTCATGACCAGCTCATGCGATGGTTTAGAGGAATGGGGCTGCTGGATGAGTTTTGTATCTGTACTGGTAGAGTATCACAGTGGGGGAGGAGTTTGGGAAGAAATTTTAAAGTGGAGATTCGTGACTGCCATAATAAGCTTGATGTTCTTCGACATTTGGATGATGAGCATTCTGCGATTGAGTTTAAAAATTGCACAGACAGGTTGGCTAGGCTGTTAGCTCAGGAAGAGGACTTTTGGAGGCAGAGGGCTAAAATATATTGGTTGACAGAAGGGGGTTTGAATACTAAATACTTTCACTCGGTGGCAACAGCTAGGAGAAGAAGAAACGTGATTTCCGCGCTTGTGGATGGTGCAGGTACAGTTGTTGAGGATACGGAAGGGCTGCAAGGTGTGGCCAAGGATTATTTCACGAACTTGTTTGATGAAATGCCTCAATAGGATGCTGCTATGCTGAGTTGTGTTCAGCCATGTGTTACTGCGCAGATGAATGAGAGCACCCTTCAAAGATGAGGAATTTAGGATTGCAATTTTCCAAATGGCACCTGATAAATCTCCGGGTCCAGATGGGTTGAATCCTAAATTCTATCGGTGTTTCTGGTCACTGATTGGTCCAGAGGTGTGTAAGGCTTGTCGTAGCTGGTTGGAGAAGAAGGAATTTCCTCCTACATTAACTGACACGTTGGTAGTGCTTATACCAAAGTGTGAAAGTCCACAAGCTATGCAAGAGCTTAGGCCGATTTCTTTATGTAATGTATTGTATTGTATAGGTTGATTGCTAAGGTGTTATCAAACCGGCTGAAAGGGATGGTGTCAAGCTGCCTTTGTTCCAGGAAGAGTAATTACAGACAATGTTGTGATTGCGTTCGAGACAATTCACTTCATGAAGAGTCATACTAGCGGGAATACAGCTTTGAAGATAAATATCAGCAAAGCGTTTGATCGGATACGCTGGAATTATTTGCAAGCTGTTCTGTTAAGGTTAGGATTTGCAGAGGCATGGGTGGATTATATTATGTTATGGTGTAACAAATGTTTCTTCCACTGTTTGCTTCAATGGTAGTGAAGTTGGTCCGATTAAGCTTATGCTGTCGCAATTTATTTTGGAGTTATTCTCTAAAGTTTACTTGTTCTTTTCTTTCCCTATAAAAAAAAATTAGAAATAAATAATAATAGCAAGATAATTGATGTTTGGGCAAAATCAGATTGGAAAGGATTCCAAATATACATAAAATTCAAGCTGAAATTTTGAATAAATTAGAAGCCTAATCGTACCCTTTTGTGCCAAAACTGGAGATACAATTTAAATTCAATGTCAAATTAAATATTTTTTGGATGAATTTGCATAAAAATTAAGTCAAATAATGTAATTAGATTTTTAAAGGGTAAGATAAATTAGGAGCCTAATCGTACGTCTTTGTACCAAAACTGGAGAGACAATATGTACTCAAAGTTAAATTAAATGATTTTTGGATGAATCTGCATAAAAATTAAGCCCGGGGACATAATTAGATTTTTCACAGACCAATTTGATTTAATCATGGGTCAAATTAAGAATTTAAAATTTGGATCTAATTAAAGAATTTAATTAGGCGCAAGAACTTAATTATACTTTAAATGGGTTAAATTAATTTTATTAAGGACTCAACTGGTGAAAAAATAAAATTAGGCTTAATTTAGAAGATTGAGATTTTAAATGACCAAATTTAATTTTTACAAAGTCAATTAGTTTAAATCAAGGGTTAAATTGAAGAAATTCGCAGTCACTGACTATTTTGAAAAAAACGTTGAACTCTGGGGCCCCATTAATTGAAATCAATGGGGAAAATAAAGAGATTTGAAAGTTTAAGGATCAATTGAGGGTCAATTTGCATAAATTCAAAACCAAGAATCAAAGTGAAAAGGGCGCTGAAATCCAGGGCTAGCATTGAAGTTTGACAAGGGCGAAACTGCATAAAATTGAAAGTTTATGGTCAATTAGGGGTGCAATTGAAAGAAATTAAAAGTCAAAGGACCAAATTGAACTTTAGCTAAACCCCTAAATTAAAACCCTAAAAATTCTAAAATGGCGTCGTTTTGAACAAAAAAAAAAAGGGGGAACCAGACAGCATGTCGTGTGGTTCCTATTCATCATCTTCTTCTTATTTTGCCCGAAAAAGCTGTTTGGTTAGCTTCTTTTCAAGAGCATTTAATGCTTCGTCTCTTCACCAAATTTGACAAAACATACATCACTATGATGATCTAATATTTGACTACACCCTAGTATGGTTCGTTTTGGTTGATTAATACCACAGCGGTTGCGACACCGCCTCAAAGTGGACAGCTCAAACAATTTTTAGCTACCAACTTTTCAGGCCATGATAACAACTTTGAATCAACAGTTGAGATCATTCTGATTTGAATCAAGAGCCAAGATTTATCCCCTAAAAAGACAAAATGCCCCTCCGCGTCCCCCTATAAATAGGGGTGAATTCCAAACATTAAGCATGAAGATATCAAAAGCCAAAGTTAAAATAAAAATAGCCTTCTCCTCAATTTTTTATTTCTGTTCTCCCATCCGGTTTTCTTCCACTCTTTTCGTTGTCGTTGTCGTTGTCGCCACCAGCTACACGCTGGACTTCTCAGCACCACCAGGAACACCACCAACAACTTCTCGACTCTAGCCAGGTAGGCCTCCCTCTTTTTATTCTTCTTGAAACCTCCCTCCAAAGCCATTTGCATGTAGAATTCATGCTGCATGCGAATGGCAATATAAGTAAAGATGGGTTGAACCCATTTCAAGCCAGCCCAAATGGTTAGGCCAAGTCTAACCCATTTAAGAGAGAGAGAGAGAGAGAATGAGGTCAGGTATGTTAGGTCGCCTGTCGGCCCAACCTAACCCACCTTGTTCGCCCCAACCTATATAATAATAATAATAATATATAATATCAAAATATCTAAAATATAAAAAAAATTCAAGTCATTTCAAAATATTTGTGATTTTTTCACATGTTTTTCTAACAATTTTACATAATATTGAGCTGTATATTTACATTGTAAGATTCAGATCCTATACTAAAATACATGTTTTTCTCCAAATCTTTTCTTAAGAAAAAAAATGAAAATTCAAAAAATTTTACATTAATTTCCTCTTTAAAAAAACAGAAAAATATTTTGTATCTGTGTATACAGCCAAATCCTAAAGGTTTTTTATGCATATTTTCTTAAAAATAAAAATCATATTTTTATAATTTTTTTTAAAAATACAAAAAAGAATATCGTAACTAATTTATTATTATCCACTAGGATTTGATCAAAATATAAAAAAAAAAACTCATAACAATTATTTTATTATTCAGAATGCTATGACTTAGCTATATCCAAGAAATAAATAAGTCTGGCCTTTATAATGATTAAAATTTAACCCAATAAGTTAGAGACTTTCTCATTAAGGGAGATCCACCTTAAACCTTAGATAAGACTAATGGATAAAAACATGATCTAGAAAAACAATCAAATAATAATACAATTTATTTTAGGCAGGGTGTACTGGGGTAATGTGTCTTTTCTTTATATAACTAATTTCTTACCTAAATTTTCACAAAATATAAATTTTTTAATGAATATAATATTATTTAAAAAGTCTAGGTAATTATAATTTTACTATTAAATCCAGTTATTATTTATAACGTACTTATAAGGCATACTCGTAGTTGTTCGACACCGCACATGTCGCAATATAAGCCACGTACAAGGTTGAGACAGGGGACCCTCTATCTCCATAACTTTTTATTCTGTGTAGTCAGGGTCTGTCTACTTTGTTTAGCAAGGCTGAGGAATGAGAGGTACATCGAGTTGCACCTGCGGTTTCTCATCTTCTTTTTACTGATGATAGTTTCTTTTTCTTTAGAGCTAATGCGCAAGAGGGTTATGTTGTTAAGGACCTGTTGCATCAATATGAGTTGGCTTTGGGAAAATCAGTTAATTTTCAGAAATTGAGAGTTTTCTACAGTAGCAATGTCAAAGTGGACTGCCAACAACATATCTCAGTTATTCTTCAGGTCTTTTCACCTCTAAACCATGGAAAGTACTTGGGGTTACCATCACTAATTGGACGTAATAAACATTCAATTTTTTCCTACTTGAGGGATCGTTTGTGGAAGAGAATTCATGGATAGAGAGGATGTTTGTTATCAAAAGCAGGTAAAGCAGTGGTGATCAATTCGGTGGCTCAAGCTTTGGCGACTTCTAGTATGAGTGTATTTTTATTATTGACAACTATATGTGCTGAGTTACAAAGGATGATGAATAGATATTGATGGGGTAGTGACCAAAGAGATGGCGCAAGGAATAATTTGGCAGAGTTGGAATTGACTATATAGAAGAAAGGTAGATAGTGGTCTTGGGTTTTGAAATATACATTGCTTCAACTTGGCTCTTCTTGGTAAGTTAGGATGGAAATTGATGGCCGAACTGCATAGCCTAGTGGCTAGAATTCTTAAAGCAAGATATTTCCCAAGTGGGGACTTTTTGAATGCTCACTTGGGACATAAACCTAGTTTTGTTCGGTAGAGCATCCATAACTCTCAAGAATTGATAAAAAGGAGTTGTAGATGGTGGATTGGTATGGGTAATATGGTGAATATATGGAATGATGCTTGGTTGATAGATGATAATAACAGGTTTATTGAGACACAAGTTGTGAAGGGCCTTGAAACTATGCATGTATATGATTTGATGGTGGATAATGGTTCTAGGTGGGATGTTCAAATGATTGATTCACTTTTTCAGAACAGAGATGTTATTGCTATTCAAGGGATTCCATTATCATCTAGAGGTGTAGGAGACAAGTTAATTTGGCATTTTAGCAAGGATGAGAGGTTTAATGTTAAATTAGCATACCGCGTGGCAATGGAAATTTGTGGTCTGGATTTGGGTGAAGCTGTTCAAGGAGCATGAAGAAGAATTTGGAGTCTTTATGTACCTCAAAAGATTAAATATTTGCATGGAGGGTTTGTCGTAATTGTCTCCCTACAAGATCATGGCTGTAGCAAAAAGGGATAGAGGTCCATGATGTTTTTTTTGTTGCAATGCGATAGGTGAATCAAAAGAACATTTATATATGAATTGTCCTTTCTCCTTGCAGTGCTCGCAAGAACTTGGTCTTAATATTCATAATAATATAAGTATAGAGTTCTGTCAATGGTTTAGCAATCATATTATAGGGCTTGATGATGATTAATTGGCTAGAATGGTGGTTACAATGTGGTGTTGGTGTAGTTTGTAAATGAATAAACAAAAGATGTTTATCCCATATTAGAAAGAAACACTCCCTCCTAATGTTTCTAAGTGTGGGTTTTTATTGTGTAGTAAATTAAGTCATGGTAGACAAACTCTCCTATTTGGCTTCCTAATGTTATTATATGGATATTTATAATATGAAAAGATAGCATTTAGAACTTGGAACTTAATATGAACAGTTATATTGTTTCATGAATAGTCATATTGTTTGATGAACAATCATAATATTTCATCAACAATCATATTGTTTGATGAACAATTATAGTGTTTCATCAATAATCATATTGTTTGATGAACAACCATAGTGTTTCATCAACAATCATGTTGTTTGATGAACAGTCATATTGTTTCATCGTTATGTTTCAAGTCTATAAAAGCATGTTACTATACAGAAAATAAATACATTAAAAAAACTTACATTCTTTTCTTGGTCTTATCTTCTCATTCTTTTAGAGGTTTAGAGGGCTTAGTTGTATCCTGGAGGTGTTGTCTTTGTGTGGGACAAATAAACACCTTAAAGATAGTGTTT
>Ga0307518_10000505_pt1 | contig 29667 bp, 37 predicted proteins | sample 25_EM_MG_FD_203889 | JGI IMG/M metagenome (GOLD analysis project Ga0307518, IMG submission 203889) | Populus trichocarpa ectomycorrhiza microbial communities from riparian zone in the Pacific Northwest, United States - 25_EM | ecosystem: Host-associated > Plants > Roots > Unclassified | place... | reverse complement strand
AAAGTCGGTCTGTTGAAATTTGCTGCGGTATCGCACTACATATGATAAATATATGCTTGGATAATATCGATACATTCTAGCTAATATACCAGTATCACCGTAAATCCCAAAATACCGACGAGTACGTATCGTAGTAGCAGCCCATGTAATAAATATGTAAGTATGTATGATGAACAGGTTAGGAGGTCAATGCGTATAAAGTAGGCATTACTATTATCGCGATCAATGTCATGTCTTAGCATGTGCAACCAAAAAGATCAATAGTTCTGTCTGGTGGCACTGTTAAGCGAGATCTTTGAAACATCGTTGGTAGGCTTTTGCAAAGTGACAATGGGTACCATAAGATCCATTGCCGTTAATGTAGCACCAGTGTCGTTAGCCCGGGGAAGTTCATGGCCAAGTGGATGCGGTGAAGTTATGTGTGCATGCCAGCTCCAAGGATGGCTCCATGCTTGCACACGAGCCAGAAGTCGCTGAGCCAAAGATGGCCGTTTCTCGCGTGGGGAAAAACGTGGGTCAGGCTCCCACCACCATCGGGCTTTCCGATCCTGGGCGACATGAATGCACCAGAATATGACACCACCAACAACCATGAGAACGCTGCCTACAATGGCTCTCGAGACTAAGTCACTAGGCTTGCACCATTCTACAGAGAATGCTAGCAGGAAGAGAAGCATACTGTAGTAGCTTGTCAGTGTGAAACTGACTTAATGAACTGATATCGAACCTCCACATAAGAAACGCAAATGGTAAACTGTAGATGATAGCGAGCTTCTCCAGCCCATGACGTTCGTCACTCATCCTTCGAAGGAAATTTGCCTACACAACGAGAATCAATCAATTCAGTAAAGAAACCACCATAACGGATACTCACAGCCTCAGATCGCCTTTCACGACCGGTCAAGTTGAGACCGATAAAAGTTAAACCCAAAGCAATACTTCCAAAGCTGAACACCAGAGACGTATAGCTGGCGATTTGGGTCATAGAACGACCGTTTCCAGAGTCGACAGATTGAATAGCAAGGAAACCGACGTTAGCTCCAAGTAGCACAGTACCCTGTGGATGCATGTTACACGAGACGCAACCAGACGAAAGCTTACTAACCAAAAGATTGAAGTTTTGCAACTGCCCGTTTAGCTTTGTGATGAAGCCACTCCATTCTACGGTGCTGGCGATATTGTCCACAAAAGTCCTATGTAATGATCGCACATTTGCAACTGGAGCCATGCAAAGCAGTGGGGCAAGTATAATCATGGCTGTTGATGGGCGGTATCTCCAACCATGAACGGTTTGATCAACGCTTAATCGAGCGCAGGGTTGGCCGTGGAAGTTAAGATATTGGTTGCGGTCTGACGTGTGGGGCTTAGCATGCCTTCTGCGTCCAATGGCGTGTACGTACAAAGAATGTGCATCATCCGCCCTAGAGAGAATCATATTAGGCATAGTACAAATATCATCGAATGGTTATGGCACACCAAGGATAACCATCGTATGATCACAACGAAAGGTCGAGTTGACTGTAGCTGGTGGGTGAGCTGTCTACCTGTATCAATGCAAATTACAGCAAGGCTCACCATCGATCTTCTCTATGATTGACAAGTAATTATGTAGTTCATCCGTACTCAACGCCGCTGTCGAACGAGTGGAGCTGAGGTGGTCTGCGAATGTTACGCCGAGTAGATATTAAGTCGATGGATGCTTACCACATGCTGCGTGCAACATCATGTCCTTAACCTCCGCGACGAGTCCTGCGTTAACCTCCCCTAAAACAGGAAAGAGATCCCTGTGCTTCCTACAAGTACTTGAAATCATCAACTTCTATCTGTCAAAGAAAAAGGACATCAGTAACGCTGTCAGCTGGATCAGGCAAGAAGTATTCACATTGTTTGAGTTGCATACCAGTACTGTGCCTCGATGGCAAGACCTGGAGAAACAGAAATCACGTAACTGCCGATAAATGCAAGGACATACAACGAACGTTTGTGAGAGAGGGCCTTAACACCTTTGCAGTCCCCAAGAATACTGCGCGCATCAAATACCTCCAACCAAAAGAGACATCGCTTCCGCCGGTGAACAAAGTAGTAGCTGCACAAAACTCCATAGTCATCAGCTCTGGGTTCCAAGACGAGCTCCACATCGTCCAGCTCCAAATCGATCATTCGATCGAAAATAGCTCGACGGAGTTCATCGTAGAGGGTCCTTTGAAATTGCTCGATATCTGCGAGAACAGTCACATTGCATACGTCGACTTCGGTGAATGTTTTCTGGAGTTTTTTATCAGCCGGTGATCGCAAACTTCAACATTGAAACATGCCGTTTCGTCGTGGAGATAATAAAGAGCCCCTTCTGGGTGTACATGCGCCGTCCATCCATGAGGTGGGGTACCCCTCATTTCGCAATTTCAGCGATCAGCCGTGTTTCGGTGTAATGAAAAACTTACTCAAAGAACGGATAATCCACAGAGTACTCTTTAATACTGTAATCCGAGGTTGTAGGATCTCTACAAAAGGTATCATCAGTAAACAGGAGTGATACATAGGCCTCGACTTGCATCATAGCATGGCTTTTGGCATTCCTATCGTATCGCATAATGTCGTTCGCTGACATAGGAATAAAACGTGGTTCAGGGGAGACAAACACAGCCTCCTCCGTTTGGAGCATATCGGATGATGCGTTGAGGAAGGATGGCTCCGCTTGCACTGCATCAGGAAGAGTGGTCGTAGAACTTGCTTTCAGATATGACGTAGAGACACCATAGACGCTTGGACACGGAGAACGTGGTCGGGGCATGGGACCATCGTGGCGTCTGTAAGCTGCACGACCAAGGGATGCCTTGCTAGTTTCGGAGAGCACGCTCGGTGACCGATGTGGGCCATCTTGATTGTCTGTGGGCACGGCCAAGGTATGTCGTCGCGGTTGTGCAGGGAGTGCAAAGTTTCCCAAAGGATCCCCTGGAGTGCCGGCGAACGTAGCAGCTCGGACAAGCTCTGCTTTTGGGGACGCCGGGACAGGACTAGAAACACAGCTCCGAAAGCCCTGCTTTGGTGTTGTGTCTAACAATCCGACACTGTGTGACAATGACACGTTAAGTCGGAACAAGAGCTCACCCTCGTTGTCCACCACTGGTGTGGGCGGCACAGTCACATTGGGATCTGAAAGGAACTCAAAATGTAGGGGTATCTGTCTAGTTGCTGAGGTCGGCGAGTTTGGAGTCAAGTGTCCAGAGGGGCTGATGTATGGTGCATCAGACAGAGAATGTGTATTAATTACCAAGCGTTGTTTCTTGGAAGGCTGAACACTGGGAAGTATATTCGTCGTCGTCAAATCGCGATGACATCGCGACCGCTTTAAAAAGGACAAAATACACGCTCTGAGAAGACAGATGAATGAACCCGTCGCAAATTGCGACTTCGCCCGGCGGGCACATTCACGTAGCAAAGCCAGCGCAAGCAAAATGCGAACAGCTGGTTTGAAAGACGATAGAAGCTTGCGGAGAGTCCCCAGAATACGAGAAATATTTTGGGAGACCATGAAGAGGCCAGGGATGAAAGTAAGTTGGGGCCGAGTGGGGTAAAAAGGAATCGGCTGCTCAGAAATACATAGCGCAAACCACGTTTAACGAGTGAACAGCCTTCTTATCGCGTGTACCACGTATGGGTGCTTTTGGATAGTGCACAACAGAAAGGTGACCACCAGTAAGGGCATCTGGAATAGAAACTTGTGGGAGAACGGAAAAGTTGATTACACATCAGGGTGCGATTCAGAGCGTCGAACAACCGTGGCAGAGCCGGAAAAGGTGATTCTGTGATAGAGTGTTATCAAGAATACCCAAACCCACTGGAAGAGTGGATAGGGGGCGATAGCCTCACTATAATCTTCCCTGGAATATACCTGCTTTCCCACCGCATCTTCGCTGGACGATCTCATATAAGAGATGACTACACGTATACCCTCGATCGCCGCGCCCGAAAGCGAGGGCCAGTTCCCCAAGTATGCGATTCGAGCTGCGCGCACACCCCGTGGAATCTGGTGAAAGGTAATTGGCAGTAAGGCCGTGCAGGCCCTCGGAGGTCGAGCGCGGGCCAGAGTGCATCTCGATTGACGAGGCAATGATGTCCTCGTTGCAAGCTAGCCCTTGTGAAGAAAGCTAGGCGCTACCGGTACGAAATCTCGTGGCATTGGCAAGGCCATCAACATGGCATATTGGAAATTGGTTGAGATTGTTGTCCTCGATGGAGGAGCGACTAAGAAAAGCTATATGTACTCGTGTTTTGCCCTGGGAAACACTCCTTGACTTCGCTCAAGCAAGGATGCCCAACCTGTTCACCGACCCGTCCGGCTACATTCGTACAGATTATGGCTTACATCTTGATCTTGAAGAAGAACCCAGGCCAAGGAAACTGCCAATTCCAGACTTGCGCTTCGAGCAGACGTACTTGCGCCGTATACGGGGCTGTCTTCACATCGAACCACAAACCGCTCCCATCAGCGAGGACGGGGATTATGTCGCAGTCACTCACGTCGTGCCTCTGATCAACCCCTCGCAGCAAGTTATCAGTATCGACTGGTGGAACGTCGCCTATATTACGTGGAGAGATCAGGTGATGATGCCTTTATTGCAGGGAATTCTTTGGTGGGTGGTGCTTGCAATCTGATCTGGGGCTGCTTTGATCCGTCACGTTGCAGGGGCGTGGTTGGAACATATTACAAACCGCTCATCAGCCTAGCAAAAGAGAGCCTTCACTGCAAGTCAACGGCCAATGCCGTTGAGGGGGACGGTGTAAGCTGGCTCAGGAGGTGGGCCAGGAAGTTGGGATCCAGTAATGTTTCAGTAGGACCCTTGAACGTGCGAGGACGGCCGTAAAGCAATCTTCATAGGCTGTTGAGCCTTCTTCTGTTTCTTGTGCATTGATCACAAACGGACTATTACTCGGCGTCCTGTAGCGAACGATCCTGATCTTGATGTGGGAGGTAAGTTACATACGTGACCGTTTGCAACTGCGGAGCGGCGTTTGCAAAGGTAGATCGCTCAGCAACTTGTAGCATGGATTCACAGAGTATATACGGTGAGCAGTAAACCCATGAGTATTTGGTGGTATAATGGGGATGGTGATATTACAGCGAATAAATTCAATGTTCAGGAGCGAAGATAACCAGTGGCGCCGATGCTAGTGTAGTGTCCGGTCAAGATAAGTAGGAAAGCGGTATCCGTGGATATTGCTCAGAGGTCAACAAGTTCAGTGAGATCCTTTTCCGCCAAAATACATAAGTAACGACCTTATGGGACTGAATAGAACTCACTAGCTTAAAGTGACTGGAGTACTGGTGAAAGGCGTTGATATCAGCACGTAGTCTGTTAGAGGTTACAAAAGGTGACGTACACCTGGTATTTGAGAATGGTCATAGCAGGGAGCGGCGCGCTTCAGACGCCGTGAACGAGGCATATCTATTACTTTATCAACCATCACTCCTTCCTTCCGGTGTGTTTGGGGACGACGACGCTTTGTAGAGCCATCAGAAGCATTGCGCGTCGGAGAAAGTGGCGCAGTCCTGTTCCTGTTCCTTCGCAACATCTCGTTGACCTTCATCCTAAGTTGTGATGTTGGTATGACGAGATGAAAGTGCAAGCAGCGGGTAGAATTCTGTACCTTACGTGTTCCAGTAACTGGCCCAGTGTAGCATCAGGTTTATCTCCTTCAAAAAATGTCAAGAATATCAAGAGCGTGCAGAATGAGGGTTCTTACTTATGTATGCTATAAAGAACTGAGAGCGACTTTCAGTCCCAGCTCATAAGACTCTACGGATGGCCACACCTTTGTCAGGGATTCATTTCTTTCTGCATCGTCATATGCCCGTTCGTTGTCTCTGCATGCAGACAAGGAAACCTGCTTGATTTTAGCATCTGTGGATGGAATAGCAGAAATAGTACCCACAATATGCGCAACCCCTTCGCGCAAATTCGCTTCAGGGAGCGGACATAGCCCGTCGCACTTAAAAATAGGTTCAGGGGAAAGAAACCGCTGCGCGTCAAGAACAACAGATCGGGGACGATCAAGTAGATCCCGTGGAAGGGGAAGGGAATTTCGTCTAGTCGATCTACGTCGTGAACTGGGGCAGAATGAGCGGTAACTCGCTCTGTCTGTAAGAATTGTCGGTGTACTGACACCACATATAGGTCAGTGGGATCTTACCAGTTATTTTGGGACACTGCGCGAAGGCTGGGAAGAGGATTTGAGAAAAAAACTGTCACAATACAATCACTCGTCACAGACCTCGGCTTGGTAGGCAGTTGGATGAACTTCGATGTTTTTTACGCGATGGTTCATTACAGTTGTAGTGAGCCAAGTCTTGGCGAAGTTAAGTTTTGGAGACGCAAGTGAACGATACGGAAGAAACGTACCAAGAATGGTTCTAGAGTGACATGCATCCCACAACGCCTGTTCCCATGATTCAGGATTTCATAAACGTGCATTTGTGGATTCACTGACAAATAACTTGCATTCCTTATCCAAAGCCTTCACTAGATACTTGTGCAAGCACTGAAAAACGGAGTTATCGGGATGTGTGTTGATGTAGCTTGTAGCTCACGTTGTCAGGAATGCGCAGGCCACTGCAGCTCAGAATACCTGCGTGCATACATGAGAGGTGTCATGCCACGGAAAGTCAAAAGAAAGCTCCCTACATTCATCGTACCCATCGCTTTCGGTGCCGTGGTAGCATGGAACTTGGGATCCATGACCAGAAACTGGACGGCGCGGATGATGAGACTCAGAGGTCGAAGATGAATATTTCCTACACCTACAATGAACGAAGAGGCGGTCACCAGGTGATGTCTCCTTCACAAATTTCTGGAGTTGAGTGCGCTATAGTACATCCGATCAGGTTGATCGAACCTGATCAGTCATAAACGGAAACTCACTATGTTGTCCCTTCTTGGCCACAAACATTCGTCTACTCTGTCATCCTTCATCATAACGATGATGTCGCCGTCCAGGTAGTCACACTCTAGTCAACATGTTAGATCATTATTGTGTCTCGGATAGCTAGTGTTATACCCATTAATAGCTCTCTGATCGCCCAAGTATCCTCTTTCGCTTGGACAAGGAGTGGATAATTGGGATCCTCTACCTCTCCAACCGAAATGAGCAGTGCTCTCTTTCTTTGTGTGCTATGTGTGGGGACCAAGTTGTCTTGAGTCACAACATTGCATGCCAGTGAAGGGGGGGCAAGACACATTTCGGATCGAGTCACTTGTGATCTCCAGGAGCAGGAAGATAATGGGGGTGAGTGGGTATGAGTCACGGCAGTGATACCTTAAATATATCGCGTCGTTGGGTGAGGCTGTTGTGAGGTACGCACCGGCACTTGTGACTTCCCGACGTGTCCAACCCGACCTACTATAAATGCGGTTCACATTACTGAAATCGAAATCAATATATTTTTTCCACAGGACTAACACAGCTGTCAATGGCACATACAGCATGGCATGTACAAGGGCGTACATATTCTTGGCATTTTTGACGTTAGTATGGACCAAGCTAATAGCCTCCTGACCAACTGATTGACGGAAAACAACTTGCAATGCATCGCTTTCATTGTTCGCCACCACCAAAACGGCGGCAAAGGCATATGGAGACAGGCCATAGCGCCCACAAATGTGACACGTGCTTATCAAAAGCAGGTTTAGTATCGTAAGCCACAGCGAAGGTGTCATAAGCCATGTAGACTTCCGTAAAATGGCGTAAAGATGTCCCAAAATCAAGTCCGTTTGTCCCATCTAAATTATCAATAGTCAACAATCGCCCTCCCAAGCATCACAGGCAACTTGAGTTAACCATATATCTTTCCTTTCTCTCTTCCACCGACGTAGGCAGAGGCAAATCGGCCGATAAGCGGAGGCGCATTGACACACCCACCACTCTGGGGGTTTCCAGCTCCCCTGGAGTGGCTGTCGTTTGTTCCTGCCCCGCATAATGATATTCAAGTGTTTGGAGCGAGTGCGCTGTACGACTGGTCCTGTACTGAGCGCTGGTAAAGTGGTAACATCTGCAGCATAATAAACAATGCGCATGCGTTGCCGATGAGATAAAGCCGGTGCAATAAACGCAATGACCGCGAGTTGCAATTCAGTGGGTAACTTGAAGAACAGTGATGGCTCCAGATAGTACGAGTTTCTGCTACGAGAGGATATCGAAGCGAAAGAGAGTGATGTGCGAGAATGTTGCTGGGTACCCGAATGCAGGTAGAGGGCACGACAGCAACGCAGAAGTGTAAGGGCCTCCGCTCGCACGTCTGCTTTGTGAACCAAGTTCCGATGAGTGGCGCTTGAAAGAATACGCCAGCTTTCTTGCCAAGCAATGGCCCTGTCTTCCGCATCTCCATCATCTTCGTCCATGTGCAGATCATCGACGTTCACCTTGCCAAGGGTATAGTTGAATTGATCGATGGCGTTGATAATCGTACGTGCACCAGGCAGGGTCAAGCTATTCGCGTTACACTGCAAACGGTCAAGACGGCACAGAGGTGACTTGACGTAGTCGACAATGATGGGGACAACAGCTCGAGTCATGTCGATAGCCGACATGTCTAGCTGTCGCAGGTATGGGGTCGCGAGCCTAGGAAGGAATGCCTGCACAAACGGATCAGATAAAGAGCTGCTGTGGAGCAGCTGCAAAGTACACAGGCGGGATGAATTGAGGGCTGTGACGAAGTCAGCGATGACATCTGGGTCCCTGGTCAGAGGATTCTAGAAAAAGTGGCCTTTTGAGATGAGCTGCAAGTATGTGAAACATAATACTTACTCCTGACAGACACAGCTCTCTGAGCACAGTGTTGTTTCTTAAGAATTTCGCCACAGCAAGAAGGCCGCGAGGTCCGATGTCATTTTGGGTAAGGAACAATTCGGTGAGGCTTTCCCGACACTCGCGACCAGCTGGAGAATCGAGGAATTCGAACAACCGAAGGCATCCTGTGTCGCCTAAAGAGCTACTGCCGAGATACAATCTGTGGACGATCCCACGACGTCGGATAGTCCGAATGATTGCATTTACACCTATAAGGTTTGTTTAGACCGGGTCAAACGCAGATAATCAAAAACCACACTTAGGGTGGATGCCAAGCGGGTGCTGAGACTACGTATCCCGCGGTTGACAGTGGTAGACGACACCGTCGCGGGATCCTCGTCATATTTATGGCGGGATCTTGGGGAAAAGAACCTAACACGCATAGCGCAGATGCGCAGAAGCGGGGAGAAGGGGACAAGCCCGCTCCATTGTCAGCCATGGGGATTTATATGAATGCCAAAGGGTCAGGGAGACTGCAGGGGTGAGGGCAAGTGGCTCAGAAAGCACTGCCTTACAACATGGGTGATATGTACATAGATGAGTTGCCAATTATGTAAATTGCCTCGATTAGTATAGTACGGCATAGTGCATAGATGAGCGTCTCCCGTTTAGCTCAGTTGGTAGAGCGCGTCACTAGTAATGACGAGGTCAGTCGTTCAAGTCGGCTAATGGGAATTTCCTTTTCTTTCGCTGCGGTATCACCACACCTTGGCGAATTGAAGTGGTCCGACTGACTTCGCGGAGAACCCCCCCCCCTGATAATCTGCCACAGTCCAAGCAACACAACAGCGCTGCCTGTTTTTGGCTGATACACTTTCGGTACGTTTTTGATGACCTGCATGGTTACCAAACTTCCATCGCTTTTGGACTTTGCGTCTTCTGGGCGTTTACTGTTGATGCCGGGGAAAATGGTAGAACCGTTCTGTCAACCCTGGAATGACCACTTCCGCCTCTTCGAATGAGAGAAGAACCAACAATAACTTCCTCAAGGTTCGTGATCCAAGCCTCAGGAGTAATCAACGGACCCGAGCGGGCACTCCAAATGGCTCCTTCAAGGTCTTCTTACCTCGGTATCCAGGTTCGATTTCCCGGATCTTGCCTCAGATCACGGCCAAGGACAGAGGGACTAGGAACAAGGCGGCCGCCGTTCGCAAGCTATAGCGGGCCGTCCAGTAAGTGCTTTCGGCGGACTACTGGCATCGATGGTATTGCCAATCCGGACGTGGAAGCAATAGTAGGTATGTATGCACTAGGATAGGGCCCTTGATTGCTCTACCTCGGAATTGTCCTGCATGTCACCAGGACTGTGGCAGGGACCATCAATCGGGTTGGCTTATCAGCTGTGATGACTTTGCTTGGTTAGCACTATGGCCCGTTCGAGTATTTCAATTTCTCCACCTGGACCGTGGAAAGGTGAACGTTAACTATTGTTCTCGCAAAAATGGGATGGTCTGCGCAGATTGTCCAAGTGTTATTCAACGGCATCCGCAATAACGCCGGTAGGCGCTTGTTGGCAGGGAGATTTGAGACCCGAAACAAATCGCTCGATAAGACGCAGGCAAAGGAAGGATCTCTAATCGTTGGTGCGGAGCTCCTGATGCGCTTGGCCGGGGGGATAGTCACGGGACATTTACACCAACGCTGGCCATGCATTAATCAAGGGCGCTTAGAAGTGAATTAGGAGACCAGCTGAATTCACGGAGCTTTAGAGTTTTATTTCATTGATCTTGGAAAGAGAGTTCCTGGAATGTTCCCAAGAACAGGCTAGGGTCGACGCAAAAGTGTGGCGAGACCCCATGTATTGCGCCGCACTGTGCAGACAGCACAGCGCCGGTGCCACCAGCATTTGGAGGTGGTAGAACGTTCACTGTCCACTGCAGGGTTCTGTGGCGAAGCAGCGGTGCACAGCCGGGCTCCATAAAGGGATTCGTGGACAGTCAACAGACTTTTGTTTGTAGATGCTTATCCACGGTGCCGTAAAGGATTACAAGCAGCATAAGAGCCTCGGGCACGACTCCACTGTGCTTTTCTTTGTCACGATCCCCCATCTTGCACCGTCCACAATATGTTTCTGGTAATGACGCCTAGCTATTCCCTCGCTCAACACCCCTTCAAACGGCGCCGGCGCACCGCTACTTCGGTCCTCGCGGGCGATTTCGATCTGCGCCCTGCGCGGGACGTCCTCACGAGCCTGCTCAATGGCGTCGGACCCTACAAGGAAGTAGAGAAGGACGATGAACTGCGCAGGAGCAGGAAGAGGGAGAAGGAGAAGGAGAGAAGGGAACGAGAGAAAGAGAGAAAGCGACCCAGTACATCTGCCAACGCATCGGAGGAACGACCCAGTGTCGACCCGGCCACCCAGCCTAACCCCGTACCCCCAACACATTACCAGAGCATCAGCGTACCGCCCGTTCACTCCTCGTCCTTCTGGCGCGCTTCCGCCACCAGCCGTCGTCCCACCATTAATATTGCCACCATGCAACGATCCGTGTCGGTCACACCACCGCCCATGGCATCATCGCCGCAGTCAACACCAGGTCCATCTACCTCGTCCATCACGTCTCGCACATCCTCTAAGCGACCACGGACGCCTCATGATGATGGGTTTGATGAAGAACCTACCGTCGCCACTTCTCCGCTGACACAGCCTTCGCGAAAGAAGAGAGTTGCGGTGAAGAAAGGGTGGAAAGGATGGGTAGAGGGCTCGCCTCCCCCGTCAGAGAAGCTGATCAACTTAGATGCCGTTCCAGTTTTACAAGAAAGGCGAACCCGTAGTGGGAAGAGCTTTGATGCCATCGGCGTAGGTAAAGAGACTTGGGTTTGAGTCGTAAGTGTCTATCACCGGAAAATCTATCGGTCAGAAAAATTTGAACAATGTCTCCTAGTCTGAACATTTGTCATTTGGACTTTCCTGCGTCGATCTTTCACTATCCCCACACCTTGTCAAGTACAAAATATATCGTAAGCTGCAACACAGCTCTGCTCGCTACTCAACTATCATATCACTCCACACATAAGGATCAATTATACCACTCATCCCCTTGGCCAGTCCATCCACCCGCCACTGCCATCCCATGTCCCGTTTTTGTTCTGTCTGTTTTGTCGATGTTGTTCTATTACTTATCCATTTTTGTTGTTACAAGTATACTCGGAGACCTCAGCATATCAGAATAGATAAACTATCTCGTTAGGCTCGCATGCATAAGTATCACTGAGCCATTCGTGATTTGTCGGTTCTTGTGGAACCTGTCTGTAGCTTGCAATCAGACCTTCGGCAGATGCTTGTTTTGCAGAATAAGACCGTTGTTACTTACGTAATACATACTGCACAGTCGCTGTGCACTCTCACAATCACCACTTGCCAGTATTTGTCACCATCCTTTTCGGTGACTGTCAATCTGGAACCGCACCCGTTTTCTTGGAGAAAGTGAATCAACCAACCGCCTTTTTGTCTTTTCTTGGAACTACGTCAGCTTTGGCAAAGTTCTTACGCCCCGTAGTAGCTTTAGCCTCAGATCACCCCTTGTTTCACCTCAATCACCACCATGATTCCATCCCTGCCGCTCCCTCTGCTTCCCTGTCCTCCGTCATGGTTTCCTGGTCATATGAATCGATTTACCAAACAGCTACCAGCACTACTGTCACGAACGGATATCGTCCTCGAACTCAGAGACTCTAGACTTCCACTTACTAGCATTAATCACAATTTCGAAGGTGAGCAGAAGTTATCATTTTGAATTTGAAGCAGTAGTAGGAGAGTTTCTCCCCCTCCCTATTTCTTCCTAGAGTTTTTCACCCGATGAGAGTCATGACAGGTGATCAGTGTCCTCTCACGCCATGGTACTCCATTCAAAAGCGTGGTAAAGAAATGTCTTAGTAGCTTCCTTTCTGTGCGATCAATACACTTTAGGAAGTTTCATTGCGCCCTTACCGTCCCCTTGGCTCCCAATCAGGTCTAATTCTTTCTCTGCAGGGGCGATAAGGAAATGGAGAGCGGAGAGGGGCAAAGAGTCTAGCTTGTTACAGTCCCCGTCCCACGATACTACGGGCCCGTCTGGGCACGGTGGCTTTACATGTGAGCGTATAGTCGTCTTGAATAAGCGTGACTTGGTTCCCGAGTGGGGAATGGAGGTACGTGTGGCCTGTCCCGCGAATAATACTATCCTAAGAAGGGGGAAAGCCATTCCGAAGAGCCATTGCAGCCCGTTTCCCCGAACAAATTATTCATTTTGCGTCTTGCAATCGCCATGAGGACATCAAATCTCTCAGCAAGTTGCTCGTAAGTATGTTACATTTTCTTTAACCGCATTTCGCGTCGTTGTATAACTTGATCAAATAAAATTTGTTGTTCTCGTTTTCTAGGTATAGGCAAAAGAAATCCACATACCACCGAAACAAATGTTTTGGTGGTCGGTATGCCCAATGTTGGCAAGTCCACACTATTGAACTCACTCCGAAATTTTGGCATTTCCGGCCGTACGTGCGATCCACACCTTTGGTTGCTATGGTTTATAACAGTATTTTTGTCCAGCGACACCAAAAGCTTTGCAGACTTCTGCACAGCCGGGACACACCCGCGCTTTGTCAAATCGTTTGAAGCTATCTCAAGATCCACTTGTCTACTCATATGATACCCCTGGAGTGATGCTCCCCTTCCTTGGGAGAGGCGATGAAGGCGCAGAACGAGGCGTGAAACTCGCGTTAATAGGTAGGTCTTGATATCCGTGGCATATTTTTACATCAGACACCACTCTTGCCAGCTGGTATCAAAGAAGGTCTATATGATGTACAGGCCCTTGTCGCCTATCTAATGTATAGGATGAACATTCTTGACCCAGTCTGTAGGTTCTTACGGTTGCTTCTTCCACTGACGTGCTGTAACGCTGGCCCCAATACTTTACTTTTGTTAGCTCCAGCATACCTCAATGTCCTTCCACCAGGTACACCGCCAACCTCAGATACCGACGCTTTTCTGGAACAGCTTGCCCGCAAATTGGGTATGCTTGTTCGAGGGGGCGGGTGCAATACTGAGCGGGCTTCGAAATGGTTTGTAGAATGGTGGAGAAGGGAAGGTGGCCTCATTTCGGCCGCGGCACCATGTCCTTTCCCTTCCTCTACTCCGAGTGACGGTTTGTCTTCCCGTCGTGGGTGGGGGTTCGATCTGGAATGGTCGATGGAAAGCCACGGGGCTGTGCCCTCTCACATGGAGTCGTTCGTGGCGCAAAAAATGGGCGAGTGCATTGACGAGTACATGAAGCGTACAGCGGACTACGAACGCCTCGGTGGGACGATTAGCCAGACCCAGTTGAAGAAACGTACTTGGGAAGAGAAGTTGGCCCAGCGAGCTGCCAAGTCCAAGGCCAAAGCTATTGCACGGAGAAGGTAGTATACACCAATGACATGGACAGCAGAGCATATCCATTATATTCCGACCGATACATACGTGACATGGGCATATACCTCCGCTAGGAACACGTTGAACGGTCAAAAAAAAACTGCGGCTCAATGCAAGTCGAAAGCCCGATGAACTTGGCCCGATAAAAATCTGTACACTGTCATTATTCAACCTTGGTGACCATGCATAGTCCATCGATACCCGGAGTGCATGTAGCTGTTGCCCAGCCAGGACCTACCGTTGTGCACCGGGCACAGAAAATTTACGACTTGTTTCAGTTGGCTGATTCCCCACCATGTTAGGAGAGCCACAATTCATCCGTAGATAAATAACAGATCACTCTTCTCCTGGGCTCTATCGACAAACTCTTACGGCGCGTCGTTAGCCTCTTATATGGCAATCGTTGAAGGCGTCATCACTGCCCTGTTCTCCCCACTTAACGCCCCGGATCATTCAGACGTATCCAAAGGACAGCTACCTGTGAAAGTGGCTCTAGCAAGGGTATATGATCCGTTCAAAAAAAAGAATTCAAGGTGGTACCCTTCACAAACATTCCTGTAATAAAGTGCTTCCGATAAAGGGCTATCGATGGCCGTAGCTATTGGTATGGAAGCACAGCCGAGAATCCTGTCCCAAAGAGCGCAGCTGTCCGGTTTTCCATACCTTGGCGACTATATCGAGCCAGTTTCTATTTATCCCTGCAGAATATTGCCTGAATTCTATCGAGGCACTTGTTCCAGCCGAGACATGGCGATCGATGAGTGTTGAGACAATTCTACATTCTTATCTAACGAAAGCCCTCGTGCAATTCCACCTCGATAACCTTTGCTGACTGGCTGATAAGTTCACGTTATGGCCGGGCCGCGTTCGGCAATTTCGGATTCGTATACACATATGATCCAGCCTTGTTTTTGGGTTGTTCCTAACGGTTTGGGAAGTGCTCTGAAGAAACTTGAACCTTATCAGAGTTTATGTAAGTAATGGAACGCCACACTGTTGCTTGGATTACCGAGTGAGTGTATGAAGGTGTATGACGTAGAAGCGAGAGTGCAACATGGAATCATCATACATAGGCTACCCTTACTCAGAGTCGCGGTGCATAATTAATTCACTCGAGATACCCTCAGGGGTCATTTCACGACAATACTTGAAATCATAACACAGCGAATAACACAAATGATCGCAATGCAAGTGGATAAGTTTTTGGTGTTTTAGCGGACTTTCATTATTTTACGCGACACCTCACGCCGCTCACGCACCGACGCCCGAAGAAAAAGAATAAAAGGAGAATAAAAGCATGCACAGCAAACAGCACAGAAGAGAGGTACCCGACCTGAGGCAAGAATGACAGCGAAAGAAGTAGGAAGAAAAAGAGTCAAGGATAAGTGCACAGCAAACGAAAGGGTAAGTGGGCATAAGGCAACCAAAGAGAGCGTCCGCGAACCTTGTTCCCACTAATACAGCACACCACCCCACACACCCAAGACCAACCCACTGTCCACCCTCATCCACCCCGGATCGGATCCAGTCATACTGGCTGCCGTAGCACGTAAGATCTACTTCCCAGGAGGAGGCCCACCACGTCCTCGACCACCTGGACCACCGCGACCACTCCTGAACCCGCCACGCGAATCGCCATTGATTGGGCCACCACCCCGTGGACGGCTCTGCGGACGCTCTCCTCGCTCCTTCCGAGTTTCTACAACAATGCGCACCGAGCCCGCCTCCCCGCCAACGTCAATGCGGATACCACCTTCGCCACCCTGGTTCTGCGGTAATGAGGCAATGATAGCCTTTTTAGCGGCGTCCAACGAGGTAAATTCCAGGAAGGCACAAGCTTTTGCGCGCACGACTTCAAATTCCTTCAACGGTCCGAAACGTTGAGTCAGCACCTGGTTCAGCTGGGTATTTGTAACCGACTCAATCACGCCCTAGAAGCATGTCAATGGTGAGCTAAACCAGTCTATGACTGAGAGGCGACATACCTTAACGAAGCACTGAGGGGTAGTAAGTGCCTGCACAGCAGCAACAGCAGGGTATTCACGTGGCCCGTGGTGCTGACCACCGCGATGACCATGTGGAGCAGGCGAATGTGTACCGGGTGCGGGTGCGGGACTACTCGATGAGGCAGGAACCTCAGTCAAGCCCTTAGACTCCTGTGCAACTGCAGAGCCCCACCGGTTAGAATCAGTGGCAGCAAGTGTCGCCCAGCTCCTGGGTTTCGCCGGTGTGGGTGCATGCGGCTGCGGTTGAGGAGGGGGCTGCGATTGCTGTTGGACAGGTATAGGGGGTTGGGATGGAGGCGCAGGCGAAGTAGTGGGAGGCGCCTGAGGTTGAGGAGTCGGTTCAAATTCCGGAGGAGCAGGCTCTGGCGCGGCTTCGGCAGCGGGAATGGTAGGAGAAGTTTGAAGGGAAGGTGCAGAGGACTGGGGCTCAGATTCGGTGGAATGTATGCCGTTGGCCTCTGGAAGCTTTGTCTCAGCAACAGGAGGAGGGGTAGGGGATTGGGGATTGACGGTTGTAGGCTCCTCCTCTACGAGAGGGGCTGGAGGTGGCGGGGTTGGTTCCGGAGGTGGCGCAGGTGTGGAAACTGGCGCAGCCTCTGGCTCTGAGACGGAGACAGTTGCGACGACAGGTTCTGCAGCAGATTGCTCTGATGTGGATTGTTCCTCGGTGGAAGGGACAGAAACATCGACTTCACTCAAGTCATCTTCCGTGGATTCCTCCTTAAGGAATCGGAAGATGTCATTGAGAACGAAATATCCATTTGGCTGTTCTGCAAGGAAGAAGGTTTGAACAAACTTTTTCCACGGGTCGCCATGATTAGACATTTCTCCGATAACTTGGATGATAATGCCGCCATTCGCAGAAGACTGGGCGTCAACAGAGTGGATGTAAACCTTGCAATCTTGGAAGCCAATGGAGGTGATCTTGCTGTGGATTTCCTGAAAGAGAGTCAATAGTGTCGAGGAGTATGAATATACGAAAGTACCTGTTGACCGAAGCATGGCTTGATATCCTCACCCTCCATTCCATGGGAGAAAGTGGAGGTTTTCGTGTAGAAACAATGCAAACGATTGGGTTGTTTGTTGACAAACGTGTAATACTGGGGAACAAACTGCCATCCAACCTCAGAAGGAACGACATTCTGATGGATCGTGGACGATGGAGGAGTGGACATTATGGAAACGATGCTGTTGGGTGATGAGAGGAGGAAAAAAAAGAGAGAGACACAGGACCCACCTTGGAAAGAAAAAGGAAATAAATGGACGTGCAGTTGTGTGCGTGAGCGGGTCTAAGAGAGTACAACGAAGTGAGCCTGAGCAGCAAGGTCAGCAGCAGAGTGAGACGGCGAGCGCGGTCGACGAACGCGAAGACAACTCGAATTTTACCTCGGCACCTGCCGCGCAGCTGACTCAGCACATGTGGCGCAGTCGAGATCCTGTGGTGCAGCTGATTGCGGGTTACGTAAACTTGTCACAGCCCCCGATCGAGCAATGAGCTTATATCCTCCATCGCAGCTTTGACCTCTCCACAATTCCTTCCCAATGCCCAACAATCTGACCGTATTTCTCATCCTCTTCGTTGTTCTTGCCTTCTGTCTCTCGGACAATGGCGTGTATGCCTTCGGCGCAGGCAATATCCCCTCGTAAGTCCTCATCTGCCATCTTAGGTGGAGCACTCAGGCAAGGTCGGGTCATAGCTTCGCATACATGGAGGGGAAGGCGTTCCGTCATGGTGATATTGTGCGCATCGGAATATCGGGGCTAGATCTACAGATAACTGACCCCCCTGGCCACTTGTAGGAAGATGCCCTCTCCGAACTTCTAAAGAAGGGTGCCGCAGGTGGATTTGGTCTCGCTAGCTTGATCTCAAAGGGTTCCAAGTTCGGTGGCTTGGATGTCAAGCGCGTGTACTTTGGGTAAGTGCCGATCCTGATGTCTGTGATATTATTTCAAAGACCGTGGCCAGAAACTGGTTAAGAGACTACAGTCAGGTGATTCTTTCTATTCGCTCATTTCACGACATATAGATTAATATGACTTGATATAGGCAGTCGATATTGGAGCATTGAAGAAAGTAAACATTCAGGTTTAGTATCCCTTCGGTCTATTCTGTGGCAGCAGGTTGACGTTTTTCAGACTATCCTCAATCTATGCATGGTTCTTGGTTTCATGGCAAGTATTTTTTACATTGTACCAGTACTACCCACGTTTTAACAGTAGTACCACTTCAAGGCCCATGGCTATGCCACAGAAGAATTTGAAGTTACTCAAGAACGCCTTGGCTGCTACCTCCCGGTATTCACGTTCACGTGTAATTCGTTTGGTGTGCTTATCACTTGGAATAGACCGAACATATCGACAACCCGAAAGGTTATGGTGATGGTGAAGATCCCCGACAGTATCATCCCGGATTACGAGGCCCGGTAGATGTATGTCCCTCGCGAGTAACTCTATTGCATTCATAACCCGTCTTTATCACCAGCCTCGTGAGCTCGAAATAGACTTGCGGTCTGGAATGAAGAACTATATAGCCAATGGTGGGTATCCACTAATTTCCAGGGTGTATCGGCAATTCATTTTACCGCTTTAAGAGAACGGCAGCTGGGACACCTCCAAAGCGCTTGTTCGGCGTACTCTAGAGCGATGCATACATCTCGGCCGTCAATATCGTTCTACGAATAACAAAGCCGACCAATATGAAGCGTTCCGCCTTCTCGGTCAATCTGTAGGCATTCGATGTGTCCAGTAATTTCCATGGACATTGACACTGGTGCCTGCAGCTCCATACACTTGAGGACTTTCCCGCGCACTCCAACTTTTGCGAGCTTGCACTCGTTTCGTTGGGTTGTACCCAGGTGTTTGTTCACGTCGGAGACAGAGTACGCATTCAGGCTCCCGGTGGGAAACACGTTGCTCCCATTGTAACAGGGACATTTGGAGCGAGCGATTTCTTGCACAGTTTGCTCGGAGGTTCGATACTTCATCAATAGCTTTACTTTTTTGATTCTCACAATTTGCTTCTGCAGAGGCTACCGACCATCTTGTACGTTAAAATCCTGTGACAACCTGACCAGATGACTAACCTCTAGTCTCGTCTATCCACATTAGAGCGAGGTGCGTAGCTTCAATTCTAACGGTAATTAGACCTCTCACACCACGGGTAGGCATCCGTCACGGATCTAAACAAAGAACTCGACAATGCGCGCTCCAAGTCTCAGTCATCTAGCAGGAGTCCGTTTGACAATTTGCGTGACCTATTCCTCAATCTGCCAGGCGGCAGCGGAAATGAGATGACGCGTGAGATGGAGGGAATCGAAAGGATTCGGGCTGGACCAGCGCAAGGTGGAAAACGCCCTGAGGACATGAGTCCTCAAGAACTTCATTCGGTCCTGTGGCAGGTGCTAAGCTTTAGGGACTCCGGTTTGTTTTTCTATTAATATCCACGACAAACTTCTTCTGAGCTGATGCTGTTTTGGCAGTCATGAAAAAGATCTCTAACACCATTGGTTTGTCGGAAGCCTATAGTTACCGCCTAGATATCTAAGTATCTTCTAGAGAAGATCCCTGGCCTGGGTCCCCTCGTTGAGAAGATTGGCGACTCTATTTCAGGTAGGTATCAAGTCTTGTTCGTCTCACCTGGGCTGACAAGTGGTATCATCAGTTTTCGTGTTTACGACTGTAGAGGTCAGCAAACATGTTCATCAGAGCCCTGCTATTATCTCACATCCCTATCAAAATTTAGCCGTTCCTAAAACCCATTCTTAAAACTGCGACAGGTGGTTTGCAGGCCGCTTCAGGAGAAGTGATCAACACGCATGATCAATACGAAGTGCGGTGTTCTGTTTATGCTATGGGCCATCTAAACTGATCGGCTTCGCTATCGTTCTTTTCTTGCTAGGTATTCAATGATCCATTGGCTGTGAGTGCTACCATCTTGAATCTTATGGTCACCATCACATTGTGGCGCAATGTCCATGCTATACTTTTCATTTCCTTGAGGGCCGGAAGTTGTGGCTGGGCTTATCTACTAGTTGATCCTAGTTGCTGACAATCGCCGCAGAACGACCCCACACACTCCTTCCTGAGCAAGGATCACTTCGTACGTAACGTCATCATTCCGTAATTCAATTGTGACTGGTGCATCATTGATATGACTCATTGAAATAGAATTTGATTCTGAACGAACCCGCGGGCCACCTGGCCAGGATCATCCTTGTAAGTGCAATCTCAGATCGGGGGGCGATAATGCTGACGTGGTTCTTCAGATATACACCGTCAATGCAGTGGTCAAAGCTTGGGATGATACGTCTGTCAATGTTCATCAAGTTACCGAGGATGTCTTGCAATGCTTGTAAGTCATTCCCATTGGAGGATTTTTCTGTCCTCCTCACTAAACGGGTCACTAGGTTCCACCCGGACTTCCACAATCAAAACTCGAAGATCCAGCGTGAGATGTTGCAATACATGAGCACTTGGGTACACGAACTGGGCCACAAGCGCGATGAGATCCTGCAGCGCCTCACGAGGGAAGCGGTCCGTGCGCACCGAAACATCCGGGTGATGGGAGACGGCGGCGCTCCCCAGGCTCAAGGCTCGTATGCCTACAATGAAGGTCTACAGACGCAGCAGACTATCCAGGGATACGTTCAGGCGATCCCGGGGGTTTCACAGGCTCAGTCCCTCCTTAATATGGTGAGCGGAGGACCGGGCGGTAGGCGAGAGATACCAGGGGAATCATTCAGTGCTCCAGTTACAGAGGGCAGGTATCCCAGGCCGGGATCTCCTCCCCAGAGTGGTATCGGGGGCGCACCGTCTTTCCCGGGTGTTTCGAGCCAATTTGCACCCCCTTCGGGACCTCCGCCCCAAAACCTAAGCTCTTACGCGCCAAGCTCAGGATATGCTCGGCCCTCATCACCCCCGTCCTTCCCTGGTGCCGCCAGACCGGGTTCGCATGGGTCTGCATATGCCCCGACATACGTGAGCGCTGCCAGTCCTGGGAGAGGAGGATCCTCGTTCCCAGAGGCGTCTCGACCTGGATCTAATTATCACTCGAATACGGGGTCTGGATATACTCCGGGATATATGAATACTGGTCCTGGGGGCAGAGGACCCTCGTTCCCGGATGCATCCGGACCGGGATCCAACTATCACTCGAGCACGACTTCTCCGTATGCTCCTTCTCCGAGCAGCTCCGCATATGCTCCGCCTGAAGGATACTCAGGGATGGGCTTCCCGGATGCACCATCTGGTAGGCATGGTCCTGGCTTCCCTGATGCTCCTGGATATGGAGGACAGGAGAGCGAATTTAGAATTCCATCGCCTGGCCGAGGGAATAGGAACGAGCGCCAGTCCCGCCAGCATGGGCAGCCACGTGGTGGATCGTACGGTGATGGATGGTAATGGCGACAAGATGTCAAGGGAAGGCAATTCTCACTGGTATGACTGTAAATATGTATCCAGAACGAAAGTCCGTTTTTTCTTTTATTACTCGGCTGTCTGTCATGTACAAAACATGTCCGTAGTAGTGTACGACGTAGGGGTGACTATGAGCATGAAGGGATGACTGCAAATGTGATGCTGAGGTGTGTGTACTAATGAACAAGGGATGCTGATGGGCTAGTAGAACATGTGGAGGAATAATAGAAATATAGTATAGGGAAATTAAAGGAGCGGAATGGGCGAAAGAAAAAGCTCGGATTGACGTTGGTCAGGAACTGACTTCCTCACGGTGCAGGATGGTCATGAGCCCAGGCACGTTGCGGACCTTGTCGAGAGCCACTGGCCGTTGTGGATCGGGTCGCGACGATCGTGAAGCAAAGGCACAGTAACGAACCTATGAAGATGAGTACCGAGCGGGGGAGTCATGAGAGATAGAGCTTACCCGGACCCTATACGACCCCTGCCTCGGAACTTTCGGCATACGTATTGTGCATCCCCAGCTGATAAAAGAAAGATCCGAACGTCAGACATCTTACGGGATAGCTGTCAAGCACATGAAAAAACACACCTTTCCTCTACGAGGACATTCGCACCCAAGTACTCTGCCTTCTCCAACAGGCTAGCGCGGGAGGCCCTGAGCAGCTTGGGAACATCGACAGCGCCCTTGCATGTGAAAAGATCCGAGTGCACCAGCGGGACACGACTTCTGGCCGTTGCACCCTCGCCGGACAAGGACGGATGTGTCTGAGGCTCTCCAGAGCAAAAGTCGATAGAGTCTGTTTTGGACCTGTCTTTGGCCCTTTGCAGCTTTACGAATACGCTGGCCACGGACGGGAGCGTCAATGGCATCGTGATGGGAGACGGTGGAGGCGACGCGATCATAACCGCGACTTGTTTTCTGTCGTTGTTTGGTGTGATATGGAACAAGGGAGGACTGGGTGCAATCGCGGGGGTGGCAGACATATTTGTATCAGAGCGGAGTTTGGACCAGGTGTCTTTTTTGGGGCCCTGCATCCCGATCATACACTAATCACACGTTTCACGCTCGTACATACGCCGTCGCCATACAAGCAGTCCAGTCCTGCCTGCAGCGTGGATGGTGACCCTGCACAACACGATGCAGCCACGGAGCCAAGTGGATCACGTCTCCCTCAGGAACCAAACCCTGTCCACTCCACCAGCTCTTTCTTCTCTTTCCTCGCCTTGCTGGGTTGCCTTTTCCTGCCAGCCACCAGGTCGTCGCCCGCTTCTGTCCTCTTCAGGCCCAACATACTTTCATGAACTGTGCGCAGTAGTAAAGCCTCGACTCAGAGCATGGTAAAAACACACTGACCATTGCCCTCGATAAGGTCGTCCACAATGGACCTGCTCCCAGAGGTAATGTACCTCGCAGATATCCCACGTGCCAGGAGAGGCTTGGATAGCAATGCTTTGAGTTCAGCTTTTAGAGACACTACTTTGGCATCAGATCTCTTCTTTTGGTACTTGGAAGGTTTGCCATCATCATCCGACGCGCTGGCGGCAGATCAATCCACAACCGCATTGCATAGCCTGATCATCACCTGCCTCATGAAATCCGAATCAAGTTCTATGTCCATTGCTTCCGCTGTTTCTTTCACCCAGTAGCGCTCGTGGTTTTGTTTCTTGACCTTGTGCTGCTGCAGGTCAATTTGTCGCGCTAGATGAACCCGGGCTTTCAGGTCGTCCAATAGTGTCATCTCCATGGAAATTTCGGGGATATCACCATCATCTGCAGTCTCCCTGAGAAAACACCGGGATTATGGAAGAAAGCCGGGACCTACGCCGCCCAAGTTTGGTCAACAAAGCCCTCGATATTCTCCTCTCCTCGGGCGCACACATGAGTAAACTGAATCCTTTCTGCATCGCACGTGCGGTACGACCATTTCGATGCACGAAAACGTCCGCAGAACGCGGCATCTGATAGTGTATGACATGGTCCACTGCGGGGATGTCGAGTCCCCGCGCCGCAATATCAGTCGCAAGCAAAATAGCGTTTGGCGTTGATTTGAATCTGTGAAATGTATCCAATTTTTGATGTGGGGCGAATTAAAAAAGATCCGAAGTACCTGTCAAGGTTCTTCAGCCGCTGGCGCTGCTCCAGTTGGGAGTGCAAAGGGAAGGTTTTCAGGTTCAGTAATTCCAACAATGGTAGGAGCCGCCGGATGCCATCGATAGCCGATAAGAACACGAGGGAACGGCCTGGGTATCGCAGCAGGAAGTAATACAGATACACGTCCTAAAAAAGATGATGTCAGTGGCCAAGGTACATGCACCATGTTAAATAGGCGCACCTTATCGGAGGAGAGGCATTCGAGCCTGCTGAGCTGGAGTGTGGAGACAGCGCCACCCTCGGGGCTGATGTCTATGACGTCTGGTTGGTTACGGAAGTCAAGGCGGAGAAGGAGGTCGTCTATACAGAGATCTGGGGTAAGGAGCACACTCCACGATGAGGGCCAATGACTGACCAAGCGTGCTGAGGGGTTTGTTGCTAGCGCCAGAGTGCCGTGAACGCTTTTTGAGGTTGCGCTGTAGGTCCTTGCTAAGAGTGGCAGAGAATACAAATGTCTGCAATTTGTCTTCCGGACCTGAGTCTTCCGCTTTCTGTGGATCGTCTTCTTCAGATTCGATCTCGTCTTCCCTATCTCATAATCAACAAGGACTCCAAAAGTGGATCTCTCTTTCTCACCGCGATTGACGCACAGTCAAACGAAGGATATTATCCATTTCTGCGAAATGCCCTGCCTCGATCATACGGTCTGCTTCGTCTAGGACAAGGAACCTCAGCAGCTGGACTTGTCTAGACAACGCTTCATCCTGTAAGACATGATCGTGATCAAAGAACACACGATAATAGGATAAGACCCACCTCTTCCAGGATATCCCACAACCTCCCGGGCGTCGCCACAACGATATCGGCTCCACGATCCAAAATACGGCGTTGCTTTTGCACAGACATACCACCGACAAGCACGGCGACACTCACCAGGGGCACGCGGCGTTCTTGTTGCCTGCCCGACGTCCCTGGTTTATCAGAGGACACCTCGGTGTCCGTGAAACCCGTTTCTTTGGGTTCCCCCTTGTCCTTGGCTGAGGCACCGATAACCTTGGAGAACGCGTTAAGGTGATCCGTGACCTGAAGTGCGAGTTCCCTGGTCGGCGCGAGAATCAAAGCTTGTACCTCCTTTCGACTCGTGGGCGGCCGGGGATGCGAGAGTATGTGGTGGAGAATGGGAAGGCCGTATGCAAGTGTCTTACCCGATCCCTATCAACAAGTCGTGATTAGAGCGAAGGAACACACGGGAATGCTGAAAAATGTGCGGACTGTTTCTGCGACTCCGACGACGTCACGACCAGAGAGAGCTGGGGGAAGTGCCTTGGATTGGATCGGTGTGGGGGAGAGGAACTTGCGCGAGTGGAGAACATGGAGGATATGAGGGTGGAGATTGAAGGGGTGCCAGTCAGGTAGCAGATTTGCGGCTGGGGTAAGCGGGGCGTGAATGACCAAGTCAGTAGTGGAGGTGAGGACATACCGTCAAAAGAAGGGAATGGGACGGCCTGGAAGCTCTTTGTTTGCGCCACTGCGGACGAGGCATGGGACTCGCGAGCTTTGCCATCATCGGAATCAGAGTCGTTGAGTACCTGAGCTGAAGTCAAGCATGTTAACTTATGATCATGGTTCTGGGACAAACATTGAATTTTATGACTCGTCCGCGGTCCGTATTTTCATAGACGATTTCTACGTTGTCCACTTCCTCAAGGTCTAGTACTCCGTCATCGCCATCCAGACAGGTCTCGAGGGGTCTGGCCACTGTCTTCCATGGGAGACCATCCAATGAATTGCAGGAAGCCTTTATGCGCTTGCCTGATGAACCAGGTTGCGAGCTGGCTTTGCGCTTCAGTTTTGAGGTGCTAGTGCGTTGTGTTGCCATCGTCTTTGCAAGGTCGAAGGCGAGCTCACTCCTGGGAAAGTCTTTCCCTGTCCAATTGGTCGTTGAGCTAACAGTCAGACGAAGGAACGACTATCTTCCTTCAAATTTTGAGGGCCCTTGCCTACGGGAGACTAAGTCAGACTCGATGTTCCAGAGAGTCGGTCAACAGCTGGTTTTTCTTAGATCAAGGTTGGGCCCACACGTGTACTCTAGACAAGGCAAAGCGGACATGTAGGGTGTGCTTTGCGTGTTGCGGTTTGAGTCAGCATTATAGTAGGCAATGTGTTACGATCAGGAATCGGCTCAGTTCTATAAACACAACGTTCCACTGGATTCCAGGGCTTCTCATTGTAACTTGCAAACATCCATCACTTTGCGTTTGCTCGTTGCAAGTACGAGCGCGACTATTCGTCGACCACCTGTCAGCCAAGGTCAGTTCATGTGGGAGACCTGGAACTGGGGAGCAAATACAAACCTTGGAAAAATTCCGGGCCGTCTGGATAGTGAGTGTCACTTGTGCCAATTATTGTGACAAGGGTTACTGACATACGCTGTCAGGTCTTTGAGGTGCGACACCACAGGGAATTGTGCAGCACATCGTCCGCACCGCTGTCGCGACTTTTCGTCGTCGCTACCGAACACGAGGCGAGACGGCGGCTGCCCTTGTGGACGCCATCGAATGTTGCAAATGATACCGCGGCAGAGGTGATTACTGGCCCCGTTTCGGTGTTTGGCAACAGCCTTTGATCCAAACACTCTTACGCCCGATTGGGACAGGTTGTGGGTCCAATTCTGACAACGACCACTGCGAACACAGGGACTGCAGATCTGTCTTCCAAGGCTTCTCGCTGAACGCTTCGTGTATCTTTCCTAGTGTAGCCATCGAGCAAGCCCTCATATCTGGCACTCCTGTCCTTCGGCTCTTTGCGGGTGCGTGTTGCACATGACACCCCGACAGCGGTGTACATCCAGCTGAATTCACTTCTAAAGCCGAAAGATGTCTATGGCATCGCTGCCAAACGTACCCGTGGAGATATGGAGACACATCTTCGTCCAGATCATCAGAATTCCTGAATTGCTTCTGACTAACCGAATAGACCCCTTCTCGCCAATTCGCGAGTCCGATCTGTACAACGAAAGGGACATCTATTCTCAAACGTCGTTGTTGTTGGTCTGCAAGGACTGGAATTCCGTGGTTTCTGAACTCGTCTGTGAGCATATATGTCTCACTTCTGCTCGTCAACTCGATGTCATCGCTTCCCGTTTCGAGCGGAGCAAAAATCGCCAAGGTCGGCGAGGGCTGGGCTCCCGCACGCGCCGACTGGACGTTCGCATTTATAATCCTATACCAAAAGACCTGGCCAACCTCGCCCGCATTCTGAGATGCACCTCGAATCTCCAGATCTTCACAAACAGCAATTCCCACAAGACATTGCCCGTAGGTTCCCACTACATTCCACCCCCAGTGCGAACGCCGGACGACGTCATACAAGCTCTCCTGAGTACATGTGCGCATTCACTTCGACGTCTCGAGTGGACTCACAACGAGTGTCCCTCATGGGATGACCTCATGGCATTATTACGAGAGTTACGTAACCTTTGCTCTCTCACTCTCGCAAATATCTCTGGCTCGCATCCTGAGAAATCCCAGCGCGAACATCTTATCATCCCTAATCTTAAGACCCTCATCCTGGGCGATAGTCCTTCCTTCTCGCACGCATCGCTCGGGAACGTGCCACTGAACGCACTTTTAACCATGCTTTCTGACTCACCCGATCAACTTCCATCTCTCCAAAGATTAGAGGGCTTCTCTCCCTTTAGTCCCACGTTCCTGGGCATGCATGGCCACAAAATTCGCATGGTCCGTACCGTCGCATATACACCACTCTTACCAGAGATTATCGCCAAGTGCCCCAATCTCGACACATTCATCACCATATTTCCCCACCAATTTCTAGATCCTCTAACACATACCTCACTGAGACGTATCGGGATTTTCCCTATCAGTGAAGATGTCGTCGGCGTCCCAACACAGATATTCAGTGCCTACATCATGAAGCCATTAGAAGATCTGATGAGCCAAATCGATCAATCAGACTTGCCTAACTTGGCTCAGGTTCGCCTGCGGAACGTGGGCACCCTTGCTGGCGTCGTCGAATACCCTAAGTTTATCTGTAAATGGCAGGACCGTTGGAACTCGAGGGGTGTTCGGTTTGACGACAACAATGGCCAGCTGTTTGATGCTCAGATTCCGGGTGAGTTGATCCGAGTCCCAGCACCGCGGCGGCCACTAACCCGCGCCCCAGACATGGTGGAAAGCCTCGTGGGTGCTCGGGAGAACCTAAGAATCTCTAGTGATATTTGACTAGTCGCTCTTTGTTGTTCGTTCTTTTCGTCTTGCTGTTCGTGTTCAGTAGTTAGTGTTGTACCGTGCTATCGATTCCCTTTTTCTACTTTCCTCCCCGGCATCAATTGTTTTATTACGAACATTGAGGACGGCCGATGTTTTCTCACCGCCTGGAGCGTAATATCTCCTATTGTGTATGATATGATCCAGTAATACGTTACCAACTTCATGTCCACTTCGCTTCTTCTGGTCTGTTCGCCCGCGGTGGCCGATATACAGCAAGCGGAACGGAATGCATCTTTGAATAAATTACCCATAGAAAATGCCAAGTTACATATCAATACAAACAGAGATTAACGAATAAATTTACAGCTGGGTGTAAGGTACTGAATAGTGCCATATAATAACTTGCCGAGTCAACAGCTGACGAGTGAAAGTGAATAATTTCCAGGGTGAACGGTCTCGGAAAATGACTTGCACATAAATAAACGCGAATCACGGCCCTCGGGGCGGAAGAAGTGTGATGACTTTCATCTTCTTGATTTCATGCCCGTGGGTGCCAAAGTATCGTTCGGTATCAAACGACCAATGCAAGCTGCCGACCATCCAGTCTTCTAAGCCGTCGGCGTAGATGGCGACGTCCCGATCGACCTCAGGACCCCATGAAGGAAGCTGTTTACGGCACTCGATGAAACGGTCCATGGAATGCTTGCAGAGGTCCCCTACAAAGTCAAAGGCACCCTGTAAATCAAGGCCCTGTTCGTTTATAACAACATTGATCATGTTATGTGTATGGCCTCTCGATTGCTCGACATTGTAGGAAAATATGTCCTGAAAACGCATATGAGGCAAGGTAATCTACAAACGGAAACATGACTGACATTTGACCAGGTGACAAGGTCATTGGCTGCCTCACCCAAACTGCAGATCAATGGGTGATCGATAACTTCATCCGGGATGTTGAGGTTATAGGCATATTCTATGAGTGCCCAGCACGGCTTGCACCCACTGGTGTCTCGCCGGAGGGCGATGTAAGATTCGAGATTCGGGATGAAACCGTGAGCACGATCCGTTGCTTGCGTATTGATCGCTTGAAAAAAAAGTTCAAGCGTCTCCATGAAACGCTGGCATGCACCGGATCTCGCTGTCTGGAGCATCCGCTTATAAAAACTAGCCCGGTGCTCTAAGTATAGCATTACAGACGGTAAGCCAGGTACGTACTCTCTGGTCATCCGGCTCAACCGGGCATTGGATCGGAAGGTGTATGGGTGGTGGAGTGAATTCATCACGACATTTGCAACCTCGGTAATGGAGCGATTGTCCATGTCGTCGGACAAATTGTCGAGATGAAAAAGCCAGTTCAAAAAATCACTAGAGACGCGCATCTGCGGGTACCCTGCCTTCGGGTAGCACATGGCGGTAAGCTGGCCAGCTTTCAATCCATGGAAGGCGCGCTGGGCTCCTTTGTCCAGGGAATCACCCCTAAAGAGCCATCTCTTGGTTTCTATGGAGAGCATTCTGTGATACCTGCTCTTCCGCAAATTAAAAGTGCAGTGCGATACGAGGTCAGGGATGACGATCCTGGTGGGGAGATAGCGAGGTGAAGTGGGATCCACCATTCTGAATGCGACGGACCAAAGAAAGTGACGGAAATATTCTTATAGCTGATGGAAAGAGACAAGAAAA
>Ga0307518_10000504_pt1 | contig 29672 bp, 21 predicted proteins | sample 25_EM_MG_FD_203889 | JGI IMG/M metagenome (GOLD analysis project Ga0307518, IMG submission 203889) | Populus trichocarpa ectomycorrhiza microbial communities from riparian zone in the Pacific Northwest, United States - 25_EM | ecosystem: Host-associated > Plants > Roots > Unclassified | place... | reverse complement strand
TACAGTCACACGCAGAGAGATAGAGAGAGAGAGAGAGAGAGAGAGAGAGAGAGAGAGAGAGAGAGAGAGAGAAGTTTCAAGCTGCGCAGGGTTTGAGTTCCTTCACCACTGCAAAGAAAGCCGCACTAAATCATGCTTCATCCGTTCTTTAGCACCCTTTGCCCTTTATCCAACTTAATTTTGCTCATGCATGCACTAACATATGAAGGAAATCTTAATTAAATTCGCTCTTGAATTCGATCCATATATCGCCACACACATCATCTTTTGCTTGTGCACTGAAATACCATTAATTCTATTGTAGCAAGCACAAATTGATGAAGAGGAGAAGGGAAAGAAATCTCAGTCTAGACCCACCAAACTATGAGCTGCTCATATCTGATGGAGTGCTTCACCATCAGCATCCATCTCTGCTTATATATGTACTTGCAAACTCATCCTCCCAAGTAAAATTCTCTTATAAACTTTCAAGATTAATTTTTTTTTCATTGTAATTCTCAAATGACTTGAAGTTTAAGGAAGGTTTGACCTGTTTAGCTAGCCAACAAGGTATTTAAGACTCCAGTGCATATATATACATATATATAGTTATAAATAAAAAAAACACATTTAAATTTATAGATGAAAAAATAAAATTATGGTAAGAAACTTAAGATTAATTCTATAGAAAAACTTAAAATTGATCAATTATATTAAAGGTTAGGATATTCAAGTCGTTTTAATAATTTTATGCAAAACATGGAAGAAGCTTTGAAAAAGACTTGATTTCAAACATAAGGAGGACGTTAAATTTAAAATTAACAGTGTAGGGTATGATCGATTGTCAAATTAGTATTTTTTTTCATTATAATAACAATTCTCAAATGACTTCTACCCGTTTAACTGAAACTAAATATATATCTATAGATATTAATTAAACAACGTAATCAATCTTGATATTAGTATAATTCCACTGAAAGAAACCAGTGCTAGCTAGGGTATATTTCTCTACGCCATCACCATTTCAGGTCAACTAGCGCGCGCGCGCGCCATCATGACAGATTGAAAGAATTGAAGGAGGAAAAGCTCCTACTCATGGAAAAACCCGCATCACAGGCATTGAATTATGCATATACTTGAAAGGAGAATTCAACTGGTCCCAGCAAGGATGGAAGAGGGCTAATAATGCGAGACAAGTGAATAATGGCACCGGCAGCAGTTTATTAGTACTATTGCTGCAAAAGGACTTGTGGCCACATTGTCTGCAGAATTCAAGACTTTTCAAGAGTATAAAGCAATCTAGATTCAGGATCCAAATGGTGACAGGCATCAATAGCACGCACCTCCACCACCACCACCACCCCCCCACGTCTGTCTCCTCTTTTCACCTCTCCATTAGATGCGCAGCATAAGGCACAGCTACGCTCAAATTATCATTAGGAGCAAAAGACTGTAGATTCACCCTAACATCGAAGGTGAGCTCTAAACGTTTCCATACACAAATGCAAACCCCTCTTCCCGCCTCTTAAATCAATATCACAATCAGGTCAGAATACAGAATTTCAGTAATATATTTCAAACAAATCCATTCTTCATCGCTATAGAACTGAATTCATTCCAAGTTGACAGCACGTAAGTGCCTAGAATATAAAATCAAGGGTAGAAAATATACAGTTTCTGCAATTGCTTGCATGAGAAATAAGGAAAATCTTGAGCTAATGGATATTCTTATCAGTCTTACGATAGAGTTCGTCTGTTGAAAGACTCCACTGTCAGGTTGGCCGTGAAAGCTGGAATTGAGTTCATCTTGCGAATAAATATATCCACCTGAAAAAGTGCAAGCTTTGGATGAGTTTCTTCCCCACATTCCAAGAAACGAAGCAATAATAATAGAACTAGAATAGCAAGTAGCAGTGGCGGGTAGTCAATAACAAAAATCAGATTCAGCTAACAGTTCAGATGACAAACTTTTATGCTGAGAATTTTAAGTAGTGAAAATGAAGTGCAAACTTTCAGGTCATTAAAAACCAAACCAAGCAACTGTGCCGGTCCAAATTTTGGAAGAAAATCTTTGGACCAACAGCATCAATGACACAAAACAAAGTGCCATCACTTTCCATATAAACCAGCATTGAAAGTTATAGCCCAACCTAGCCATTTAAAATCAAAGGCATTAACATTCAACATCCCCATATACTTTTAACATGAGAGGAGTGGGTGATTTTCCAGTTAAGGTCATATAGGCTAAGGAAGAGCATTCAGAGGTATGCAAGTAATACATGTTTGTGCCTGTGCTTGTGTCCACAGACTCCACACACAATATTTGTAGGAAAACTATTGCTCCATACCTGACGGGATATGTCGGGCTGTGATGTGTAATCGTTAGCCTGTTGCAATTGAAGAAAGAAAAAGAAAGTTCAAAATTCTTCACTAAAATCAACGGAAATGAATTGGTAACATTCTTTTCTTCTGGTCTAAATACCAAAAAAGTATTTTGCATCCCATTTGCCCAAACCCAAAAAAAGAAAAGAAGATGACAAACTGTAATTAAAATATTCACTCCTTTTCCACCAAAGGAAAAGTTTTTTTATGCAGGAAATCATTTTTCAAGTCCTGTACATGAATTTAAGCACAAGAGTATTTCCAGTTCAAATGCCACCAAGACACAACTGGCATGTTTTATTGTCAGTAGAATAATTTCTCAAGGACATCAGGCACCTCTATGTAACCTAAATTTGCTAACTTACCAAAATGTTTGTATTCCCTGATTCATATTCAAACTCAAGTTTCTCATCATCACTTTGGGCGTAGACCGATTGCAGGGTAAACCGAGTAACTGGAATTCCATTAGAACGCTGGTGTTCATCCATTACAATCTGCAAAAGATGTGAGCAAAGGAAGAGCAAAAGCCTATTATACTCAAGTAAAAGACAGCAGCTCCCTAACTGATTCATAATGACATGAGAAGAGTCAGTGGAACCTATGCCTCCAATGAGTATCTTAGTACCTTGGAATGTCCTAGCAACTAAGCTTTATGCCTTTTTTATTTAAAAACAGACGATGAAGGGTTAAACTATCATAATTGGAGCTTGAAACAGAAAGAATGACACTTTCCACAGCCCAATTACCATCAAATTTAAATGAAATTGGTAAATCCAATATAGGTGTCAAACTGCAAATGCAGTGAGAAACATTTGATACCTTGTAGCCAAAAAGTTCACAGCATGCCCTTCGAAACACAGAGATTCTATCAGCAAAAACAGTCTTGTATCTGTTCAATGGATAAAATCAAACGCTTTGGGTTATGATAAAATTGAATAGTGGTTTAAAAATGCAAGAATTCGAAATACTTCGTGAACATCACTCGCCTTTCTTCACGTTTTTCAAGAGTTGCAATTTGTTCTTTTAATTGTGTTATCTTCCCAGAGATATAGGAGTCCACCAGCTTGCCCGCATCACCTGAACAATTAATCATCATGAAACTGTATGATCAGAAGTATTGGAAGGTCCAGAACAGAAATGTAATGAAGAAAACAAATTTGGAATGGAAAATAAAATAATTGTTCAAGGTAAATTGCTTGTGCTTGATACCTGACTGACTCTTCAATTCTTCTACAGCTTGCAACTTCTCCTTGGTCTTCTGCAACTCAGTTCGTAAAGCCTCAATAGTTTGTTTGGCCTCATTATCAACTGCAAGTGTATTAACCATTCTCAGCACTTTTGTATTTGCAGCAGAGAAGTCACCATGACCTAGCTGTGGAGGAAAGGAAATAAATTTGTCAAGGATTATAGCTGAATGTTAAAATAAATCAAGCATCTTTAACAAATGAATCATTCACATAACCAGATCTCAATTGTGTGCAACTGAAAGAGAACACCACAAAAGAGTTGGTTTTCAACATACCACACACTAAACAAACCTTTTTCATGTTCTTTACATCTTCTCAATGTGATCAACAATCACAGGAAAATAGAAGAACATAAACAAACAGCCAAGCTTATGTTTGGTATACAGGAAAATCTCTTTGGTGGTATCCTGGTGTTGACAGGGTATAATAAAATCACTCTACAAGCACTCCAGAAAATTCACATACGAGCATGAAAGCAACTTCAGAAACAGTCGAAGAATTATAAATTGCCAACTTTTAATGTTCTTGTGTTTTAAGGATCACATTTAGCTGGAGAACATACACATGAAAATATGAATACCAACACTAACCAGTGCAAGCAACAACTGCTCTAGGAAACTAGACCTAAAGCCTTCATTAATGTCATAAAATTTTTTGGGGGGCTGACTTATTATAAAATGAGGTAGTTTTCAACAGGCAAGAAGTGGATACAACATTTTCAGTTCCATTTTCGCAACAATAAGCCCAGGCGCAAAGCATATAATCCTCTAAGCACAGATAGAGATTGAACCCTCACAAATAAGGATACTTCTATGACTTTGCACCGGTTCTAAATATCCTAGTGTCCATAAAGGTCACACCTAAAACCAAGCAAATTTTAACGATCATAAGAAACATCACATGTGAGGAAAAAAAACTTGGCAAAAAACCAAAAGAAGGGCTAAAATATTTATGTGTGCGTCTGAAAGAATCTGTGTGTTTTCCTGTGAGCTATTCTTAACATAGAAGCTCAAAGGACTCTGTTTCAGATATGTGACAGTTCTTATGACATGAGAAACATGTCTTATCAGAAGTTCATACTTCAGTAAGTTATATACTAATTGCCTTCAGGCTATGAGATAAAGTTTTACAAGAACATAGCCAGTCATGTAAAATTTCAGCCTTGAACCTACAATGAGAAGAGAAGTGTTTCACAAGCCTTGTCTGAGGATGAACTTCGGCTACCAGCATTAAGAAGTTCCTACTCTATTATGCCAAACAGAGTCCAAACCAATAATCCTGAAGCATGCATTATTTAACAGAAACAATAAACCCATGGATTGAAAAGAAAAGGGGAGTTCATCAACCACATTATTTAACAATAGACCTGCCTCCTAGCACTTAGTTATATCCAGGGAGCATCCCTGGTATGTACAATTACCAGCATGAAGAAATCTGGATACAAGACCAGATACAAAAACCAAGTATTGCCCAAAGTACATTTTTGCAAGCATCAAACCATGCCTTTATTCCACACAAAAAATATGTGGGCAATAATGATGCATATCCCTTAATACGTATTTTGAAAAGATCAGAAGCAACAGACTTAATCATCCTATGATGGAAACTAACAAGATTTCCTCAACAGAACTGATATTTTGCTCCTTCATGAATGACCTTCTCCTAGCAGAAAGAAGTCAAACATCATTCATACATGAATATGTCAAAGAGCCTTCTCATGTTTGGAAGATGAATAGATGTTAAGAAATTAGAGAAGTCAATAAAACATTTAATAAAGTGCCCAAGCCTAAAAGCGCCTGGTAATTCTTGGAATAGCTTTAAAATTACCTTAGACTCCAATAGGGAGATCTCTGCACGAAGCCGGTCACTCTCCCTTTCCAATGACTTAATTCTTCTAGCTTCATTATGTAGCATGTCATTAAGTGTCTTTATTTCTTCCAATTGGCGACTATTGACTTCTTTCTGTGCATGTAGATTACTCTCCAATTCTTTAATACAAAATTCCTTCTGTGCAAGAGATGATTCAAGTTCCTGGACATGAAAAGCAAAGTGCAAAGAAAGACTGTTAGAAAAGATTGCAAGAGTTCCAAGGAAAATAGATGAACTATTCAACTCCAAGACCTGAAGAAGAACTCCACTGGCTGCTTCATCCCCTCCTTGATCATTCTTTGGCCTCTTCAATTCATTGACAACATTTTTCAACCTATCTCTTTCTTCAGTAACCATAGAGAGCTGCAATTAGCCATCACTATATTTATTTAATTTGAACCATATCAATGGAAGACAAAAATATGTTGAATGTTCACCACTGTTAAGGATGAATTCATACTCATATAGTAAAATCGATATTTTGATTTGCATCACCAAGCATTACCCCCACCAGTTAGCATCTTAAGACAATAAATGGGTCATCTTCAGCAGCAAGAACTAGAAGTCATGGCATTAACTTCCCAGAAAAAGAAAACACTTCTCTAACACTATCATTGGCGAAAAGGGGGGGAGGAAATGGTGAGAAGAGGAAAACTACTACATCAAGCACCTGAATGTTCATTCAAGACCGTCAAGAGTTGCTTCAAGCGTCCTCCAGGTCAGTAAGAACAAAAGAAAGAGGAAAAAGCTCCTGTGGAGCTCTAACAACAATTAGCAAAAGGAGAAGGAGGAGCGAGAAGGGAAACAAAAGAAATCCCTAACCACTCATCTCCACAGTGCATAAACCATAACAGCCCTCTACACCCCAAAAATGATGCCTCGTAAGAATTTGGTGACAGAAAGGGAGATATCCAGACAGGAAAAAAGTGCAAAGGTTTTAGGGATCAAAGGCAAAGGATAAATGGTGTACAGACAAAATGAAGCAGTATCATGAACATATCCAAAATGGAGACATATGCCTCTGCAATGGCAACTCTGTTTAGATTGTTCTGCTAGCAAGATCAACTCCACAAAAGACATAACTGGAAAAAAATTGACACAGTTATATCCCAGTACCCCGGAACTCTCTCTTAGACTCTTGACATCTGCATCATTGTTTGTGGAGTAACTCAATTTACCTAAACAAGGGAAATAATAATGACCGAATTTCCTCAAACACAGTTAGTGGATAAGCAAAATGCACAACTCCATTTATACATGCAACACTATTCCAAATTTTAGTTCTTATTCCCAACAACACTATCCACCTTGAGGATTTTTCTTAAAACTGCTGCAATAGCAGAGCCAAAATGAGAAATTCATTTAGAACCCCCCCCCCCCCCACCCCTAAATTTGCTGAATAGAGCAGATCCATGAGTAGCAAACACCTCTGACTTTAACAAAAAAGTTAATTGCTAAACTCATTTGGACAAAACAGAAAAGAAGTGTTGAAGTTATAAGAGAATACATGTACCTAAGCTAATACTTACCATCAATTCAATTTGTTTGACCTCCAATTTCAATGCTTCTGCCTTCTCTTTGGCCAATGCAGCCTCAGTTTCAGCATTTTGTTTACCAAGTTGAGCAGTTTCCAAGGCCACCTCCATTTGTTTGAAATGTGCATTTGCCTCACCTGCCTTCATCATGTTATCAATCACCTCTCTGCATTGAACAGATACATTTAACATCAGAGAGCAAAAACTAAAATGAGAAAAAGGTCAAGGCGGCTAATTTGAGCTTTTCCTTTAAGCTCTCAATTTATATTTACCATCACAGCAACAAAATGATTGTAATATTAACAGGTAACGAACTATTTCACACCATAGATTTTGTAAAGAAAGAGCATCGCTTCGAACTAATAAAGATGCTTTATGAAGTACAGATAGAATGGAAAGAAACTCAACCTTACACCAGAAAACACCCTCCCTGACAAAATCTTTGAAAAAGGAAAAAGAAAATCAAAAAGTTGGGTGTCAATATTTCCACATGCAGGCAACCTTAAGGCTTAACGGCAGACTTAAATAATGAAGCAATTGAAACCAACAAGCTAAAAGAATAAACATACTTCTGTAATGCTGCAAATTTAACAGGTATATCATCATAAGATGACACACCAGGAATATCCTCTATTGCTAACTTCCAAGAAGACATTTCATCCTCCAGCTTCTTCATATTTAACTCAAATTCTAGTAACTTAGATGACTCTGACTCTGCTCTTTCTCTGCGGCCCTTTTCTTCCAGCAATTTCTCCTTCAATAACTCAATGCTTTCATGGGAAGATCTTATCTTTCTTGCTTCCCTCACTTCAGTCTCCTATAAAATGTCAAACATTGATAAATCACCTAGCGATAAGAAAAAGGATTCATGGAAAGAGAAATGATCAGCAACATGCTGTAAATATATGATGTGAGATCCTCGATATTAAGACACCTATGTCACCCGGTGTAGCCAACACCCGAAATTACTCATAGTTGATAATTAGAGAGATAGGGATATTCAACATTTCAACCAGCACACACAATTTCACATTCACTGGAATATTTCCATCTTCATGGATATAGATATTTCAAATCTCTTTTATTCTAAGTTTTTGCTCAAAATATCTAGCATACACCCAGCATTGCTACTTCATGTGAGCTGGATGCACACTTAATGCCATAATGTAACCCTATATAAGTGAGTGCATTTGTGGGCAATATAGAATGCTATACTTTTTACAATCATAGTTTTCAATACCATTTCGGAAACCATTCCGAATTTTCAATTGGTATGAGATATCTTGGTGCCAGAGGATTAAGTGCTCCATTCCAGAGTTTCTGCAAAAGCATATGGTTTGTGTGCATATTCAATACAACAAAAATATTTTGCTCTTGAAAACACTTATCAAACTTAGATGGCCTCCAAATATTTAACAAAAACTTAAAATTAGATTAAGCACCATAAATATATATATATATACACACAGGGAAAAAAGAGAGAGAGAGAGAGAGAATCCACAATACCATACTATTATCTTAATTCAAATAAATATAAACTGATCAAATTCAACTTCATACATAATTCAACACATGTCAATTATATCTTCAAAAAAAATATGTATCAATTATACTTAGCAATCACTTGGATAACAAAGAAAAAATGTAAAACAGAAATTCACTCTAAAATTACAAAAGAAAAGAAAAGGCAATTATTATTTATTACAGTGACAATCCTTGTAGGGCAAGAATTCGCAAGTGAATTAATGGTTAGTAGGATGAATAACATTATTATTCTTGATTTCTAGTTTGGATGTTCGCAAAACATAAAGTATAGAATTTTCCTTGACGTAAAAATTTAAGGCATGCACTGGAGATGACCAAGATGTTTCTGCTGGTATTTGGCGAAGATATTCTAGATGAGGCTCAATTGACAGCAAGATGAAATAGGAGTTCCATGCTTTGTTTTCAGAACCAGTTTGAGATATCTTAGATTTACAACCATATTTACAATGACTATCTCCTCATCAAAATGTCAGCCTTACTTAATTGGTAACATGCCTTTAAAAAATAATTATTCTGTATTCAAATCCCATGTCAACTAACACCTAAACACCACTTCATACAATTCCATGAACTTCCAGCAAAAAATTTACTGCTGCTGCTACCCAAAAAACCATAAAGTGGACTTTCAAAATCAAATTTCAGCAGCAAAACATAAATACACCAGAATAGAAGACAAAAACACCACCAAACAAAGTACGTTTCCACCAGAACACAAGAGCTGAACTTCCCAAATTATTCATCCCAACTGCAGGCAGAAATGAAAGTCATTTCTTGAGTTTCTAGTTTTCTTGGCGCAAATACATGTGAGTTTTATGTCAAAGCAACCAGGGTAATAAAGAAACCATGGCAGAACAGAGTTGAATATAGCTTGCATTCACCTAATATCTTAAATAGCACCGACTTCAAGCAAGAAGCCTATATACAGAAAAAAGTATTCAGCCTGCCTGAACTCCACTCATCTACAGTTCTTGGGTGAATGACCAGCAGATTACCATATCACTTGTAATGGACATTGAAAGTAGCAAAACCCTTTATCTGAGTATGAGGTATGTGTAGAAACCAAACTTACAAAATTTCTAAGCTCTTCTTGTAGATGTTTAACCAAAATGTTGCTATCAGTAGAAGAACCTTCTTGAAAAGTGAAACTTGATAATTTCTTCTCCAACTCACTTCTTTGATGCGAGCACTGAAAAAAAAAAAGATAAGGCCATAAAAAGATTTGATGAAAAAGTGATCATATCTCTAGTGCACGTTAAGAATTCTGGAAGGTTTTTAAACATGTCATTCTAAATTAATGCAGACCAACATTTACACCGAGTAGAAGCTTGGCTTACTAAACACACCAGTCAATGAGTACAATCCACTTTTAGAAAAAAGGAAAAAACAAGAATAAAAGTAAGACACCTCCGTAAGTTGCCTTTTCAGATCTTCTAGCTGCTCCTTCCACAGCTCTGATTCTTTCTCAGCATGCTTGGCCCTGCATTCCATTTTTTCTAGCTACATAGAAGAAAAATGAGCAAGATAACTAGAACTTCGGGTCATAGCTAAGCCATTATAAAAAAGGAAATCCACAAATTAAGATGCTTACATCTGCCCTTATTCTAGAAACAGAATGCTTTGATTCTCTATTCAGCTGCGCAAGCTCAGTATTGAGACGCTTTTTCTCCCTTTCTATGCTTTCAGAAAGATGGCCAAGTTTTCCCTCTAAAACACTTGCTTTCTCTTCAGCAGAAGCTGCTGAGGATTCAGCTTTCTGGCGCAGGTTCTTTTCATTTTCAAGCTTAACCTAAAACAGAAATGGAAGGAGCATTTTTTTCAAAGAAGAGGAACAGTTTGAAATACTACAAGCAGGCAAACAGGGCAAAAGAAGAAGGTACCGACCATGCCATGAGAATTTAAACTTTTAAAGCTGAATTTAAATAGAAAATTCACTCTTCCTAATTGTGATTTTAGAATTGCTTCATAATAATGGAAATCAATGCTGAAAATTACAATTCATAAAAAAGAAATTGTTAAGATTATTAAGGTGATTGCCTAGATAGCTAACATAAAGGAATTAATGGCTAAAAAATTGGATTAGTTAATCAAACATATTGTAGCAGTAGAATTTACATACCAAAAATCCCTCATTTCTATTTTAAAAAATAATTATTTTAAAAAACAAAAGAAAGAAAGAAAGAAGCATTGGGATTGCATACCTCAAGGTTAGCATGTGATTCTAACTGTTTCTTGAACCTTTCTTGGTTAACATTAACTTCCTTAAGAAGTTGTTGCTGAAGAGCATGTTCGCGTCCTTTGGCAGCAGCAAGTTGTTGCTCTGTCTGCAACAATTTATCTCGAAACTTCTTCCTCTCACCTTCTACATCACCATTAAATAATAATAACATTAAGATTATTAAATAATTGTTATTATTATTAAACAATAATAATAATAATGAAGAGAGTAGCAAGTAGCAACCAGATATGGTGAAATTTTCATTGATTTCTTGTAATTTAGACTGGTAATCCTGAACTTGCTTCTCGGCGCTACTCAACGCGTCTATAAAATCCGATTTAACCTGAAATTGAATGGATGAGCAGATGAGTGCATAAAATACACAGAACTTGTTAAAGAAATGCGTGGTTAAGCGAGCAGGACCAATTGGCGGCACTGGTAGGTGCAGAGGAATTGTTCGTGTTGGAGCGGCGGAGTGTTGTTGTCTTCGTAGATAACTAGATGATTATCGCGGTGGTGCTCCGATTGGGGGCTCTCGATGATAGGTCTTGCATTTGCGTCGGCGGCTCCTCCTCTTGCTCGCTTTGCCGGTGGAGTTCTTAGTATCATCTTCTTCGTCCCTCTCCCTCTCCCTCTCCCTCTCTCTAGAGATTAAATTATAAATTTGAATAGACGAGAGAATTCAAAATCACGGACACGGACTACAATTGGTGATTTTAAAGCTCAAACATCGCAATACATTATGTATTATATTTATTAGCTCCGAAGTTGATCACGAAGGTGTCGTGGTGTAGTTGGTTATCACGTCAGTCTAACACACTGAAGGTCTCCGGTTCGAGCCCGGGCGACGCCATAAACTAGAAAATGATTTAATTTCTTTACATTTTTATACAGTGGCCAATTGTTTATTTTATTAGACTAAGGCCGCGGTTGAACCCCGTTATCTCAAAATTTAAAAATTATTTTTTTATATTTCAAATTATTTTGATATATTGATCTTAAAAATAATTTTTAAAAAATAAAAAAAATATTATTTTAATGTATTTCTAAGCGAAAAACACTATGAACCGCTACCACAATTTTAAACAGACTCAAATAAAACTCATGTGGAAGTCGATTGAGGCAAAGCCTAGGTCACGGGTCGGGACGATCAACATGGGTTGATCCAAGTCATTGTATAAATAAAAATAATTATTATCATAATTTAAAACCCTAACTTGGGAGTCAACATTAGGTAAGGTTCGGGACACGAGTCGAGAGGGTTAACCTGACCCAAAATTTTATAAAGAAATAATCAAAGCAACTTTGTTTTGACAATTTAAAAAAAAAAAACATTTAATGGGTTTTTGACTCTATGTTTAATCCTTGGTTAACCTAGATTTTTTATGAGGTGAGGTTGAATTAATATTTTTGTTATTTTTTTTAAAACTCAGAGCAGTCCAAGTTTTAGGTTAAACTGTTAAGTCAGTTCTAATTTTATAATTACGAATATTATAATATTATTAATTTTAAGTCAGTTGTAGTTTTATAAATAATGATATTATAATATTATTAACGTCAACACACGATATAAACTAAAGTAAAAAATAATATTTAATTATTGTTTTAAATATGTAAATTTGACAATAATACATATTAAAAATAAAATATATTTTTTTATATTTTTTTTATATCTTATTCATCATAATCAAATATGATATAGATATAATTACTTTATTTTGTACGTTATTACCAAATATAATTTTATCTTTCATTTTTTTATGATTTTTTTATTGTTTTTGTTTTTTTTTATTATGTGATAGTAATTAAATGTTATCAAAATAAAAATTAAATAGATAAATAATTTAATAAATGCATGCAAACTAATGGATAAATCGAGTTTCCTTCTTTATCCGTACACGGAGTCTGGTTAGGACTCAATGTAAATAATGACATAAATTCCACCAAGCGCAAACCGGTCTTACACAGATCTAGTAATCCATGTCAATTAATACGGGGTATTTTTCTTTATTTAGGAGTTTCGTGTTTAGTCCGAGAATCTGGGGTTCTGCTATCTCATCTCCGAGGAAACACAAGGCAATACTGTCATTCCAGAAAGAAACAAAAAGGTTAAAAGGATACTTTTAAAGTCAAGGGATTAAAACAATTAAGATAAAACCGATCCTCACTCGACCTTAAATCAAAAGTCTAAATAGTGAAATTATTACTGAATTATTGTTTTTTTAAATATTTTTTATTTGTAAATATATTAAAATAATATTTTTTATTTTTAAAAAATTATTTTAATATCAGTATATTAAAATAAGTTAAAAACATAAAAAACTAATTTAAAACAAAGAAAAAAACAATAATAATAATATTTTTTTTCAAAAACGCATTTGAAATGTAAAACAAATGGGCTCATAGGGATTTCAAGGCACTATTTTGTGTTCCATCAGCAGCAGAGTTTTTAAGTCTGACCTGGTAGTTGACCCGAGTCACCAGACCCAAGGTTTGAGTGACGGGTTTTGATTGGGTCACCAGGTCATTTTTTATTTTTGATTTTTGTTTTATAAATCAAAACGATGTTGATTTTGTTAAAAAAAAATAGTTAATGAGTTATAATCAGGTTTTTAACCAAGTCAACCAGGACATCAGGTCAGCTCGAGTTTTTGCCTTTACTTATTTTTTCTTAAACCCAACTCAGTTCCGGCTCCGGATCAGCCAAGTCGATCTATCAAGTTGAGTCGAGTTTTTAAATTATGATTGGTAGTTTTAAAATCAAGTTGAAGATCATTGATAAGGATAAAAAAAAATAGAGTTTATAGGTTGATGACAAGAGTTTGTTTGTAATTGCGGTAATAATTGCTTTTTAAAATGTTTTTTGCTTAAAAATACATTAAAATAATATTTTTTTATTTTTAAAATTTACTTTTAACATCAACATCTTAAAACGATCTAGAAACATAAAAGAAAAAAATAATCTGAAACAAAAAAATTATTTTTTTAAAAGTGCTTTTACACTACAAACAAACGGTATATAAGGCAATGTTTAGAACAATGATGAATGCTGTTTTTTAAAGTACTTTTCACATATAAATGCACTGAATATATATATATATATATTCTAGTTGGTGAAAATCTTTCAACAGTCTATCCAAATAGGTTTTTTGAAGATGAGGATCATCAAGTCTTTTAATGACCTCAAGAATGAATTCTTGGTCTTGGGTTAGGACGTTAATCTGTTTGGAATCTGTAGAGGCATCTGAAGTAGCACTGGTAGTTACTATTTCATCAATTTGAAATTCTTCTTCAGAAGTGCCTGAAGGAGAGTGGTCAGTGTCTGTGGCTTAAATATAGAGATTTTGTATTTGGTTGATGGTATCTTCATCTATTTGGAGCTCATGAAGTTTGGTATTGACTTTGCAGAAACGGGTTGTATGTCCTTTCTGGTTATATTTGTAACATGTAATGTTTTTGGGGTCAAATTTTGGTTTGGGTTTTGACTGGAAAGGTCTGTGGGGTTTGTTGGATTTGTAGGGTTTTTTGTAGTAAGGTTGTTCTGGTTTGGGATAAAATTGTTGTCGGTATTTATGGGCCGATCTTTTATAAGGAGGCTTGTGGTTCGAATATTTTTTGGGTTGTGAACAGGTTCCATTGCAGGAGGGTTTTTTGGTGGAAAGGTCAAACTGGTGACAGAAACTACCAAGTTCTTGTCTGGTAGGTTTCATTTCCCACTTTAGGTGTTTTTGAAGTTTGAGATCCTGACAGATCTTAAGACCTTCTTTTTGTGTGAAGCTCACAAGTTCGCCGTATGTAAGCTGGTCATATGGTATGGTTTTGGTTGTAAAGGTATCCTTGATCTTGTTTCGGACCTTTTCTTCTAAGAGAATTGGTAAGCTTGCAAGGAATTTTTCTTTCTAGAATGGTTGGTTTGAATCTTCTCAAAGCATAACACGAGTAAGGAAGGTATTTTTGTACCACTGAAAGTCACTGAGTTTCTTGTACCGAAGGTTGGAGAGAAGTTCAGCATTTTTGTCTTTCAAATGGGAAGGATCTCCAACAAAATGCAAGGAGATGGTAAGGATAAGGGTAGACACATCATCTTGGATGGTGTTTCCTGAAGGGTCAAGGATAAGTGTTTGGTCTTCATAGGTTTGTACAGAGTTTAGAATATGGAGGTGATCTGTTTCAGTGAGATGGTAATCCCACCATCCTTTAAGCTGGCCAGAGAAGCCTGCAATGAGAAGTTTAGCTATGACTTTATCTGGGGTTCCTGTTTGGGTTTTGTCAGTTATGAAGTGGGCTGGGTTTTTTTGTATTTGTTTTTCCAATCTGGAAAGCTGTTTACCGATGGAATGGAGGTTGGTATTTGTAAAATTGTTTTGTTGGATTATGTGTTTGATATTTGTGAGGGTATCTTCACCAGGTAATTTGTATGGGGCTGCATCAACTGTTTGGTCTCTGTGGGTAAGTTGTATGTTGCGTAAGGGTGGATGATCAGACTCAACTGTTGATCCACTGGTAAGGGTCCATGTAGGGGTTTTTGAACGGGTTGTAATAGGACATGCATGTTTAATGGATGTAAATGGATATGCAATATGTCGTGCTGAAACATAATGGAATTCAAACCAATCAAAGAATAAAATTTGTACGTTATGGGTCTCAATGTAAGCATAAAATTGTTTTTGAATATCATTCCTCTATTGGAGGAAATGTTGAAAAAACCAAGATCGTTTTTTCATATTATGATCACCATAAAAATCACTTATGAGAAGAGTTTTGTTTATGACAAAATGCTTTTCTGAAGTCAAAACATTCAGCTCATTTTGGATGTTTTCAGTAACGGCTGAAAAAGTTGGTGAAGTTGGAGGAGATGGTTGCTCAAGGTCTATATAAACTGGTTTTGGGATATTTGTAGTATAGTCTGCATTTTGGAAACTGGTAGAAGGGATGTCGGATATAGATTTTCTAGGAAGGTTTGTATGATAAGGGATGTTGATAACAGAAGGGATTTTGAAAATTCTTCCCATATCTATTGTACTGGAAGAGAAAGACGTTTCTGAGAATCTGGAACTTGTAGAGTGTCGGTGGAAAGACAGTTTGACTTTTCCATCTGTGTTTTGGGTAATATTTTTAATTTGGACATTGGGTTGAGGTGGTGGTGGTAGTTCTGGTGGTGCTGCACCTTCGAGGATCCAATCTTCTGGTAGGGATATGTCTTTCCATTGGATTGCTTTAAGGACAACAGTGTTTGAGCAGGATAAATCTGTTTGTAGTAGGAGTGTTTCTCCTTTTTTAGATTGGAATTTGTGTTTGCTGGCAAAGGCTGAGAACATGGCTTTGTAATGGATTTTAGGGCAACGGGGATAGATCCTTCGAGCATGTCATAATTATGGGTCTTTATTTGGAGTAACATACTTTGCAGGATATTTTTGTCTTTGAGGGATATGGTTATGTTTGGATAACAGTCAAATGATACCGGACCACTACAAAGGCTAGACTCAATAGAACTGAGGAGGGAGTCTTGGAAGTTTTGAAATCTAGCATCACGGAGGACAGCTATAATGGAGGTGTTTAAGCCTTCCTTTGTAAGGGGTTTTATGCCGACCTGGACAAGGTCAACATGAATATATTTATAGTTTCGGGCCAAATGTTTTTGTAGGGATTTTGGAGAGAGGAGTTGAATGGTTTCAAACGGTTTTGTAAGCTGAATATCTCTTTCTTCAGTTTTGATAGTAAAATCTGTTTTGAAAATATCATATTTAGATTTTTGATAAATCTGAGTTTAAGAAATTTTTGGAATTTTCCAATCATCAATATTTTTTGTAAAGTCTTCAATAGTTATTTCTTCACTTTGTACTATGCTTCTGTTTTCAGAGGTGGAAGAAGCTGAAATAGAAGTAGTCCTGTGAAAGATGGAATCCATAGAAAGGAAAGATAAACTAGGAAACAAGCTGCATGTTATATAGATTTATTGCCCTAAAACTGAGACGGGACTTACACCATTTAGTTGCATACCTATAGGCTAATGGTCTCTTGTTTTTTTCTAAGAATTCTAACTTTTATGTTACTATTCCTACCCAGATCCCAGTAGGCTCTGATATATTAACATTATATTTTAATATCAATATATCAAAACGATTAAAAAATACACAAAAAATTAATTTCAAATAAAAAAATTAACAATTTATAAAATTATAATTTAATCACAACACCAAATACTCTCTCAGTTGACCAGGTTGGAGTACCAGGTCACTAATTAAATTTTAGCCAAGTTAACTATTGTTTTTTATTTGAATCCATATCAATTTAAAACAATAGTTCCCATTATATTATAAGAAAATAATAAACAAATAAAAGAATAAATCCTTCTAAGAATAAAATGACAACCTTATCGCTGGTAAACGCATTGAATATATATATATATATATATATATATATATATATATTTATTTATTTATTTTTAAAAATTATATTTTAATGTTAATATATCAAAATAATAAAAAAAATAAAAAAATAAATCCTTCTAAGAATAAAATGACAACCTTATCGCTGGTGTGTGTATATATATATTTATTTATTTTTAAAATTATATTTTAACATTAATATATCAAAATAATAAAAAAATAAAAGAATAAATCCTTCTAAGAATAAAATGACAACCTTATCGCTGGTGTGTGTATATATATATATATTTATTTTTTAAAATTATATTTTAACATTAGTATATCAAAATAATAAAAAAATATATAAAAAATTAATTTAAAACAAAAGTTTTTTAATAATTTATAAAACCTAATATTTTTTAAGTTGACTAGGTTGAAATCGGAATGACCAAGTTCAATAATTAAATTTTAGCCAAGTTAACTGTTCTTTTTTTTGAATCCATATCAATTTAAACTTTTATAAACGTGGAGGTCTCAATTTTTAAAACAATAGTTCCACTTATATTATAAGAAAATAATAAACAAATAAAAGAATAAATCCTTCTAGGAATAAAAGGACAACGAAGGGTATCCCTTTGCCTTTACTCCCTCTCAAAAGTCATCGATGTAACGTGGAGATCTCCTTTTTACTGCAAGCATACGTAAATAGATTAAATTTGAAATATCTAAATCTAGTTAAAGAAAATATACTTTAATGTTACAATTAATAATTAATAATTAATGTAACTAATAGAATTTAAACTTGTGTCCTAAAGCTACCTAATTAATATAATATATTCCAATTATACCAAAAGGTTTCTTCTAAATTATTAATTTGTTTCATATAAAAATTATAGCTACTAAATTTATAAAATCTAATAACGTGTAAGAGATTTAAAAAACTGGATTCAGAAAGAATATTTTATAAATTTAAAAATAAAAAATATTTTGTATTTTAATACGAAATATATTTAAGAACATGTATGAATGATTGAGAAAAAAAATGAAATGGAATTAAATTAGAGATAATAAAAGTAAAAACAATAAAGAAAAGAGAGAGAGATTATTAAGAAAAATAAAAAGAGGGGGTAGCAGACAAGAGAGCCAAAGACAAGTCGTGTCGGCTTGGACAAGACATTGACGATATAACACGCACTTACTGTGTATCTATCTGTACGTGTATATATATATATATAATTTTTTTTATATGCTTCTCGATCCAATCGATTCATCTGAATTCTTCCAAATCTATCTTCAACTTCTTGTTTACCACTTTCTATTCTCGGATCCTTCTTGCCTACCCACAGCTTTCCCCTCCTCAAGAGCAAGGTACTGTGATTTCCATGTTTTCTTTTCTTTTCTTCTTTTTTACTGGGTTTTAGTTGCCGAGAAATTAATAGAGGGGTTTTAGTGAATTGTAAGTGAAGAAAGTAGGTGTTGTTATAACTTGTTTATCATCAGATCCCTGGTCAGTTCTAGTGTACTTCCCCTCTTGTTTTCTCACAGTTCCTCTCTGTCCCAGCATCAGGTTTCTTTCTTTCTTTTTCTATTTTTTTTGCAATCAAGCTTTTTATGTACATTTTTGTGTATGTTGGTAGATGGGTTTTTTGAATCATGCTGTTTTAGGATGTGATCGTGGATTCATTTTTATTTTCCTGTAAGATTTTTTTTTTCATTTTGTAGTGGCTAAAATATATGCTGTGCAAAAGTAAATGCGGATTTGGGTTGTGAAAAGTGTGGAGGGGATTTTAAAATCTTGAAAGATCTATGCTTTTTTTTTTTTTTTTGTAAAATTCGTAGTTAAAGTTGAAGAAAAAATAAATGCCAAGTCTTGTTGCTTCATTTAAGACAAAAAGAAGAGATATATATATTTAGCACTGACAAATGGTTAGTAATTAAGTCAGACTTTGTCTCCTTTCAAGTAGGCAACACTGAATCAATCTGCATGATCAATAAGTGATAGTAAATGGAATATCTTTAAAGGGTTTGTTTTTGTTTGGTGAGATAAATGATTGCTACTAGTTTCTTTTATTCCCTTTCTGTTGTTGATGGAGCAGCTTTTATTGAAGGGTTTCTATAGATTGGTTTCGCTGCTCATTCAGGGTTTGTGTGGTTTTTTTTATGGTATCTGCAGCTATGAATCATACCTCCGGAGGAAACCCCCATCCAGGTTTGAGTTTTCTACAGTTTTGTTTTTTTATGGTTTCTATAACTTGTGTTTTTTTTTTGTTTCCAAATTTGTGTTTACAAGACAGGATACGTACTGAGTTTCCAATTGGTGATGGAATTATTGCAACATCAGCTTGTGTCAACTATTTTTTAGTGTGGAATTCATGAATTTGCAATGGTTGCTTGATCCATTTACATTGACCTAACAACAATTTATGCTATCCATTTTCTCCCAACATCCTTGAATGAACTGAATTGACTTGCACATTTGTTTTGATGAAGGCTGGCAAATGACTTTGTTAAAGCTATGTTAACAAGATTTGGTGTCTTTATATAGGATTTAGTGGTATGATTCACCTCTTTAAATTTGACTCTTACATCTACCCCTCCCTCCCTCCCTCCCTCCATCCCATTCACAACTGGACAGTTTCAGACAATTAGGGTTGCTGACACTAGAATTTTAATTTGCCTGCAGCTGCACATGTGATGATTCTTATTTTGAATTTCAAATTCTTTGAAACTCGGTATTCTATTCACTGATTTTCCAGTTATAGTTCAGCATAAATTTTTTGTCAAATTGTAAATAATAACTTGAGGTTTTGCTGTTTTAAATTTAATATTTTACTGAACTTGTTAAATCTAAACCTCTACTGGGCTGATTGGAGGTGGGAACTATTGATTCAGATGTAATTGGCTGGATTTGTCTGATAACATCGGGCTAGGAGATGACAATTCATGCTTATCAATCCCATGCAATGTCAAATTTTTCCTGTAGGGCAAAGTTTTGCTTTGAAATGGTGGTTTTTTAATTGTTCCCTAGCAATGTGATCTTTTGTAACGGCCTATTTTGCCTGCTCCTCTCTTCAATTCGTTTACCTATTTCACATGGCTAGCTATAATTTAACTTGCTCCTGATATCTGTGGTGTTGGCTTTCTTTTGTATGTCTTCTTTTTGTTTGTCACCTCATGAAATTTAACCCGGTGACCTTCCATAAATAGGGGGATGCAATGATGCTTTGTACAAAGAACTATGGCATGCCTGTGCTGGACCTCTTGTCACTCTTCCTTGTGAAGGGGAGCGAGTTTATTATTTTCCTCAAGGTCACATGGAACAGGTATTCCCAAATAAAGTGCAGCTCAATGAATTTTGCACTATATCATGTTGCTTATTGTAAAATATTGTACTCATAGATATGTAGGTAAGTTCCTGTTTCCTACTTGTTCTATTGTATATTCTCTCTTGCAGTTTTCTTACAGAGTTTTCATATCTGTTTTGTTAGCTTGAAGCATCAATGCATCAGGGGATGGAGCAGCAAATGCCCTCATTTAACCTTCCATCTAAAATTCTGTGTAAAGTGGTTAATGTTCAGCGCAGGGTGAGTTACCTGGTGAAAATCTAACATTTTATTTTGATGAATCCTAACATGGGTTCTTTTTAACATGGTGAGAAAATCTGGATTATTTTCTGCATATTGGTTCATCCACTATTTTCGCTATGGACTGTAGGCTGAACCCGAAACAGATGAAGTTTATGCCCAGATAACACTGCTTCCTGAACCAGATGTAAGCTCTCTATTTTTGTAGCAGACAAGGTTTCTGAGTGCATTTTTATTTTGTACTTTTTTTGCCAAATCTGCCATGTCATCATTTCCTCTATGAATCAGCAAAGCGAGGTTACTAGTCCTGATCCTCCACTCCCAGAACCTGAAAGATGCACGGTCCATTCATTTTGCAAGACACTTACTGCTTCTGACACAAGCACTCATGGTGGTTTCTCTGTTCTTCGAAGGCATGCAGATGATTGTCTGCCTCCTTTGGTTAGCATCTAAATTTTATCATTTTGACATTCCTAATATGCATTATAGGGCTTCTTATGTGCCTTTTGAGTTTATGCCATTCTCTTTTTCATTCAGGATATGTCTCAGCAGCCACCTTGGCAGGAATTGGTTGCAACTGATCTGCATGGCAATGAGTGGCATTTTCGACACATTTTTCGAGGTTAGAAGTAGTTGCTATTGCTTGATATGACACCTTGTAGATACAGTTGGCAACTTGCTCATGGCATGTCTCAGAAGGTTTTTGTCCTCAGTTTGGCATTTCGTTTATGTAGAATTTGTATATACATGTATGGAGTTGTGGTTTGCGTCCCTACTTTTGAGCCTTTTGTTGTGAGCATCTGAGAACCATTGATGCTGTAGCCTGATCTGATCCAACAGAGAGCACCTGTTGGTGGGATCATATGGAGGCTTTGTTTTTGTTGCTGTTCATAACACATAAACGACCTTTTATTTCCACTATTGTCCATCTCAGCAAGCAATTTGGCAATTAATTCCCATGCCCGTTTTTCAGAGAAAGTGGGCCTAAGGTTTTTGAAATGGTTTTCCTCTTCCCTTACCTTTCCCTTGCATCATGCAGATTTATGTGAAGGAAAAGGATTTTAGGGAAAGAGAAACCATGATATGGTATAAATCATCTGCTTTCTCCACATTTTTTTATCATTTGTTATATGTGGGATTTGATGTCACCTACTTTTCCTCATCACATGGTATCCTAGCACAAAGTACGAACAATATTCTGTATTAACCCTTAAAATGCTGCTGATTAAAAGATCATTTGCAGGTCAACCAAGGCGTCACCTGCTCACAACAGGGTGGAGTGTCTTTGTTAGCTCAAAAAAGTTAGTTGCGGGTGATGCATTCATCTTCCTAAGGTAAGTATATTGTCCATCATGGTTTTTTTTTGCAGTGATTTTCTTGCTAAACAGAATTGTCAATGATTGATTGAAATACTCCCTGCAGGGGAGAAAATGGCGAGCTTCGTGTGGGAGTAAGGAGGCTCATGAGGCAACAGACAAATATGCCATCTTCTGTTATATCTAGCCAAAGCATGCATCTAGGGGTTCTTGCTACTGCTTCTCATGCCATTGCGACTGGAACCCTTTTTTCTGTCTTCTACAAGCCAAGGTTTTTGTGCGCACTTAGTTGTATTAAACCAACTACTTCGTAGTTCATCCATCCAATTTTCTTGCTTTCCTTTTGTTTTGAAGTCATTTGTAATTTGTAGTTACCTGAGCAACATTCAGAACTTTGCATGATAATGTGCCTAATGGTTCGTGTAGAACCTTTAATTGTCAGTACTTTGTAATTGCCAGCTACCTTCAGAAGGGAGAATCTCATTTTAACATGACTGTTGCATTAATGTGATATTGAGGAGAAATGTGAAACTGATGTTTATGTTTCTACTGTTATTTAGCAACCTCTGATTATAAGGTCTTTTCCTGGATGTTTCAACTACTACTCAAATTGTACATTTTCCCTTAATTCCTGCTTTCCAATCAGTAACTTTTGTCAGTCCATTTTTGGGTTGCTTGCTGTAGTTTAGGATAAGTATGAGGGTATAGTTTCTCATTTATGCAATTCTTGTGTTGCTTTCTGAGATTCTTGCATGGATATTTCTTCTGAATAAAGTCTTTTATTTATTTATTTTGTTTTCAGAACAAGTAGGTCTGAGTTCATTGTAAATCTTAACAAGTATATTGAAGCTCAAAACCACAAGCTTTCTGTAGGGATGAGGTTTAAGATGAGATTTGAGGGTGAGGAAGTTCCTGAACGAAGGTATGTCTTACTCTAAATTAAAACTTGGTTCAAGAATTCGATGACATCTTTTAAATCATGATGGTCCATTATGCTACAGGTTTAGTGGCACCATTGTTGGCGTTGGAGATAATATATCATCGGGATGGGCTGATTCTGAGTGGAGATCATTAAAGGTTGTTTGGTTAATAGTTTATTAATTATGGATTCTGATATTGAGTGCCACCTTTTTTTTTTCTAATTCATTTTCCAATTTCCAATGCTAAAGTATACTTGTGTTTGCTCATGACTGGTATCGTATTGTCTGCCAGGTCCATTGGGATGAACCTTCTTCCATCTTGCGTCCAGAGAGAGTATCACCATGGGATTTGGAACCTCTTGTTGCAACTACTCCTTCGAACTCCCAACCTATGCAGAGGAACAAGCGGCCACGGCCATCTGTCTTGCCCTCACCAACAGCCGATCTTTCTGCACTTGGTTTGTCCACATCCCAATTCATATTTCCTCATTCCATCTGCTTGTGTTGACATGTTATGATAAACTTCCTGTTACCCTTGTGCGTTAGGTATGTGGAAACCTTCGGTTGAGTCCTCAGCTTTCTCATATGGTGAATCACAACGTGGACGAGACCCTTATCCATCACCCAATTTCTCTACCACTGCAAAGGCCAACTCTCTTAGCTTCTGTGGCAATAGTCAAGTGACCAGTGTTTCGCCGAATTCAATGTATCGGCCTAACCAAGTGGAAAGTGTCACAGATTCTTTTGCTCCAGTTGTAAACAAAGATTTGGGAGAAAGGAGACAGGGTACTGGGATTGGCTACAGACTTTTCGGGATTCAACTTATTGACAATTTCAATGCAGAAGGAACTTCACCGGTGGTTACTGTGTCTGGAACAGTGGGCAATGATCGCCCGGTTGTGTCTTTAGAGGCTGAGTCTGATCAGCATTCTGAGCCTGAGAAATCATGTCTGAGATCTCATCAGGAGTTGCAAAGTAGGCAAATCAGGAGCTGCACAAAGGTAAATCCCTTCGATCTTTTTATTGTCAACTAGAATGCTATGCACACTATCTTTTAGTTTTGCTGCCCCACCTCTGTGGAAAAACAATTAGCAATTGTCTTAGATTTTCTCCATGAGACAATCATTACAGCAAACTGAAGTGTGGCATTGGATGGATAGCGTGGATACGGAGTATGATACTTTTACTGTATGCTGGTTGTGCAACTCTAGCTATGAATATTTGATGATTTATGTATCTTTCCAGGTTCACATGCAAGGCGTTGCTGTTGGAAGAGCTGTTGATTTGACACAGTTTGAACGCTATGAAGACCTGCTGAGGAAGCTGGAGGAGATGTTTGATATCGAAGGTGAGCTCAGTGGATCCACGAAGAAATGGCAGGTTGTGTATACTGATAATGAAGATGACATGATGAAGGTTGGGGATGATCCATGGCAGTAAGTTCATTTCACTCATTCTTATATTCTCAAGTTTTCATCCTTTACAATAATTAAAATCATTGTCCTTGAACACGTAAGATGTTTCATATTTTTTGTATTAACCATGCTTAAAAATTAGAGAGAATCGTATTGCTTTGTTGATGACTAATTTGCTATTTGATTGCAGTGAGTTCTGCAGCATGGTGAAGAAGATTTTTATCTATGCATCTGAAGAAGTCAAGAGGCTGTCACCCAAGATTAAACTTTCAGGTGATGAAGAGATCAAAGGAGATAGTGCCAATGCTAATGCCGATGCATCTGTTAACACAGAGGACCGCTCATCTGTCGTTGGGCCTGGATGCTGATATGCCAATATGCCTGTGTTTTGCCAGAAATGGCTGCAGTGGAAATATATAAAGGAATGATGAAGAGAACAGTCAAGGCTTTGTTTATTGCAGGGTTACAAGGAATGACCAGTACAGCTTCTGGACACGCAATGCTAATATTATGTCGAGATAGTGGATGACTGTTTATCAATCCTGTCATTTGTAGAGAATGAGACTGTCTTTATGAATAGGTATTGGGTTTTGTTTATCATTTTGTTTTGTGAATTATATCATATAGTGCTTGCTTGTTTGGATTCAAAGCAGCTAAAAAGTTGTCCATTCCACCTCTTGTTCTCAACAGATGAAAGAATGGGAAATGTGCTATCTTGTTTTTTCAGTTTCCTGAGTTGTGTTTTGGTTTACACTGGCTTTTGTGTATAAATACATATAGCCTTCTCATATCTTGCTTTGCGGTGCATGTCTGTCGTTTTAGTTCTCTTTGGAAGAAGCTCATAGTGATTATTGTTGAATGATGCTGCTTGTCAGGCGATTATACAAGTTCCAGTTTATATCAAATCAGAAGCTGCACCATCCAAAAGCAATTAAAAACCTTTATATGTTGTGCACCGTGCAATGCTTTCCTTTTTAATTAGGTCCTCAATATAAAGCTGGCATTCATCTTCCCTAGGAAGTCAAAAGAGGAGAAAGTATTTATGATGTGCTGATGATTCCTCCAAGTGGTTGAAAGGAGCGTGTTTTATGTGTGGCCTGTGTATGATATCACTTTAAAATCTAGCCAGTTTCTTCGGATAGACCACCACCAGAAGGTAATTTCTTGTAGTTTTGACGTGACAAAGGTGGCGGATTTCTGAGGCTCACAAGCAGCTTGCCAGAGAAACCATATGCAATGCTGCGAGATGCCATTCCAAAGATTTTTATCTTCATTACGGAATCATGTAGTCTCTACCTTCGTTTGTGAAATGTTAATCGAGTGTGACAGATTTTCATGAATCCTCAACTTCATTTGAGTGCTACCATGATTCTCTGGACACCTGTGGGCAGAGACCAACTGCTTATATCCCGGGACGAGTCAAAGATTCGATGGTAGAGTGTGAGTGCTAAAACTCCCAGTTCCATGATCCACCACAGCTGAAACAACCAGTTAAAAAAAAAAAATAGCGAAAAGAAAAAGAAAAATCATAGCAAAACAAAAGCAATAGCTGTCCAAGATTGGCCTAGCCCACGCGCTCCACCACGTTCTTTTCAGAAACAGGAGGTGGGGCTAGGAGTGGATGAGCAACGGTCGTTAGATTTGAAAATTTTAAGCAAAGTTGAATATATCTACTTTAAAAAACGTCATAGGATGCGTTTCTTTGTAATAATCTTTTAGCCAAAGACGCTCTCTCTACCTTTAGCTACCACTTTCTCTCAAAGAATAATTGAAGCTCTCCTCCATTTCCCATAAAAATTGCAGAGTAGAGAGTAGAGACACCACCAGGATATGATAAAAGCAGCGAAGAAGCTCAAGAAGTTCTGGCCAAGAAAGAAGAAGAGGAAGAAGACCCTTCAATATCATGAACCCTATTACCACCATCCACCCTCATCATGTCATTGTTGCTGCTCTTACCCTACCGCACCAACTCAACCCTCAGCTCCACCATTGCCACCATGGCTCGAGCCTGAACTGACCTACGAGGCCGTTTCTGCACCTGGGCTGCTGTCCTTACCTGAGCTGGCCCATCCAAGTCAAATCCAAGTTCCATCACAAGAAATTGTTATGGAAACAACTCCCATATATCCAACATTGCCGTCATATCAGCAATATCTGGTTCCAAATCCTGTTTATGGAGTGCCTGTTGAGCAGAAGCCAAGAAGAGAGAAGTCAACTGGGTTTTTCGGATGTGTTGTCACCTTCTGTGCCAATCTAATCCGTTGCTTCTGTCCATGTTTTCGCATTCAGGAAAAAAGTGAGTTCGTAGGGGCTTGAAGCCCGTAAAAGATCCATCCATATACACGCAATTTTTATTTTTTTTTCACATTTCAAGATCTACTGGATGCTGTTGTAATTAGATTTTAAAGCTACTGAAATAACATTTGTAATGCAATCTGCTATCATCATCATCATCATCATTATTATTATCTCTGTAGCCGTTTGAGAATCACTAAGTTGAAAATCACAGTTCCTTGTTATTTTCAGAAGCTACAATTTGTAGCTTTTCAACAGCCCAGATGGACATTGAATAAAATGAACTTATATATGGTTGTGGGACATTCAAATTTCTTTTGTAAAATTGAGGATACCTCCATTAACAAATCAACAGAGGGACAGAACGAAGAGACAACAGGCCAAAGCAGTAGTACAGGTGAGAGGATCATGAAAATCATTAAACGACAACACAAAATAAAGAAAGGAATTATGGCATCAAGCTTAATCACACCAATACCTTTTCACATTTTCATCAATGATTTAGCATCCAGTCATTTCTATCACATGATCCATGAGCTCACAGCAAGATTGCGAAGGACAGACTTACAACAAAACTGCCGATTGACTACATATATTGCACATGTATTGTGCTACATACATAAATAAATAAAGGGTTGAGGAGTAGCCACCAAAGGCTCATCAAGATATGAGCTACAGCTTGGTTGTTTCATTTCTTCTTTTCTTTCTTCCAAAGGCATTCTTGCAATCACACTTTCAGATGCACTGGGAGCACGACACCTTCAAGAAGAATGTGCGTTGAAAATATTACAGATTCAGCCATCTTCATCCTCCTCTTTACAGAGAGCTTTCCACATGCATCCACTGGAGAATGATTTGCATTCATTACAAAAGAGATCTTCTCCTGGCTAAAGAAATTGGCTCCCTCGGAAGAACTACTCCTTCCTCCCATTTTTTTCCCTTCAGTTTACACCGCAGATAGCAAAACAAGTATAATGACGCTGCAAACACGATGTCTCTCTTGATTTTAGAAACAGCCTCTTCAAATTTGGCCTCTAGCTCTGTTCCACCACTGGACTGACTTTGCTGCTTCTATAAGCTGTTGAAGAACTTCCTCCACTCTCCTAATTGCCCTGATCAAGCTGCCCTCAAAAACCTGTGTAATTTCCATGATGTCATAGAACTTGGATCTTTTTGCCCAAGCATGCATAGCCTCCATGATATCAGGCCGAAATGAGCTCACGAAATCCTCCACATCAATTTGCACCTGTCATTTCGTTTAAAAAAGAAGGAAAGAAATGGAACACTCCATTAAATGACAATGAGGAAATCAGTTTTCGAGTAGCATACAGTAGTGTAGGTTAATCACAAGTCATGGTAATGTTCTAAAACACAGCAGTCACAAAATTTATCTATATAAAACATGACTTCAGATTTATCATGATATCCATATTACATACAAAGCACAAGGATGAAGAAAACAAAACCCCTGCCATGAAAAGATTCCATATTTACCTTGCATTCAAGCTGAAGTTTGAAACGTGCATAGAGATTAATAAAAGTTGGTGGCAATATACTCACTTTATTAGCAGAGAGTCAAGTCGCACATATTCAATACTTAGCTGTGTCCTATGAAGGATGACAGGTTGTGCTGCCTGTTTTCTTCATCAAATATCGGCTGTTGGAAATTATTTTTCGAGTTACTAATTATTAACTTGTATATATAAACCAAAAGGTGATTAACATTAACCTCATCCTGTACTCAATTATTGTTGGACTGGACTTCTTTTTCTTTCTTCTTTTGTTTTATGTTTTAACCAATACAATGACGAGGAACGAAAGGATGATTACTGCTCCGGCCCTGCTGCTTCCCCGGCTTCAGCATTTATGGTATCGTTAAGGAGACGTTGCCGAAATGTGGTAGTGATCAACGAATTAGAGAGCAGAGCATCCATAGAAACTCCTTGCAGGGGATTCTTATTCGTAGATGATAGCATAGAACACATCTCTTATGCGAATAATCTGACTCTCAAATTTGATTCTGACTTGTGGGGGACAGCACAACGCTGGGGTAGATTTACTTGGGATGATACAATCTCACCAACAGAAGTTTCAGCCGTCCTCTTGGCTGGGAAGAGAATCGTTGTGCTCCAGAATGAACCTGGACGATCACATCAAGGGGCAACAGATTCTGTGACAGAAGGTTGTAATGAACATGATCGTCAGGGCATGCATGACGATGACACATGGATTATTGAAGATATCTATCCTCTTCCTGCTGGCATGAATCTAAGGATCATGGAATACAGCATTCATTATCTACAGAGCACCAGCTACTTTGGCGGGAGAAAGACAATTCATTCCATGACAGGGAGTGTGCAGGCGCACTATCGGGAGGACTGGTTGTGCCCACCTTCTTAAGAGTTATAGCATGTTTTCAAATCCCTCAGATGCAAAGCATTGAGTTTGAACCTCACTTGGCGAGACTTCACCGTGTTTACTTACTTTTCCTCGGAGTTGCTTAACATTAGTAACTTAATTATTTCATATGCATATGATGAAACATTTAATTTATTGTTATCAGAAGATCACTGTATTATTGTTTGAGCAATGGTTTGGATGCATGCATGACCAGGAAAAAAGAAGGATAGATCACCATTGCTTTGTCTAAAATGTACGATAATAAACCATGTTCCTGTTCTGATGCGGACATGAAGCGGGAAACAGGAGGAGGAACATCTGGAGGACTACTGGCTTGTACGAAGAACAACAGGGATACCCCCCCTCCCCCCCACCTGGATATCCACACCATATCAAGACATGAATCAAGGCCTCGAGATTAGCAGTCCCACTCGATCGGAGGAGTCTGCACTTGTTGACAATGGCGGAGGGCCAAACTCAAGCATCCCAACTCTTCTCCAAACCACGAGAAAGAATTGCTTTTCTACTCGGGATTCAATACAACAAATACATCTGTCAAATCGAACAAAAATATAAAAATGATCGCCTCATCCCCCCCCACC
>Ga0307518_10000503_pt1 | contig 29699 bp, 39 predicted proteins | sample 25_EM_MG_FD_203889 | JGI IMG/M metagenome (GOLD analysis project Ga0307518, IMG submission 203889) | Populus trichocarpa ectomycorrhiza microbial communities from riparian zone in the Pacific Northwest, United States - 25_EM | ecosystem: Host-associated > Plants > Roots > Unclassified | place... | reverse complement strand
TGGGGCAACAGCAATGCGGGGACGCAAGCGTACCTTTGATAGCTAGTAGCTGGGTTCTTGAAGTTGAGTGTAGTTGAGTAGCGAGTAATGAGAGAACAGTTGAGACTGTATTGAACTAAGGAACTACAGGGAATCCTACAGGGTATATATACCTGTGGTGCATGGTCTGTGCGTAGATAAGTATTATTCTCGCCTATTTCACCATATTCCCATATGTAGTAGGTGCACTTTCCATATATGTAGTTATCTGGAAATGTGCCTGCAACGTGCATCAGCATGTGTTAAACACGTGCCTTGCTTGTGATAGTTCCGGCTATCCTGTGGAGCCGGTCATGTGATCTACCGGTATTCCGGTTGACACTACTCCGAATCACATGTAACTGTGATCTCTGGAAATCTCCAAGATTAGATAAGATAAGATATAATCATACGTTCTTGTCGACAATTGGAAGCTTGCTAACTGGTTTATTCTGCTAGGACGCTCTGTATGCATCGCTATCACTGCCAAATCGGCGGCTCGCTCGAAGAGTTCAACACATATTTCAAAACGTTGCCTCCTGAGGCAATTTTGGTACGTAACTTTCTTTGGACTATTCTTAACTAATAATTGGACACAGAAATACAAGGAGGAAACGAAGCAACTGGTGAGTTTTATGTCCTAAACTAGAGTCTTTCTGACGATGCTCTAGGTTGCTAATGGTGTATGGATTAACGGGACAGCGGATGTTGTTGCAAAGTTTTCGGGCCTGCCTATGTACTAGGCACTTCATCGCATCGTCAAGAGGGAAGGATCGTTGTTCGAACACCTGGGGATCGTGTCTATTGGCAGAGGGAGCTGGATTGTAGGCTAGCAGGCGGCGGCGGCGGCGCGAGGCGGGTGGGTGGGTCGTTATAACCATGCCTATTTGTGCATATATGTAGGCATACCGCGCTGCAATCACCAATCGAATGTTTTCGTATAACCTGGCATAAATGGGCATACAAACTGGACGAGCAATTGGAGGTACACCCCGTTATATGTAGATTTAGGCAAATCCTGCAGAATAACCTGGCATACGTCTGAGTAATTGTGGGTATCAAACATGTATTCAAAACACTTATGGAGCGGCCCATTTTGTATGCAAGTGTATGCCCGTCTATGCCATAGGTATACATACGTGTACATGACTACGCATATGGCTATTTCTCACTGGGAGCTTCACTGCTCTCCAGGTTGGGTGCAAGCGTATGAGTAGCTCAACTGACGTCTGTACACCGTCATGATGCACGGCTAAGATCTACCACTTTTGATGGATTGATAAGGCTGGCAGCAGCTAATTGTCCCACCAAGGTCATATTTTATCGATGCCAATGCAATGGTGGGCCATTCCCCCTGACTGAGGCATGCATTCGTTCAGACTGCCTCGCTTTCCACGATTTTCCATATGTGGATCCACAGCACCAAGCACATCCCAACAAACGGTCACTGGTCGACCGTCGTTGAGGCTTGTTTTCCATCAGGTATCCTGCTGTGAAGCCATGCATCTACTATCAAAGTCCGAGCAGTGTTGCGTTGTCCTACTATGAACTCCTGTGCTTAAAATTTCCAGAAGCGCTAGGCCAGGGCCATAAAGTTTGTTGTCAGCCACACTTCCTGCTTTCCGCTTCGATCCCTCCATGCCCACCGGACGACCTCAGCAAGGACAGGGGACTGGTCCACGACACGGATTCTTCTGTCTAGCTTATTCGCCTTCCGGAGCACTTATAGCTGGCGGAACTGTTAACGGAACTCTCCACATCTGGGATGCATCTTCGGGCAATCTTCTCCTCGGCCCTATTCGTGGCCATAAGGAAGAATGCATCATCACCCACGTCCGCTTCGTAACTGAGGATGTGATCCTCAGTTCGGCGCATGATGCGACTGTTCGTCAGTGGGACGCTCGGACAGGAGAGCCCATTGGCGAGGCGTTCACTGCACATGAAGGAGCTGTCTGCAGGGTCACCTCCCTTCCAGACAAGAAAACTGCTGCAAGCATAACCAAGAACGGGGAGCTACTACTCTGGCGTCTGGACACCCTAGAGGTCATACGAGAGGCGCATGTTGTGGTAGACGCCTACCTCACGCTTGCATTCTCCCCTGATGGCACAAGATTGGTCTCCGTTCATTTTCATATGCTGCATCTTTATGACGTTGAGAATTGTCGACTGATATCTGAGGTCAACTTGAAGCCACGCATGCCCCCCATGTTGTTGACCGCCGCATTTTCACCCAATGCGAGCAAAGTCTTCTTTGGCAGTGGAAGTGACAGCGTAGTGGTTTGGGATGTCGGCAAGGAAGATTTCGAAGATGAAGTTCTCGTATTGGATTACGAAGAAATCCCAATTGAAACCATGTGCTCCCCAGATGGAACCCTGGTAGCCAATTCCTCCGATAACGGCAAAACACACGTTTGGTCGACCATTACTCGGGAAGTCGTGAAGGTCTTGGATGATAGCGGTCCATTTGCATTTTCGTCTGACAGCCGGTATCTTACCTATGTGTTGCCTGATACGAAACTTTCCATCAATCTTTTGAGAAATGCGGGAGAGGTAAGGTATTCTTTTGTCATTTCGATCTGTTCCTGATGCATTGGAAAAGTCCCGATCTATAGACTCATCGTCCATTATGGATGTAAGTTGACTTCAGTATTGTGTTCATAGTATTCTCAGATAGCGATCTTCAGCAACCAGCCACGGAACGTCCGACGGATTCGCAACAAGACGGGAACGATCCTACCCATGTAGGGAGAGACTTGGAGTCAGAAGTACGAGCTCTTTCACTCTGTGGCAATAGTTTTCATGCAATTTACTGGAGCACTGCAGTTTTTTGCTTCACGGCGACCTTGTTCGAGGAGAGAAGATAGTCCTGCGCCCCAAAATCCGGACTCCCAGCAGCGGGAAAGGCGCCGGATTTCATGGCCCTTTAAGAAGAGAAATAAACGATCACAGAATGTGCAAGCGGAAGAACGAAGGTCACCTGAACCTGCATGCCCTGCGCGAGACAAGAGGGTAAGGCTGTAGGTTGGATATCCACTCTCGATTTAACTGCCTTGTAGCCTCTAGTCGTCGCCCCTCATGAAATATCAAGGAAAACACGGCAGCAACAGAACCGTGAAACGGCATTGCGTCGGGTAGGCGTTTCACACCCATCGTATTAGATATACACGTCGAATGAACGTTCAGCGTACTCCCTCGCAGGCTGAAACTTCGAGTGCTGAGAGCGAAGGAAGAAGGACCGATGATGATGGGAGCCTTGGGTTCAGCTGTTTCGCAGGTGAATTGCCTCAATTTGGTACTGCGCTCCCTCGCCGACTCGTGATTACAGCACTTAGATCGAAGTTCCCTGGTTCCATTACACGTGGAAATGCACATCCCAACACAACTTAGCCTGCAATCACGTTCTACCACATTTTGTCCACGTCCATGGACTTCTGCCAGGTTGTTCTCTTCTCTTCTCTTTCTGATCGATGGATACCCAGAGCTTCAGCCACGTACTTTGTTATCCAAATGCTTTGCAGCGCTCTCGCCGAATGTATTGGCATTGCCACCTGTATCTACACGAAACCACACACCCTGTCCCTTTTATGTATCCTTACTAACAAGTATTGTACTTCAGCCTACAGGCACATCATAACAGTTTTGACCTACAAGTGTATAAGTTCACGGATCTTCGTGTTGGAAAATGTGGGTACATGGACGGAGAGTCGGAGACCATCGACTAGACGGTTTGGTTCGAACTTGACATTCGGGGTGCTAAATACTCATTTGCGCCTCATGTGTATGCTTGGATCGAACATCATTTGTCCCAACACTTTAAGTTACCTTCCAGAGCTTGATGCAAGCACTCACGCATATGTACACAGCCCTGGCTCAACTCCGCACGGCACATCATTGTGTATGTAGTCATCTTACTGTCCTATGCACTGCTTCGGTTTGCAGCTTTTGATTGAGATTGATAGGCTATGCAGTTGCCATCACTGGCTTCACCATTTCATCTGTCGACTAACAATCTCCATCCGTACCTGTCCATCCCCCAGACCCTGTCTAACTTGAGGCATCTACTACTATTTGTGTATTCATGCTATGAATCCGACACCGATCATGGTGCACGGGAACCTGTGCTTTCGTGCAAGATCGCCATTCAAATTTCCATGTGCATCAATGGTTGATGCCAACAATCTTGTTGAGGCTGAGCGCAGGCCCTGACAATAATGCCATCACTCGTTGGTTCCCATCTCACGACGACAGCGGAGTGGAATGAGTATATAAACCTCAGCGCGTTCACCATCTAGTCCTTAGCAAGTCTCACTCACATCTTGTCGGTTACCAAGTTTCCTCTTCATCATCAACTTGTGAGTTGCAGCTCTATCCCTCTTGCATGTCTCATCGTCCGCTCACGTTCCACCTACAGTTTCTTCACGACGACATATCATCCATACGACATAATGTCTCTCCGCACCGACCGCGTCCGCATCACTGGCAGCTTCAAGCGCAAGGAAGGCGTCTCCAAGGAGGAGTTCGACAACTTCTGGCTTAACGAGCACCCCAAGCTCTTCAACTCGCTTGACATTGTCAAAGGGAAGATCCTCAAGTATGAGCAGGTGAGCAGGTTTCCGACATGGTTCAGAAAGATGGCGCTGATGCCGATCTGTAACAGGCTCATGCTAATGAGATGGTGAGCAAGGCTATGGCCGAGCACGGTCTCGCCATCGCGCCCTTCGACGCGATGGCTACCTTCGAGGCAGCCTCGTTCGAGGATCTCATGGCTGTCTTCATGAGCGAGGAGTACCGCCGGGTTGTCGGCGCTGAGTCTGTCAAGTTCTTCGAGCGCGGGGGCCAGATGTTCGCAGCTAACTTCGCAACCATCGTGGACAATTAAAACGATAACCTATTCGCGAGGGTTCAGCAGGCTACATGGATGGATAAACACACATTACGGTTGTTAAGCCAGGTCCTCGGGATTGTACACGTTACACAATTTATTGTCGGCTCGGATACTTGAGTGGGACTTCATACTTATGTAGATAAGCGTCGTGAACTAAGGCTTCATAGAGAAGAAACCTATTATAGCCTGTGGTCATTAGGAACGAGAGGACTAAAAACAAGCGATTTCGGAACGACAAGTGATACAGTCGACTCCCTTATAACCTATACCCTAGATAACCCATACTCCCTCAAAACCCATAGCTTTTTCCATTTCCCGAGTTGGTATGCAGGGATTTTGTAACCATAACCCATAACCCATAACCCATGCCTATTTTGACAAATCATAACCCATACATGCACCCGGATAAGTGCGAAATATTACTAAATTAGGGAATTTTATTATATAATCATACTTTTAGACGTCCCAAGATGGCAAGCACGACCCAAAAATTTTCATCATGAAACCTATCAAAATCCTTCAAAACCAGATCTGAGAGTGAAAATCCCTGCTCAAGGCCAAGTTGAAAGGGGCCTTGGATGACCTTGGTAATGATGTGCCTATTGAACCAGCTAAATCATGGCCCTAAAGCATCCATGGCGAGCCGGTCCGAGTCCGGTCCGCCACCCATTCTCTCGGAAAACACATACTCCCTCAAAACCCATACCCTAAGGCCTATCCCGAGGGGTATGGGTTATAAGGGAGTCGACTGTACAGGGCTTTCCATGGCAATCTCGGCTGACTGGTAATACTCGCGTTCATCTGAATCATACATAACCAAGTTGTTGTCTTGGTATGCGTCAGTATGATCTAGAGGCAGTTTGGCAGTCTGGCTCATTTGCTTGAGGTCGCTCAGGCTAAGGCAAGTGTTGTCCGTTGGGGTACATTCTACGTGGTTGTGTGGCTGCAGGTGAGCTGACGTGTGGAGGAACCTCTACAGTGGCAGGATGATGTATTTACAAACAGCGCAAGTCTACACCTGCATCCAGCAGCTCTGTGATATCGAGTCCTGGCTCTGGTTATATGCCTGGTAGCCCGATCCCTATGCCCCTGCGTCATCCCCAGCCTGGGAGAGGGCGCGCTCGCGCAGGCACCGTGCCAACGTCGTTCCCTACGTCGCCTTCCCCGGGCCTGTTTCCTGGTCGTCTCCCGAGTCGCTTGCGCTCAGACAGCCAAAACACCGAGAGCGTGAGCAGCGGTTACGAGTCGTCCTTGAGCGAGCCACTTGACGAGCCGGAAGAGGAGGAAGAGCACGTCGAAGCGCAGATGATGGAGCAGTCCGAGCCTGAAGGTCCCCGCGAGGCGGCCGAGGGCAAGGACAGCGTTGGTCTTCTCGGCGTTATGCCGCGCAGTCCGAGGTCCTCCAACGCCAGCAGCCGGCGACGACGTGGTCGCGGCGACTCACGTACGGGATTACATGCCTCGCGAGAGTCCGATTCGCAGTCGGCCTCGATATTGTCACGATCGCGTGCAGGTTCTGCGGTGCGGTCGAGAGCGCAGTCACTTATCCAGAGTCTGGGTGCCACGTCGCGATCGTCGATCGAGCTTGTGCAGTCGATAAGCTTACGAACTCGATGGTACGGCTCGAGGAAGATCCAGGACAGGTCTCCGATTCACGCTCGCAGTCGGGAAGCGCATCAGAAGTGGCGCAGAGAGTCGCCTCGCGGTCAGATTCGCAGTCGGCTTCGATATCGTCACGATCGCGTGCAGGCTTTGCGGTGCGGTCGAGAGCGCAGTCACTTATCCAGAGTCTGGGTGCCGCGTCGCGATCGTCAATCGAGCTTGTGCAGTCGATAAGCTCTCGTACGAACTCGATGGTACGACCCGAGGAAGATCCAGGACATGTCTCTGATTCACGCTCGCAGTCAGGAAGCGCGTTGTCCATTCTGGACGTAAGTTGACTTCAATATCGTGTTCATAGTTTCACAGCTAGCGATCTTCAGCGTCCAGCCACGGAACGTCTGACGGATTCTCAACAAGACGGGAACGATCTTATCCACGGAGGGAGAGTCTCGGAGTCAGATGTATGAACTCTTTCATTCTGTAGCAATCGTTGATGCAAATTAATCGAAATACTAGTTTTTTGCTTTGCCACCACCTGGTTCGAGGAGAGCAGATAGCCATGCACCGCAAAATTCGGACTCTAGACCACGGGAAAGGCGCCAGTTTTCATGGCTCTTTAAGAGAAACAAACGATCACCGAATGTGCAAGCGGAAGAACGAAGGTCATTTGAACTTGCATGCCCTGCGCGAGACAAGAAAGTAAGCTGTGCGTTGGATATCCATTCTTGACTTAACTGCATTGTAGCCTCTGGTCGTCGCCTCTTACGAAATAGTAAAGCAAACACATCGGCAACAGAATCAGGTAGGTATTTCACATTTATCGCATTATATATACACGTCTAATGAACATCCAGCGAGCCGAGAGCGAAGGAAGTGGATCCGATGATGGTGGGAACCATGGATCCAGTTGTTTCGCAGGTGAGTCGCCTCGGCTTGGTACTGCACCCCTTCGGTGACTCGCGACTACAGCACTTAGATCGAGGTTCCATTGCAAATGAAGACAGGTGAAAGCACGCATTTCAACACAACTCAGTCTTCTACCGCATTGTCCGTCCATGGTCCATCAAGTTGTTCTCTTCTCTTTCCGATCGATGAATGCCCAGAGCTTCAGCCACACTACTTTGCTACCCAAAACGCTCACACCGTGTATTGGCATTATCGCCCGTATTTGCACGAAACCACAAATACCTTGCCCCCTTATGTATTTGTGGACCTTGCTGACATGTATTGTATTTCAGCCTACAGGCGTACTCTAGATACTCAGGCAATTTGGCCCACAGGTGTGTAAGTTCACGGATCTTTGTGTTGGAAAATGTGGGCACTTTGACGGAAAGCCATTGACTACGTAGGCGGTTTGGTTCAAACTTGACACTTGGGGTGTGGGTTGGTGGGCGGGATGCCAAATACTCATACGCGCCTCATGCCCTACACACCTTGCTACCTTCCAGAACTTGATGCAAGTGTTCATACATACACAGCGAGCACATCATTGTGTACAGTCTCCCTGCTATCCCATGCACCGCTTCGATCTGCAGCTTTTGATGGGATTGATGGGCTATGCAGTTGGCACCAGTGGCTTCCACCAAGGACCCGTTTTATTTGTTAACTAATAGCCTATCTGTCCATTCCTCAGACCTGCGTCGGCCTTCTAATGGATCCGGCACCAGTCATGGTCCACGACAACCTCTGTTCTCGTGCAAGATCACCATTCAAATTTCTATGTCCATCAATGGTTGATTCCCTCAATCTTGTTGGGACTGAGCGCAGGCCCTGGCAATAATGCCATCCCTCGTTGGTTCCCATCTCACGACAACAGGGGTATACAGACTCCGGCGCGTTCACCACCCAGTCCTCAGCAAGTCTCACTCACATCTGTCCATTACCAAATTCCCTCTGCATTAGAGCACTGTGCCAATCCCAATTGCCGACCAGAACCACAAGTATCATTTGGGAGTCCGACCGTCCCAACAGCTCGAAAAGGTGATCCAACTGTACAGCTTGGTTGGCAGTGGCGGTGTTGCACTTCGTAGTACATATGCGTGGCCTGAGACGTTCGGGAGAGAATACAGAAAGAAACATCCTTGGTGATGACCAGCCAGCGTGCTCTGCACCCCATTTTCCAACTATTCAAGTTATTATCGAGTAGACTTTCCCAGTCACTCTTTTACCTCGTAAATCTTCTACGGAGACTTTCCCCATCGCTCTTTACTGCCAGGCCGTCGACAGGCCAATGTGACTTCAGTACCATACCACCAAGGGGTCCACACGTTTCCAGCCAAAGTGCTCAACTTGGTAGGGTTTCCTCTACCAACGAACCCATCTCCTCATTCCAAGGTGAAAACACAAGTTGCACCAGGCCGCTGCAGGACTCTGAGCCCGTCCCTTTGAACCGTGATGTCGATTCTTGTGAGGGGCCATCTGTCTCATATCCTCCAATGGTTGCAGCAGTACCAGTAATCACGACCAAGGAACGTCGCGCGAGCGGTCTGGCTTTCGTCGCAGAGGACTCGTACAGGGTTCCTAAACCGTTTGGGGCAGCCGATATCGACAGATATACCGGAAAACCGTTGATGTTCGCATTTTCCTTGCATTCTTCTAAGCAGCGCAGTTGATTTGGCATAGCAAATTTACGGATAAGCATCCGCCAAAGATTCTGGCCGGTCAGAGGGTGTATGACGAGTATGTGCTGTTCAAACCCCACTGCTTATTGGGCTTGACTCTTGCACTTTGTACAGTCCAAAAGATCTGAGCGGCACAACGTCATGGAAGTCCTGTACCCACCCCGAAGGCGCACTCTACTTTTCTGATTCTCGCCGTGTGGGTGCACATTCTAGAATGGCTCCCTGTTGCCGCTCATATTCTTCATGTCCCACAACAGATATTCACAGATGATGATGTCCGTAATACCAAAACCCGAAATGCGATCGAGAAATGCGTGGTCCAACTCACCGACCTTGCTACTTCCATGGACATCACTTTTCCTGATTCCAATCTAGAACTCGTGCTCAAGCTCGTTTCTGAGAGAGACCTGCATACGAAAAAGAAACAATTTTACTATTATTTCGTTGATGTGAACAAGAAATTGTTGTTCTGGCTAAGTGAATGCGTACCAATGGGGGTATTCCATGGTTTGAAAGGAGTGGAAGAACCGACACATATTAGTGAGTTTACATGGCATGTATCTACAGCGTCTCTGGCTGATCCTATGGTACCCAGAGAAGGCGCTAGAGATGCAATATTGGTGTGTCGTCCAAGGTAAGTGCTGCTGCGTCATGAAATCACAGGCGTTCGGTTGATCCACGACATAGATGGAGTTGATTTCTCGCGTTGTTGATCAGGATGTGGCTATTTATACAGGAAGCATTGTGAACTGTATCCGTACAACCGAGCGTTCGACATCTATGTTTTGAACGAACTGCGTGGTTTAATTATTCACGCTAACGCCGGTGCGCTTTATTATAACATTCACTGAAAAGACTTATTCTGTGCTCAGAATCTATCACGTCTGACACATTTCTTGCACCTTTCGATACTGCAGAACTGTCGAAGATGATGGACATTCTAGGTATAGTGCAAGGTTAGTGGATATAAAGTTTTACCCTTGTCTATTGTTCATCCCATTAAAATCCCAGGGGCCGCCAAAGAATTAGACGATCACCTAGTCGCTGTCGTAGGTGAGAATACTATATAATCAGTCTGTGATGTAGTTAATGGATTGCCCAGCAAAATTCATGGGGGTGTTCAGTATGTTCACTCAAGTTCTTCACGCCTCTCACTCTGATCGACTTGATGCAAACAAGTGTGTGTGCAATTCCTCAATTTTCACGGGCAGCCTGGGGCCCGTCTTGATACAGACCAGTCTATTTATGAATCTTCTGGGCATCGAGCTCGAACATCCATCCTTTTGCACATTATCAATCTTATCTTCTTCGGCACGCCGTCCACGTATTCTGAAGAAATCAAGCGCGTCTGGGTGGACGAAGTTGTGAATCTGCCACGTTGGCGAGCCTTCATCACCACCATGACAACGGAGTGGGCTGGTTTTACAATATACGTGAGTTCGTGACGCCGGTAGAAGTATGTACAAATGCTGATTCTAGTCTTGTTTTACTGGTGACTGACGCATCCACTTCTCGTACGTGCTTAGTCAACAGTCATGCTTGCGGTCGACGTGAGCCTCCTGGCTGTGCCAGGGGTCGATCCAGCAACGGAAGCCGTCCAGCCGGTTAGCGTCATTGCGATTTACATATCTGTCATATGCACCATTGGTTCCCTGTTCTCTTCCGTCATCTTGATCAATCAGAGTAGGGCATCCGCACGCAGCTCATCTGGCGAAGTGGTGAGTGCGTAGCACTATACAACGCTTTAGCGGGGTTCGCCATGTTTCACTTCACCGCCGCTGACGGGCACACATAGTCACAATACCTGATGAAAATGACTTCATCGTTCCTTGGGACCGATAATCTGGCGATCATGTATAGCGTGCCGCTCGGCTTGCTGGTGTGGGGGTAGGTCCCAATCCACTTTTTATGTTTGCATCACCTCTTATATTCGAAATACGGCTATGACAGGATGATACTGTTCCTTGTCGGGTTCATGTTTGTCGTTTTCAGTTCTAGATACACACCGACTCTGGCGACGACCGGACCTGTAATTTTTGTCATCGCAATCTTCGCGGCATGGCCAGTCTGGGCAGGTATAGAGAAGGCATTGAAACGGATGCAGGTGTTGAGGTCAATATCCATTGGAAAATCTGTTGGAGGGAGGCGGCGGGAGAGGAGGCGGCGGACAAGTGTTAGTAGTAGGCGGCAAACTCCGCCATCCTCGGCTCAACCATGTGGGAGACATGATGAATCGCTACATTCTGCGAGCATGGCCTGAGGTTGTTCAAGTATACGAGACTATACGAGACTTCGCAAGAGACTTTTTATTAGATGATACCAAACATTGCTGTACATACTAGATTCCCACGATTCTGTAAGCTTTCGAAGAGACGGGCACTCTGCTTCTTAGTGTATTCCCATTCCATTGTATTCATCTTGCTACTCGAGACGCAAATGTCTTCGCCACCCCATGCGAATGTACGTCGGGATTTCAAGCCAGTTTCTCCAGAAGAAGTCATGAGGAGACGGTATTTGGTAAGACGCCCAGTACGCCCCAGTACCGTGTGTACTCTTCTGAAGCCTGGTGAGATGGTCCATGATGAGTTTGTGCCACCGCTCTGTTTTAGTGTTGTTACTACTAAGTTTCAATGCCCATTGCCCAGGCCTGGAGTCAGCGGATGGATTCGATGTGTCCAGCCAGAAGGCGCTGTATACTACTTTCACAAGGATAAGGTAGGTCCTTTCTTGACCTCGGCCCTTCGATGAACGTCGCCACCAAATTCCGTATTAGCGCGTCCTTACAGATGACTGCGACGCAGACAGCTTGCAGGAAGTGATGAACTCAGCAAACTACTTGCTGAATGTCGCTATACGTCTGGAGCTACCATCCCATCGGGAAGTTGAACTTGTCATACAACTTGTGGATTATCCTGCCAGCGGCAAATACGAGTGCTGGTACTACTTCGTCAACCACAAACAACGGCTACTTTTCTGGGTGGACGAATATGACCTTAGAAATATCTTTGCCAATGTCAGGGACGTGTCGGCAAGAAGTCATATGAGTAGGTATGAATAATGCACCATATGAGGCCGTATTCATCCGTCTTCAAGGACAAGCGATCATCACTCAATACTGGTAATGCTATTCAAGCCAACGGTATGTTGATTTTTCTTATGGAGTTCGGTTGAGTTGATTGGAAAGCAGTACATGGTTATTCTAGCTGGTTAACCTTGTGATCACAATTCACAGGATACATATTGAACTTTATCCAAATCGACGCCAACTGAAGAAGAAAGATCACAAGGAACTTAGAAGTTTGCTGATTCATGCCAGTGCAGGTGTGTGCTCTGTAATACTAGCATCCTGCTACTAAGTACTACATTACTTAGATACCATGACCTCATCAAAAGTTGTAACCCCATTTGAGATTGACAAGATTGAAAGCTTCTTAGACTTATTGGATAGGCTTGAAGGTAGGCATTGTATGATGCAAGTAACTCCACTAACAACTATATCTAGTATATATTGATAACCAAGATGCACATGCAGTCTGTGTGATAGGTAGGGTCTTGTTCCTTATCCTTTGTTCATTTGATGGACAAGTCCTCAGCATGGTTGATGCAATTATTCAGTATGTGTGGTCTAACTCTCTTTTGGGTTCCTTGTATAATCCTATTTTAAGGTCTCAGCAAATTCATCAACTTTTATGGCCAACCTTGTGCACGTCTCAATGCAGATCAATCCATATATGCCAGGTGTCAGTCACATGGATGCCTGTCATCCTTGTTAAAAGGAATGTGCAACCTGTTACTTTTTGGATCAGCCTCTGCACATGCTAGGGAACTAGAGCAAGTTTGGGTTGATCAACATATTAACTATCTCCACTGGAAAATTTTCCGTGCTAGGTTGACCAAGGAGTGGACTGGGTTCACATACTTTGTGTGCTAACACCTGCTCACTGATGCACCAGACCACTGACAATTACTTTTGCACAGTCCACTGTGATGCTTGCAGTCAATGTGAGCCTCTTGGCTATCCCAGCACTTGGGAGTGGGAGTGGTGCAAACAATCCTACACCACCTTCCACCAGGAATGAACTAGAGGCCATCATAGCAATATATATATCTATTGCATTTGTGCTGGGTTCAATGCTCACATCTATCCAACTATCCAGTCAACTTGATAGAATAGATTCAGCACCAGAAGTGGTATGCTAGGCCAATTGTTCTTTGTAAAGTTGATCTAATGCATATTAATACAGGCAAAAATGATGGTGTATGTAGAAAGATCTACATTTGGTATGCATGCATTAGCCATCAAGTACAGTCTTCCATATTCTCTGTTGGCATGGGGGTATGTAAATTTACTTAATATCTCCATGCTTTTACTGGCATGAGGGCATCTAGTACTTCATCTGCTGATGCTATTGAATCCAGGATGCTCTTTTTCACTCTTGGCTTCTCCCTCATTATTTATACTTCCTCAAGCTTCATCATACTTAAAATAGTTGGATCAGTCATGTCCCTAATCCTGGTGTTGGTGGCATGGTCCATTATGGGTTGCCAAGGCTATCTCTGGGTGTGGATTGATTGGTATAGGCATTTAGTAATGTTGCAGAGGCAGATTGTTTCGAGAAATGCAGCTCTCGGAGTGTAATCAGGATGAGACAAAGTTGTTAGTGACACCTAGTGATGCTTGTTAGGATAGTGGTTTAGTAGTGAGGACACATGCATACATTTCCACTCTCATGACTGCCGTGATTTGTACACATGTCAATTAGTACTGACATTGAATCTGCCACTAGTGTCTGTTAACACAAACAGTACAGTACTATGTGTAAACCAAAAATAAGTGTATTACTAGGTCACAAAAATACATCCCCGAAACATGCTGTGGTAGCCTTTCAAAACTCTGACTGAATCAGGTGAACACACCAATACTACATATATCCATGGGCTATGGACAAAAAATACAAACACAAGAAGTCTCCCCTGCCACCATGCCCTCTCTGTTCTCCGGTTGAGCAACAACTTGGAACTGTTTATCAATGAGGAACAGAGCTGATAAATGATCTGGACAACAAACTTGGTCACACGTTGCCATGGCGACATGGTCTGGTCTGGCTTTACGACGCCTGGGAAACACGCCGATCGGGAACGGGTTGATTTTTATCTTTGCCAGCATCTTACGCAAAGGATTTTTGTTGTCTTTCTGCACAGGTTCGGAGGCTGCTCGTGAATGCTAGATGGATTATGCTCCGTGAGCCGTGAATCGAAAAGAGCACAGAATTTTACATTGGATCTGATATCCTCAGGAATCTGATTTTCGGGTTCCAATTGAGGTATTTCTTCGTGTATGACACCATGACCAGGAGCAATATGTGCCGGAAGCTGGTTGATGATCAAAATTGTCGCTGTAGAGAATGAAGTGAACATACGTTAAGCAGGTCAGGGTCAGTGGTCAGTGGCACGACTGGGATACTGTCAATCTGTGGGAGTCATTGGTAAAGTCTTCCGGTCTGATTTACGTATACTGACATAGCGTTGCAATTCCAGTGGTGCTAGTTTTGGAACAGCTTGTTGCGCTAGTGCCTCCGGAAGACCCGCTTGCTCTACGAGGAAGTGCTTAATCGAATTCCATTCATCTGGACCAGGTAAAGATTCTGGGACCTTCCACCCGTTGCCGAAGTCTTCGTCAAGCCCATCTTCGTCATTCGGTCTAGTATCCAAGTGCTCGACATTTGGAACAGACCTGTTCAACAGCTCTGCGATTTTTGACCTTTCACCTTGAACATCTTCCGAGCCATGCGAAGCAAAGAAGGAGCCATGAGCCACGAACTTGAGACCATTGGTTTCTGTTTCAATTTGCGCCTTCGTCGAATCCCACCAACCGGCCACCAAACCTTGTCGACTCCAGTTTACTGTTACCATGTGTAATGACAACCCAGAGTTTCGAAGAAGAGTAGAGTGGATAAAGCGACAGTTTCTCCCTATTGCAGATATCAGGACCTCCGAGTGTGCACAGTAGATGGCTACGTCAATCTTTCTATTGATGACGGCAAGGCGATATGCATTCGCTTGGACTGACCGGAGAAACTCCTGCTCGTTTTCAAGCATATCACCCATGGCAGTAGACGGATAAATATGGAGAAGATTTTGGCCTAACAGTGCTCGGTGAAAACGCCTGGGTGTCTCCACAGAGTCATATTCGTCTGCCATGAGTCTGGTTAGGGCAGTGATATCTGCTTCGTGCTGTCCGAAAACGACGACATGATAAGGTCGGGTTAACGCCTCGATTCTGGAACATATTTTAATACGGCCCATGTCGGACCTGCTTTTAGGGAAGTTGAAATACGGGGTCGATTAGAAAATAGACAGATCCCCGCACCGAATGCGACTATTGTACGCTGACTGGTGACGTGCAATCTTGCCGTGTTGAGGTCTGGCGCCCTGGTGTGCTGAACATAGCGGAATTCAAGCGTCCAGTTTCCGTTGGGTCAACACGTGGTACCATCATGCACAGCACGCATCCTCACAATATTTGTGTAAGTAGCATCTATCTGGCAAAGCCAGGCTACTAGGGTCATTCAGGTGTTTGGGGTTGCAGCAAGGTTATCGACACGTGGCGCAACCGTAGCAAAAGACCTCAATTCGACACTGACAAGTTTAGACACGGTTGTCCCGAATCCCGACAGTACTACATATGTTTGCGCCTGGCAGGGTTATCTGTAGAATCAGATCACCATCTCCTCGAGTGCGAGCTATGTCTACCAAAGCCTACATCGTTCCTCTTGATCCTCAGAATCCCGCCTCCAGCGTAGTTCCGTCGGTCGACACGGCTGCTCTCTGGGCTAAACTGCCTCCGTCTCAGAAGCTAACAAAAGTTGGATCCTCATACTTGTTCTATGGAACTCCTGGAAAGGATGTCGCTGCGCTCGCTTCCCTTGGAGAGGGGTTTACTAACAAAACGGGCAATGAGTGTCGTGAGCGCATCCGCAAGGCTGTCGGGAGTGGTGTCAAGAAGGTAAAAGCTTTGGGGGAGGGTATATCAGAGGCTATTGTCGATATTTCACAAGACCCTCACGCAGTTGGTGAGATTTCCCTGCTACTTCGAATCAAATCGTGTTCTGATCAGATTGTGTAGCTGTTGCCGCTCACTTGGCATTGTATGATTTCACTCTGAAGACATCCCCGCCCTCTCCCTTTGATCCTCGTGGAAAGGAGCCTGCGCCGGAGAAGCTCCGCATCACGGCAAGCGGAAGTTCTCCCGAATTTGAGCGCGGTGTCGTCTATGCGACAGCTCAGAATTTTGCTCGAACCGTAAGTCATAGTTGCATTGCACGTACAGTGGTGCGATACACATCTCCTCAGTTAATGGAACTACCTGCAAATATCGTGACTCCCACTGTAAGCGTGGCAATATCAATAGTAAACAGCATACATTTGACTACGCATGAAAGGCTTTTACCGAGCGTGCAAAAGCGGAATTCCAGGGCATCGACAACGTGGAAATATTTGTCCACGATGAAGGTTCGAATTTAGTTGGTATACTAGTTTCTTTACTAACTTCCTCTCAGACTGGGCTGCTGAGAAGGGCATGGTAAGGTTGTTCGCCTAGCTCAGTCGAATCACTCTGAGTGTTCCCAGCGAACATTCCTTTCAGTGACAAAGGGTACTGACGAACCTGCCAAGTTCCTTGAGATGTAAGTACAGTTGCATTGTACATCGACATTGAGTTGTATGACATCCCTTCTAGTCACTACAAGGGAGCCCCGTCTCCCGGTGACCAGCCTTTAGCATTCGTAGGGAAGGGTATCACCTTCGACTCCGGAGGTATCAGTCTGAAGCCTGGCGCAGTAAGTTTGGACGATGCATTCTCGAATCACTTCGTGGAATAACACTCCATAGGGGATGAAGCTCATGCGTGGTGACATGGGTAAGGTTTGATGCCAACGTACTAAAAATATACCAGCCACTCACAACTGGTAGGCGGTGCGGCTACCGTCGTTGCTTCGATGTTGGCTATTGCGAAACTCCAACTGTCGTGTGTGTCCCTTGAACATATATGTTGCACATGTTCACCCTTGATCCTTTTTAGAATCAATGTTGTGGCTGTTACACCACTCTGTGAGAACCTCCCAGGACCCAGTGCAAACAAGCCCGGTGATGTGTACGTACAATCACATATTCTATTCTTTCACTTCCCATTTCATATGTTTTTGATCCAGTGTGTACGCTATGAACGGAAAATCGATTGAAATTGACAACACTGACGCCGAAGGACGTCTGATCCTTGCTGGTTCGTCTAATTCTTGCGTGTGAATCATTCGTGTGCTGACCTATCATGTAGATGCTCTCTACTACGCCTCCACGCAATTCAAACCGCATACTGTGATTGACGTAGCGACGCTAACTGGGTAGGTCCACTGATCGCTATCTTCTTTTTTTCTAACTTGACTCGGTGCAGCGCTATGGATGTTGCCCTTGGTGATGTCTATTCAGGGGTGTTCACTGTGCGTCACTTTCCCGTAAATGAGCATCTTGGTCACACCTCCCACAGACGTCAGATAAGCTCTGGGAACAGTTACACGCAGCCGGGGAGGTGGAATACGACCGCTTCTGGCGCATGCCACTAGATGAGGACTATGGCCCACAAATTAATTCTTCCAACGCCGACTTGTGCAACGTACGTCAACTCGTGTACCCGATTGATCTGTTGGGAACTTTCTAATAACCACGTAGACTGGAGGCAGACCTGCGGGCGCATGCACTGCTGCATTGTTCTTGAAATCATTCGTTGACGGTATCGAAGCCAAGGATGGGGCAGCGGCCACTGTGCAATGGGCCCATCTGGACATAGCCGGGACGATGGAGGTACATAGTCCCTTCGGCTTGCGCTTGCCAAAGTGTCAGTGATGGTTCTGACATCTACTCGTAGTTCACTCGGCCAACCGCATACCAAGAGAAAGGAATGACGGGCCGTCCTGTTCGGTGAGTCAACCCACGCTCCGTGTTTCATCAATACTGAGAGGACCTTTCAGGGCATTGGTGGAATTTGCTAGGCGCCTGTCGGGAGTTCAAGCTTAGAGACATACATATCTGTGTACAATATCGTTCCTGTTGGTTACCTGCCTTATGTGATGGAAATCCTTGTCGCAGTTCCGCGAGACACATCCACATCCATCTCAACCGTCAAAGGATTCCAAGAATCTATGTCATTCTGTCATTACAATAAGTTACAACTCATTCAACTGAGTAATGGTGCTCCTTACGGCCAAGTTATTATAAAGGAACCATTGTCATAGTTTTGTGGGTAACCTTTGTTGCGAGCTGAACGTCCAGCGGTGTGGCACCAGGCAGGTACATGCGACAGCGAGCACGACTAACTTATTGCCAGTGATCTTACCTGGAGTGCCAAGTTGTGTCGAACATGTCTGGGAATTGGCGCACTAGCGAAGAGTTCCCAAGCTGGTGTTGGGTCCTCCACAAGTGGCATCAAACATATTGGTCTGACCTGTAACAGGTAGCAGGCTGCGCTTCCTGAGGTTTTGAGTACACAGATTCAAATGTATATTGTCTCAGTCTGGATCGAGACTAGTATGTAGTATGGGTTATGATGACACGCTGTTGAGGCGTGTTCTTGTCATCAAGCGCCCTCTGCTTTCGTCTAGGTTTACTCTCCCCGTCTGCAAGTATGTCCTCCAGTGCCTACGTATACTTGGGAACTAATAAGAATGGCAATATAGATGGCATCAGATGGAAGTCCCTGTGAAGACAAACGGTTAGTCGAGGTGGATGCACGGGCACTCGTGGAGAAAATACTCGCAAGATACCCAGAGAAGTTCACTGGTGAATGCTCTTGCACATAGTTTTACCCAAGATGAATAATGCCTGCCTCACTACTTTCGCAGTGTTTCGAGAACTAGTACAGAACGCTGATGATGCCGGGGCTGAGAAAGTGGAGATTGAATTTCAAACCAATGATTACATTCCAGCGACAAGTGTCGAGGACTGGAATATCATCCAGGTGTGCTTAATCGAACAGAATCACTACTCCCGAACTCACCACATTTCAAGCTGTCCAAATGGATAGTAAGAAACAAGGGTGGGAAGAGTTTCCAGCCCGACGACTGGAAGCGCATTACTAACATCGGTGTGCCACAACCCTTGCGTCATTCGACATTGATATTTATCCCTTTTCAGCGGATGGTAATCCGGATGAACAAAAGATCGGTGCTTTTGGAGTGGGTATGTACCTCATTTTTCATTGGTGGGCCTGAGAGGAATGACGCACGATAGGATTCTTTAGTGTCTTCAGTATCACAAAATGTCCCGTTATCATTTCCGGTGGTAAGTCAAAATAGGTTCGTCCAGTGCTGCATGAAAACTGTTTGCGAAGGTGTTCGTAAAAAGATATATCTCGAAGAAGACAGAGTATGTTCTTTCCCTCGTAGCATGTGCATAATCTCATGGCACTCATGGCAATCACAGCTTTTTGTGCAATCCACCCCCTCATGCCCAGATAGCGAGTGGACCATCATCGAAATGGACTTGAAATCAGATGTTCCGAAGACTATCCCCAAGCCATTCGACCTTTCGCGATATATCAGCACTGCAGTGACATTTTTAGTGCGGGTCAAGGAAGTCTCTATACTTTTCAATGGGTCTATTCTTTCGACAGTTATAAAGTCATCCGAAGAACCTGTAAAGCTAGAAGTACCTGCACATTTAAATGCGAAAACTCCTTCAATGATAATCAAGTCTGTGCAGAGTACTGGTGAGTGCACGTGTAACAACAAATCCAAAATTTCACAAGTATTTTCCAGCCCAAAGAGTGGCGGTGACTCTGAGTGCCCTAGCTTGCAAGGCAGGGTCCGATAAAGCCTATTCCAAACGCAAACAAGTCGAATCATCCTACATTGATCCAGTTCAGAGGCCGGAGTTCTTTGGGAATGGTGCAGAATCCAACACTGATCAGACGCACTACAACCCTTATCCCGTTAAGGACAAACTCTTTTCAGCTGAGTATACAGTATATTCTGCAGAAATGGATTGCAGCCCGTCAAACGAGATAACAAGCGGAATCCAAGCTGCCACTAGAAAGAAACCTCCTAAGACCTTTCCGTTTGAAGCTATGCATGTATGTGGTCGTTTCTCTTAGACCGAAAACCTTACGAATTGTGAGGTGGTTAGTTGACGATGAAGGAATATGAGAGTATCACACAAGAAGACGATAGCGCAAACGGTGGTCTCGGTAGTGTTTTTACCGGGCCACAGGGACTCGTCGGCGATCAGGATGGGTGAGTACTATTGTTGGCTTATCGCCACCGCGATGTAACGTCTGTTATCCAGTGAGCATGGGGCGAGGTTGTTCGTTGTAAGGTTTATGCATATTTGGTGACTGAAGTCTTACGGTACACTAGGGTCAAAGCACATTGCAGACCACAGGGATTGCTCTTCATCTTTCAAGTCGGTTTATTCCAACTATGGAACGAGGGTCAATTGATCTAGTGTGGGTGAACCACTTTGAATGATATGGGTACAGCTTACTCACTTGCAAGCAGGAATGGACAAGTTCAGAGTGAGATTTTATCTTCGCTACTATTATTGTGACTAAGACTTACTACAGAATGGAATGAGGAACTATTGTGGATTGGTGGGTTTTTGGCTCGCCTGATCTATGAACGAGCTATGGGTGTTGTCCGTGGCAAATGGTCAGAAGACCCTGATGAGGCACGAATGGAGGGACTGTTCGTTATGCAATCCTTCGCATTTCATCCATCTACTCCGGCATCTAACGTGGCGAGGCTGCTGCGGGATGCATTTTTCGATTGTTCTACAAGTCCCTCATTTCCGATTATTTCCAATCTTGGGGTCCAAGATTCCAAAGACGTTCGGCAACCTAATCCAGCGCTTGGCCCATTCATGAAGGAAAGGCCTGTTCTCGACCCCTCCCTGCGGGACTCGTCATTGATAAACAACCTTACCAAACGGTATGAGGTTACTCCATACGTATTCCGTGACGTGATAGAGGAGTTCCGCTTGCGAATACTCCCAGAGGAAGAGATGGTTGCTTGTCTCGTATGGTGGACCAAATTATACGCAACAGGAGGAGTATCAGAGGAAGGGATCAAACTCAGAGAACAAATGTTCTCATTCGCCAGATTTAGACCTGCTGAAGGAGGTAGCAGCCCAGTCTATCTCAGTGACATCAGAAAGTTTGTCAATCAAAAAGGGTCGGGCTCGTTTATCCAAGCCCTTGATCCACTCCCTTTCGACACTATTCCCTTCGCGTTCACCAACAAGCTGGACACCAAAACTAGTGTGCTGGACCCCAAAACTAATGTGCTGGACCCCAAAACTGTACAAACGTGTCTTGGTTGGGAGGAGATGACAATCGTCGATTGGATACGCCACCTTACCGGTTCAGGATTACGTCGCGACCATGACCTACGTCATTCGCTTCCCATCGTAAAGAAGGTCTTTGGAGTGCTCCAAACACTGTGGACATCATTGACGCCTCGTGACAAACGGGACATTGTCATGGCTATGAGTAGCATTGAGTGCATCCCTACGAAATTTGGCCAAAAGAAACCCCTCGAAGTGTATCTTCCGGAGGCAGATCTCTTCGATGACTTGCCTGTTGTCCAAGTTACCGATGCCGATGAACAATTGTTGCTAGATCTTGGTGTCAAGAGGTCTATTCCGTGGAGCCTGGTTAAGGACCGGTGCGTTGTACTACCCTACACGTGATATATCACGAATCAACTATTGCATAGTCTGCCGTCCAAGTCATGCTCTCCATGGCGACTTGTTGCTTACCTTGACAAGGCCAACGACCATATCCAAGAGGAGGAGCGTATCGAGATACAACAGATGGCCATCTTCGCAATTGAAGGTCAAGAGGATAGATTTTACCGCATTTCGGAACTGTATAGTCCATATCCCTTACATCGAGATCTTGAGCTTCCGGTTATTCGCTGGCATGAACCCGTTTCGAAGACTTCACGAGATGGTCGGTTTTGTCGTGCACGAAATTGCTTGGTATTAACATTTTACCCAGCTTTCTCACCCCTGTTCAAGTTAGGACTCAAGGAACACCCATCTTTAGAGACGATTATTGAAAGAGCCTCCAGCTTAGATCCACATATACGGAAGCTCGCTTTTGACCACCTTATTGAAAATTTGGAGGGTATATACGAGAATTACGACCCCGCAACATTCGCTAGTGCGGCCTTCATACCCTGTGGTCAAACTGAACCACCTGAATCCGGAACTCCACAACAGGTTCGTACTTTCCAGGTGTTACCGACAATGCTAACTGGTAATACTTTTCAAGGTGGTTACGTCTCCAGAGTGGGAATTACTTGGCTTCAAACGATTGCATCCTTCCACCCAACCGAAGGTTGCCATTCGTTTAAGGATCAAGGTTCGACCCGATGCCTCCGCGATAATCAATACCCTGCGACACAACCCGCCTCGGGATACTCAGGTGGCCGAAAGCTGGTTTTCTTTCCTGTCTCTGAAAGGAGGTAAGCCTCCGCACCTTAGATATGCCGCGTATCTTAGCTTTACTGGTTAGGTTTCACTGCTGATGACTTGAAGGAACTATCTGACCTGAGTATCGTTCCTGTTACTGGTTCAGACGACTTGATGCGACCAAACCAATGTTTTTCTGAATTCCCGGGTGAGTCAAACAAACACCACGGTTACTTACTTAACTTCGTGGAATTCGGCGATGAGGCAAGCCGCTTCTTACATATGTGTGGTGCCAAGTCAAGACCGGAATGTGCAGACATTGCTGAGGCTCTGTTAAGAAATGCAGAAGATTATCTTTGGAAGACTCAGGATCCTGGAAAGTGGGTGGAGTATGCTGATTAGTGAGCAATACTGACTGCCCGCAAGATATCTCGACACCCTCCGTCGAGTTGCGGCTGGGTACTGTAATCTTTCAACAGAGCTGACAGAAAGGATGAAGAACGCGAAAATCCTTCTTGGTTATCAAACTAGTTCTACTAAATCACAATGGGCATTAAAACAAGCAGACGAAATATTGATCGCTGACGACATAGAGGGTCAACGACACTTTGGGTGTTATACATGGGTCGCGCCGAAAGAGGAAGTGTTTGAAAGTGATTCTATTTTTTTTTTCCATTTTATCGTGGACTGATTGTCCAGTAGATTTCTACAGGGACATGGGTTCCCAGAGCTTGAGTGCCCACATAGGCCACGATATGGAGAGAGGGCACCCCTTGCCTAAGGATGGAAAGGACATCCGTTCGCATGTCTTGGATAGAGCTAAGATCTTCCTCCGTGATCAGGACAGCTCGCGCCGATCAGACGTCGACCCAGCTAAGTGGCATGAGGACGAGAAATTCACAGTCAAGTATTGTGAATCCTTGCGCATATCAAAGCATCTCAATTGGAAGCATTCAGAACATGGATGTCGAGATGACACAGCATGTCAAGAAGCATACGCAGGACTGGAGTCAACCAACGACGGTAATTATGTGCTCTGGATCCGAGATAAAGGCCCAGAAGCCAAGCATGACTGGTACGAGTGGGTAGTTGGTCGCTCTTCAGTGGAGGATCAATGTCTTACAATCTCTGTTTCAGCATATCTGTCGCTCTCTGTCGCCTTTTTTTCAGGATTCACAAGGCACATGACGCGATGTTATTCATGACTATTTTGGGTACCGACTCAGATGAGTTGCAACGTCTACTAGGTTATAATGGTACCACTTATGCCTCTCATTTCAGTTTTGGTTGTTTACCCGATCTGCAGATGAGATGGTGGACCCATCAATGGGTGAGGTTGTGAACAAAAATGACACAGTCGAGCCCTGTGAGTACTTTGATTGTTGTCATGGTTTACGCACGCAGATACTATTCATTTTACCTGACCTCTGCGCAAGATGTCCCCTCACGCTCACGCTCTCCCAAATCCAACCGCTCTCCCAAATGGTCCCCAAAGTCACAAACATTGTCATTGTTCCGGTTTTCAGAGTGGATACAACGTGTCAAATATTATAGGAGGTTTAGGAAGAGGAAGCGTGAGTTGGGAAGATTGGCAACTGGTCAGTGTTGCGCGAAATCCACTCACACATTGCTTACTCTAGAGAAGAGGAATTGGCCCGTGAAGCTATGGGGATGTGTACCGGCGATAAGACACATCCAGAAGGAACGGTTCATGAATATGCAGAGACGTTTGGAAAGAAGCTGTGCGACGGAAAGCATTGTTCTAGTTTGCGCCAAGTGGCCCTTGCACGCTGGGGTAAGTATTCAGTTTGTATGAGTGCTTCCTGCTCCATGTATATGCCTTGACCCAGATGGCGAGGCCATGTACGGAATGACAGTATTCATATCCTGTGCGTCCGATGTACTGGCATGGGACTATACAAGCTGATCGATCTGGAACGTATAGCTGAGTCTAGAGAGCTACCCACAGAAGGTCTTAAAGTATTCTCAAACGTTCTTCGGGATTTGGCGGAGGTATTTGTCCTGGATCCCAAGAAATTTCACATCCTTTGGAACAGTGATGGCGAGTTCATGGGGTTTAATCGCAACTGTATTATCTATCTAAATCTTGCTCACTTTATGGAGAAGCGTAAGTGTTTGTTGCATGCCACTTGTCGTACTACACAGCATCTCTTACTCTGTCTTACAGACCACAATGAGTTCTCAACCAATGATCATGCCAAGGTTCAGTCTGTATACACCACCTGGTAAGCATTCGGATACCGCGATGCACAGAATCCACCTCAGGTTCTTATAGGTTTTTCATAATTGCCCACGAAATTGCCCACAATGTGGCTCTCTTTCATGACGAAGAACACGAGTTAGTGTTGGCTTCTATTGCCAAGGACAGGATGACTGCCTTCAGGAAGCTGTTGGATAGGGTAGCACCTGGTGCTAAGTGCTAGGTCTATATTTCAATGACATTGGTACATTGTCCTACATATTATATATGAGATTTAGTCTTGAGCCAGGGTCATCCAGGGGCTCCGTCTATTACCTTATTAGGCGTCAATTTCGAGATCCCCACAGTCTTTAGTATAGTCTCAATCCAGCAGTTTTAGTCACTTGGACCTTTGCAAGGCATCCTCTGGAGACCATAACTCAGATGGGTTTCTTTCAACTGCCATGCATAGGGCGAAACCCATCTAATAGACCTCTTTTTCAACTGAGAACTGGTGCACAAGGCGTGAAACATACGCATTAGTGGAAGGAGGCCAACACTGCTGAAGGAGTGCACCCCAAACATACAGACACTGTCTTGTGGCAGCGATTGATGTCACGCTGGCTATCGACTGGCACCTGTAAGTGGGCCTCTCCGATCATATCCAGCAGTAGATTTATCACCGTCGCGTAGCAGCTCCACGGAGAGCACGGTACGGATTGAAGTTGCATGGAGATCATCGTGCGGTGCCCCTACAATAATATGATACTTGAAGGACACATGCGAAACGATATAGGCATACAGTGGCTTAGAGAAGCGTCGACGCCATACGGTGATACACAAGTGCAGCCATAGCTCATGGATACCAAGGCTCCTCTTCCTCTAAATCTTCCGCTGAGACCTCCCCAATCTTCCTTATCAGTTCCTTGTCAATAACATATCTCTGTCGGACGAGGACCTCGACCTCCGAAATAACACCATTGCTCCCGAAGATTGAGGGAGAATATCCCCTGATTTGAGCGTGCACATGTGTCCTCCTCGTTGATCCAAAGTAGGCTTTGTAGGCAGCTTTGATGGTTCTGATATTGAGGTTTTCCCCATATCCTCTAACTGTCAGGGTGAACAATATATCCAACACGTTGGTTAGGTCGACAATGTATGCTATGAAATTCCGCTGCACTTCGGGCCTGGAACAAATCTCGACCACACGAAGACTTGTTTATAAAGGATGTACATACGTTTGCTGGTAGACGTTGTGAGCCCACTTTACAAGTTCCAATCCAGCAGCGAAGGGCACTAGTGGAATACTTCTACAGCAACCCTGAGCATGCAATTGCTATCTAAGGACAAGGAAGTACTCACTCCTTCTGCATAGAAGACATTGTTTCACTCCATGGAGGTGAGAGAGGGCAGTCCGAGGGACGGTCGAGCAGGTTAACCAAGTTCATCATGAATTCTCGAAACTCTTTTCTCAGAAGCAGCTATCAGTAAAAGTATATCAGAAAATATAAAATGATGGGTGATAATGGACGAATCATACTTTATCATCATCGCAGAAGTTCCAAACTCCAATAATGTCATCATGAACTACCTGAAGGCAATCTTCCATCGAGCGCCCGAAGAACACTCTTCCAGTAAAAATCCCCTGCCAGTATCCTGGAAGCATCTGTCAATAGTGAACAGTCGAAGATATAACATTAAGACGAACTTCCTTTCCCGACTCTTAGAGGAAAACATCAGATAGCGACACGAGAATAATGAAAACACCTTACTTGATCGACCCCTCGATGTTTAAATCAGGGGCTACTCTCTGGGCCATTGCAGCTACAGTAGGCACTGCCGATGTTGCTGCACCTGGCTGGTTCCCGAAATATTCGGAAACCTTTTCATAGGTCAGCTCGATCAGTGCTTCTAACTTGTCGCGATGTTCCACTGCAACCGATGATTATTTTAAGCAACACTTGGCACAGCATCATAGACTCACTGGAGACTGCAATGTGCGGAATATTCGTTTCCTTCGTTAGTTGCTGGATAGGTTGGATACATCGCGTCTCCAGAAGTTCTTTGACTTCCGGTTCAACGACCGCCGAACTGAAGTCTTTTCCGCTCTGACACAAGCGGAATTCGACTTCAGTAGTAAGCACATCGTATTTCGTGAATACGAAAATCGTCGGAACTGATACAGGTCAGGATTAAACAGAAAATGCGCGGATCCCTGCACCTACCATCCCCAAGGATTTCCTTCTTCTGCTGTAAGAACTCTTCCATTCCTGTCTCCATTATGCGTTGTCCAAAATCGGTATTGGGTATCTGGAAACACAGCCTATTAAGCTGTCTGTCAGGAGCATTCTTATTACCTTCGTTGAGTCCGCGTACCAAACTGCATGTATCTGTTCCTTGATATCTTGGTTATTCCTGCGTTCCTTGATGAACTGGGTCACAACAGCGAGAGTGTTGTCTTCTCCCTGTTCAAAGCCTCTACATTCATGTAAGATCAATCGGCTATTTTGCTCTGAGATCAGCTCCTTCGTGATATCCGCCGCCAACCCTCGTTTGTCGTGTTCAGAGAACTAAGCAAATCTATCAGTCACAAGTGGCATCGTATCTTTCGGAAACCTAACAGCCTTGTTTATGCCGAAAGTATGGTTGATCAGGGTAGACTTGCCAACTCCCGACTACCGAAGGACCGTCAGGATCGACCTGTATAGCATAACGTCAGTACATCACCTTTCCTATTACTAAGACACGAAAACTGATTGGCAAGGAGATCAGAATTGGCACACAAAATACCTGATCCATCGTGCTTACCGAGGACATCGCTGGAGGATGCCTCCAATAGTGGGTGGTAACGGTCCAGCTTGCTGTTCACGCAAGATATATTCGTCCAACTTGTCCACCAGGTCAGATTTCTGAAGCCGTTTTCGAAGGCGAAAAAGTCTTTCAAGAAACGTGGAATGTTCAGGGTGTCCCATGAATTGGAGATCCGATATATTATGATTGAGGCTAATGAACTCGTCCAAGTCCGCTTCCGTCTGCTGCTTCTCTAATCTAGAACTGAGACAAGATACGAGAGTGTTTAATAAAGTCAACTTGTCCGAATGGCCCGCCGGATGGAAATTCAATGCTGATCGATACAGCAGAATGGCCTCGTTGAGATCAGCATCTGTACCGAGTCTCAGGAACCTGTATTTCAAATAATCTGCAAGGTTGTTGAAGACGGCGACACGATGAGGGTGACCAGAGGGAGAGTCTTCTAACGTAACTCGACCAAGTATGATCGCTTCGTCCAAATCAGTAATGGTTGCCTGTTTCCTATACCTCTTCCAAAGGTAAAATGCGAGGTTATGGAGTGCGTACGCCCGATTGGGATGACCCGGTGGATGGTAAACCAACAGTGATCGATACAACCCAATGATCTCGTCGAGATCAGCATCTGCGCCAAGTTTCAAGAACCGATCTCCCAGGTGGTCTGCAAGGCTGTTGAGGGTGGCAGCACGATGAGAATGGTGTGGAGGAGAGAGCTCTAACGCAACTCGACCAAGCACGATGGCCTCGTCCAAGTCAGACATGGTAGCCTGTTTGCTGTATCTGCACCAAAGGCAAAGTGCGAGCTGATGGAGTGAGTATGAGCGATCAGAATGACCCGCCGGACGGAGGTCCAATGCTGATCGATGTAACGCGATCGCTTCATCGAGATCAGTATTTGCACCAAGTTTTGCGAACCTGTGACTTAGGTAACGTGCAAGGTTGTTGAGAGCGACGGCACGACCAGAGTGGCTTGGGGGACAGAGGTCTAATGCAGCTCGACCTAGCGTGATGGCTTCGATCAGGTCAGACATTGTTGCCTGTTTGCTGCACCTGTTCCAGAGACAAAATGCGAGTTGATGGAGCACGTGTACCCGATTGGAATGATCCGCCGACCCGAGGTCCAATGCTGATCGATACAGTGCAATCGCCTCGTCAAGATCAGCAATTGCGCCAAGTTGCAGGAATCGGACCTTCAGGTATTTTGCAAGGCTGATGAGAATGACGGTACGGCCAGATTGGCCAAGGGGACGCAGATCCAATGCGGTTCGACCGAGCATGATGGCTTCCTCTAAGTCAGGCATTGTTGCCTGGTTATCGTACCTCCGCGATAAGCAAAGTGCGATCGCTTGAAATGACGTGTGACTAGTACCAAGATGACCCGGTAGACGAAGGTCCAACGCTGATCGATGCAGCGCAATAGCCTCATCTAAATCCGTGATCTCACCTCTCTCCAAGTATCTGTCATGCATAGAGCTTGCAAGAAGGAAGAGGGCCCCAGGCCGACCCACATTTCCTGGGGGATGACGATCCAATTCTTTCCGATTTCGGGCGATCCGGTCGTCTAGGTCCATGTTCGGCATTTGCAAACGAAGACGTGAAAGAAGTTCACTCTCCTACTATACTAAGGCGCAATACTTGGGAGAAGAACCTAATGGGACTCACCAAAGGTTCCTTCACAAGACAAAAGTGTGGCCGCCGGTCAGCGTGGAAGTTTGAGTCAGTATTAGGACTTGACGTCTAAGGCGGGTATGGGGCATACAGATGGGCCAAGGACTAGGGATTCACGGTATGGAATTAGGTGCTAGCCTGTAACGACGGGAACTAACCAGTGAGACGGGACTTCTGAAAAGTGCCAAAAGAGGCAAAAAGTAGTGTGAATTTACTGACACAACAGATGGATCAATATTTAGGCCAGTGCTAAACGTAGTGGAAAATTTGAAGTTTAAACTTAAAGTATAATCCGAGCAAAAATGTGTGACAAAACTTTAAATTGTGTACCAGATTATATGTAAAATTAAACTTTAAGTATTGTCTTCACCTTTAGTCCAACATTTAGGCCAGGATGAAATATTGATAACCTCCCTGTAGTCCCCAAGTTCTATAA
>Ga0307518_10000502_pt1 | contig 29702 bp, 45 predicted proteins | sample 25_EM_MG_FD_203889 | JGI IMG/M metagenome (GOLD analysis project Ga0307518, IMG submission 203889) | Populus trichocarpa ectomycorrhiza microbial communities from riparian zone in the Pacific Northwest, United States - 25_EM | ecosystem: Host-associated > Plants > Roots > Unclassified | place... | reverse complement strand
GCTATCATCTCAGCTTGTCCCTTCCACACAACAGGTGAGCAGGAGTAGCAGTTCCTCTACGTATATAGGTATTGCTTCAACAATGAATATATATAGCTCGAGTAGAATAGGGGAATATAGACAATTGCTCCCCCCATCCTTATCTGTTCTGAGCCGTCTAGCTAAGCTCCCGCTGCATCCCGCGGACGTATATTTCGTGCATATTCACCACACCAAGTTGCTTCCATCGACTTTAGAATGGACTTTACTCAGCACTAATACACATAGTTAAAGGTCCTTCCCCATTTAGAGGAAATTTAGTCTCGTGTGCAGACCCTGAGGGCTGAGATTGGAAGAAAATCGTTCGCTGCGTATTATCATTTTACGGCAGCTCAAGAATTTCAATTTCAGTGCATTTCACCTGCAGCGTAACAACTCCCTCGTCTGCTCCCTCCGGAGTCTCAGAGTCACAAGGTCAGGAGTAAAAACATTGTCAATAATGAAGAAAACTATCCAGTAAGTTAAAAATAAATGGCTATTTTACTGGGTCTTCTTCTCTACAGCGGCATCTGCTGCTAATCTATTTTCTTCAGCGCGTCTAGCTTCTCTCCTCTCCCGCCCACGTGTGATCAACGCCTTAGGCTCAAGGTCCGCGAACAGGTACTTGCAAAGCTTTTCTATAACCCAACAGCCAACGAAATCAACGATCATGACGCTCGTCAGCTTGAATTTAAACTGGGGGGGAGTGAGCCGGTAATGATGATGGGCCAAGGGTGCATCCAAACATACCATGTCATCCATTTCGACTATCTGAAGCCACCGGTTCAGTTCAGGGATGAAATCTGTCGAGCCCGAGAATGCGACAGTGCTCGCTCCGACAAGGCCCCAAAACAACTTGGAGTTTTCACGAATACCCTCACGAAATGGACGACCCTAGCACAAAGCGTATCGATTGCCGAAGTCCCGAGATAAAATCATATTACTGACCTGGAAGTTGATGGCAAATGTAGAAACCTGTTGTGAAAGTCCCAAGAGATAAATGGCTGTGTTAAGTAAACTAGGCTCAAACTTCGCGTCCAAGTCAATTTCACCCGGTCTGGCGATCACAGCGGTCAGCTCCCTTTTTCATCGACACTAACATCCAATACAACTCACGGTTCGTAAAAGTGCGCAAGATTGGTGATATATACCAACGTGATGATGTGTAGTGCAAATTGGATCAACACAGACAAGAGGACGTAAAGATTGAAGATGTTTCCAAGCGGACGCTCACGAGATAGTTTCTCAACAGGCTGTATAATCACTGGTCAAACAACGTAATGCCAAACATAGGTGACTACGCACCCTAGCGCGGGAGATACAGAGGAAGCAGACGGACATCAACATGCCGCTGACAGTCACCTGGTAATCACCAAACTTGATACCATCGAGGTACTGCACACTCAGGCTGTAAGCGGTGATCAGGCAATTCAACGCCAAGATCTTGTACATCTGAATAGTGGCAACGAGCGTACAACGCCCTTGTCTAATGATATGGGTGACTAACGGACGTCAGCACATGCACATGGTCGGCGATGATAGCACTCACCCGCAGCGACATGGGATAGCTTCGAGGTGAATGGGGCTGCACAGGAGGCATCGCCGAGCTTGATTTGAGGTACATCTTCTTCACCTTCCATGTTAGCCAAAGCATCTGTCATCGTAGCCAAATCAAACTAGTGCATAGATCAGCGATGGTCACCCATTTGAAATGAAATCCCAAAGCTACCTTCTCCATTGGGTTCTTCTTCCGCGCAGCTTGCAGATCTGAAGCTGCCTTCTTTTGGGCTTCTACGACGTCAGGATACAAATGGGCAATGGCTGGGGGGACGGGTGGTGGAGGCTGTCCAAAGCGGGCAGATATCTTGAGTTGACTCTCGTATACTTTCTTGAATCGTTCAATTTTGTGATGTTCTGCAATCTTCTGTAGGTCTTCAGGAGTTCCATCCAACAATGCAATGCCGATATGGGCTTGCTTAAGCGCTCCAACATCGTTAGTACCGTCACCAGCCATGAGAGTGACATATCCGAGCGTCTTTAGACTTGTGAGGATAAACTCCTTCTGAGCAGGGGATACGCGAGCATAGACCCAGGTATTCTGGACAAGATCATTCCAGCTAGAAGTGGTTTGAAACTGTTTCATAGCTGCACCCGTAATGCAGATGTCGTATTGGTCGAATAGCGATGTATCTATGGGTTGAGTGGAGTCAGCAGGAATAACCTTGCTTTCATCGATAGTACGCCAAACGAGATCTAACAAATACATTAAGAAAGTGGAACCCCATGCAATTGGTGACACCCACCCTTCTCGTGTGCTGCGTTCTCCTTGAGATCCAATATTAAAACGTCTCGATCAACAATGTCCACGTCGCGAGCGACATGCGCGGCAGTCAGCGGGTTATCGCCAGTTATCATAATGCACTGCAAAGCGGTTCAGAGCCGACCCAAAATGCATTGGATCATCAACACTTACTCGATGCGAAGAGTCAGCCAGCATCTTGAGAGTAGCGACAGCATCCTCCTTGAGGGGACAATGGAAAACCAAAAAGCCAGCGAATGCCAACCCACTTTCTACATCCTCCCGTGCCAACTTGTTGATCTAAAAATGCACCTAGTATCAGTAAAGAAAGTGTTTGGAATGGACACGATGGCACCTTGTCGATTGACATTGGCACAATTTCCTTCGCCCCAAGAGCAAGAACACGGCTACCCCGTCTACTATACCATTTGTACGTTGCGTCATACCATTCAGGTACCTTGGCCAGCATGGTTTTAATCGTTTCTGGAGCACCTTTTACCGCCACAAGTGACCTGCCGTTTGGAAGGGTGGACACTGTGGACATCCGCTTGAGTGCGGAAGAAAACTGAAAACGACGGCGAATATAGAGCTTAGAAGTAACAGGTGCCTTGTTGGATAAAGGCGCGATAGAGTCACCTGTCTCGAATGAGAATATGTAAACAACAAAATCAATGCAAATGCAAACCTTGCGATATTTGCCATTGAAGTGCCTCCAGGGTAGTTTTCTCCATAGGATCCCCGACAATAGTGCCATCATCTAGACGTACCAAGGCATGTGCTGCAGCCAAGCAAAGAGTTGTTTGCTTTCCAGACTCCTTGACGTCAACTAGTTTGAGCTGATCAGAGGCACTGTGGAACCAGTGAGCACAAATCTGGTATAGTGCACGGCAACGTAATACTCACTCGATGCCTGCGACGCCTTCCAACACCAGGTTTTCCGCGGTGATCGTGCCCGTCTTGTCAAAGCAACAAACGTCGACTCGTCCAGCGACCGGAATACGGAATGGTTCGGTGCAGAATATCGCTACAATGTACCATTCAGTCATATATTCTCCGTTTATAGATAAATCGAACGTACCAAACTTGGATAGAGCGACCAGGGATGCATTGACTGCAAGCGAAAGCTCCATGGGAAGCTCGGGAGGCACGACACTGGTGATTATAAGCACACAGTCCAGAAGGAGCTTGGATTTCTTCAAGTTTCGCTCAATGCCTACGTCGCGACCAGTTAAAGAGACGACCGAAAGCGGTTGCGATACTGACCTTTGACCCAAACATACCAACTTGCAGCGATGGCGAAAATAAGTAAGAACCCGATGAACAGGAATGACTCCAAGTTGTTTGCGGAGACCCGCTCAGTGGAGAATATCATGGTTCGAACCAGCTGACCCTGAGCGGTACCAAAGCCAGTGCGTAAGACTACTCCAAGGCATCCACCATCAGGGGTACCGGCGGACACATCGCCCTGACCTATTACACGGAATTTAGCTCTGACGTTGATGGCACGGGTGAAGGTTGACTGACTGGTTGGACTTGCCTGAAGCACCTTAGTACCACTGAATAATATGGCATTCTTATGTGTACCATCCACATCGAGCTTTTCAGAATTGTCTAGAAGCTGAATCGATTCCTTGAGGAGAGGCGTCGACTCTCCGGAGAGCATCGCTTCATTTACGATGCATGTACCGTGGACAAGTAAAATATCTGCCGGAACCACAGTTTCAGACTGTAGTCGGGCTGCGAAACGGGTTAGACCTATAAACAGGCAGAAGGCGTATAGATGATACTAACCGACTGAAACCACATCACCTGGAAGAAGCTCATCTGTTTGGAGAACGATCCACTGGGAATCACGGAGGCATCGAATAGGATAAGGTGCAACAGACATCGTTCTGAACTCCGTCAATGTTTTGAGTCGCTGGTGAGGTGTCAATCTGGTGATCCAGCTACCTGTCACCACTGAACATACCTGCCATACAACGGTGCACTCGAACACCACAAGCATAAACAAGGTGAACAAACTATAGTACCAATATTCATCGAGACACCAAAGAGCGACGCAGAATATCTGGAAGACGAAGAATGGAGCAGTGGCATGTTCACCAAATAGCTCAGAGAACGATGGTATGGGGATATTAAATTCGTTCTTGCCATACAGAGACTTGAAAGTGGGGGTTTGTTTGGTGGCAAGACCGGAAGGTGCGAGGAATTCGGACAATAGGGGACGCAGAGAGGACGGATAAGGCAAACGTGTGAAAGTTACCGGGGATATGCTTGAGACAACGTAGGTGTCCCGCTGATAGTTGAAGGTGTATGACATAGGCTCGGACTTGATCCGCTTGACAAGGGGCACGATCTCGCCCTGACCACGATGTGGGAGAGGAACTAGACGGACGCAGTCAGCCTCCTCTACAGAGGTAGCCTGTGAGGTAGGATAAGGATATCTGGTCTTCTAAGAAACGCGATAGAACGTGCTTACCTTGCGAGTGGTTATCCAAACCTTGGCTGCGGTGCTCCACCGGGTGACCAGGAAGCTGAGTGCATGACTAGCACCCAACAACACGCAAAACAGAAAAGTCCATTCCTCGCTTTTTATCCAGTCATCGTATCTGACATGATATGCATAGGCGAGCAGAGGATAGAAAGAGAGGAATGGGAGGGTGTAGATGTGGGTATACCATGGGAGGGCGACATGTAATGTTGCGCGGGCAATTTCAGGGGACTCCACCACAAAGTGCACCCTATTTCGCTTCCCATCAGACATTGCACATACAATTTTGCAAAGGAATGCACGTACATGTCGTGCAGTGCGACGTAACTTCAGCAGGTAGCAAAAGTACTGCTGTCAATGACGTGGCCGCGACAAAAGTGATGTAGAGAAATTGAAAATAGAGCCAGCTGACGAAAGAAAAGACAAATGGCCGTGGCCCTGCTCGATGGGCTCGTTAGCGACGATGGGATCTTGTTGGACGTGTTTGGGGCTGGATAGAAATGAAGACGCGAGGAACCGCATTGAAAAGTTGGATGGATGTGCTTAGTAAGCAAGAACACTGCTTCTCGACAATCGTGACTTTAGTATTCACCCCGCACAAGTCTGTCCTTTGGAGATCAAGGTATCATGTAGCCACGGATACTGGTATGTTGTTTCCGGCTAAAGTAACCCGGAAACTTCATTTAATCAAGGACTATGAACGCAATCGAAGAGACACGAACCAAATTGGCTCGCTGAGCTAATAGAAGCAAGAACAAAAGACCTAAAGTTCTTGGGGACTGCACCGAGCCTTGCACTGCACTGGTATGTAATCTTACATCCCCATGACGAATGCCTCAGTGTCCTGGCCACATGCAACAACCTTACTTGATACTCGTCTGCGACTGTCCGTCAGAATTTCCATTGCCACTGATTGGTATGTCGCATTCCTGGATGGTCGACTCATCCCAGGCCATCATACTGACTGGAACTCTTCGCAAGCTATGCGCATAGGCATGGAGCGGACTCTCCACTCGTGTCCTCTACTAGAGGAGTGATTATGAGTGGAAAATGTCGTGATGTACAGCATCTTTCCCACCACCATTGTACACTCCCTCGAATGGATCCAGGTAAATAGTAGACTCGGAGTTCCACTGGTGTGCACACACCGTCGAGTTGTCCGACATGCCAGTTTAGCGCTATGTTTTGTGCAAGCCACTACCGCTATGACGGTGTGGTTCCCCACCGTCGACGCATCGTCACCTTATTCCACTTCAGCCCGACTGTTCGCAGTCCCTTTGCAAACGCTCTCAAATCTTCCTCTAGTTTAGACCCATCTGAAAGTGTGTGTTATGTGTGTTATGCGCACTAAGTTGGTGGGTCGGTTTTTCATTCAACGTGTCTCCGCCCCTTCCGGTCTCTGGGAGTTTTACTGATAGGCTGATGCCTATAATTCCATCTACTACGAGAGATCCCACTGCTTTTTGTGTGTAGCTTTGTCTTTAGTTTCCAACGGAAATGTATCAATCCACTCGCCGTTGCTAATCCATGTTGTTTGTGTGCTAGAGCAGGAAACTGACAACAGTACAGTCTTAAGTAAATTACATGACTCGGCCTATTCATATCTACATATGTGAGAGACAGAAAATGACCCATTGCAAGTACAGCTTAGAGAGCACCCAGGTTGGACCAATGTCCGGTTGTCTCAGAACTCAAACTCTGGCTATATCCTGCAACAGACTTTGCACGGCATTGTACGCTATATCTGGCTCGTCCCGGAAATTTTGACGGAACATTGAAGCGTTCCATTTAGCATGCAATGAGCCCGTTGCAGTTTGTAGCCTTGGATAGTGCCTTTTGGCAATTCCAGAGCCAGGAATCAAACCTCTGTCGATAGTCGGGACAATATAGACCCGTCCTGGGACGCTACATTTGCGAGGAAACGTTTCCGCGAACGTATCGAGATGCTCTTGGATCAACAAGCCTCGCTCATCCGGATTTCCAGCCAGGTTATGAAGGTAGAGAATGCCAGAACAGCGGCATCTCGGAAACCTATTATGGCAACGTCTTTAAGTTAGCATTGCTGCAGATTTTCCATCCTCACTTTGATGCTTTCATCCATTTCCGCATGATATCCTCAGCGTCAAAAGCATGCCCCGTGTGGAATGATGGTGTATCGACGAGCACGATGTTGTTCGGGAACTGTTCAAATTTGTACGTCCATGCCTGCACATCTTTGGTAGAGGGTTCTAGGCTCCGGATATTTCTGTGAGTTCTTCTGTCCTTGTCAAATGCACCAATAAACTAGCGAAGCGTTTAGGAATGCTCGGGCAAGATGAATACAAGTTATATCAGTACCGTGCTCTTTCCAGCACCAGCTGCTCCGACTAGGCTGGGAATCTGCTTCAATCGCACAGTCAAAACGAATTCAAGAATTCCATCACTTACAAAACTACGACGTCATGCTCCCCGATGCTTTGAGTCTTGGATTTCCCGAGGAGGTTTCCCATTGAAAACCAGCAATGAGAGTTGGTGGCAATCGAGTGAGGAGACGAAAGCAATACGGCACGTGTGCAAACCCCCCTTCGAGATACTTAACATGCAAGCAGACCCTTCGCCTCGTTGCGTGGTGGGTATTACATACGTAATTGTCCTTGAGTTGCTATACTAACATGTTGTAATGAGTCTAGGTCGCTGGCTAGATAGCCTATGATGATCGTCGGAGACAGCCTGTCAGCTCCTGGCACTGTAAGGGTCCTTGTCATGTAGACCATGTAATTCCCGTAGGTACTAGCAGGGCACTGGAAGATGAGACTCACCGCGCGTATCTGTAGCCCTGGACCCTGGTGCACAGTGGACCAAACAGCGTGTGCACATGTGTTCCCGGTCAAAGCACCCATCATTCGGTCTCAGACTTCGTACTACAAGTGTGGTAGTACTAGTAAGAAATGAAATGCCAGATCGAGTCGTTGATGCTTGCAAATAACATGCAATTGTATGCAAGACAAATATATACAACGGGAAAATATGTTCAAAAAGGAAAACCACTCATAGGATTGCCTTCAATTGCGGCAGCGAGAGAGAGAGAGAACCCAAGGTTTGCTTAAGCCTTAGCGCAACTTGGTTGCAACGGACTCGTTTGAAGATGACGTTGAAATAGCCATTCCAGCCCTCCACGAATCCACAATCAACAGTCGACTCGATTCCATCCACTAGCCTCATGGATCGGGAATGGGACGAAATGCACCCTGCTCTTCTCCAGCACCTGGACCGCATGTTCGAGCCATTCTTGCCCACGTTCCCTCTTACTGCTGCCTCCGCCTGTGAACGCTGAGTTAGTAACACACTCTTTTACTTACCCACCTCCCTGTAAGTTTCGGTATTGGTTACGTTTGTGCATCTGGTAACCCGTACGATAGCCTTTCTGAACCTCCAGTCTTACCAAGATGGTGTCATCATCGTTTAAGGTTGGAATCGTCAGTTCCCTTCTGTAGCTCTCATTAATACAGCTAACCACGATCCTCTTGGCCAGTCCTCGCTATTTGGTCAAGCGAAGAGTTCCTCTGACAACGGCGAGTCTGTGCAATCGAAACAGGGTACTAGTGACGAACTTGGTAATTGCCCGAAGGCCACCAATGACCATCCAGAGTCCTTCACTGCACCTGACGGATTGTTGGCCGAGCGGCGTAACCCCAACAAGCTACCATCAAGCCTGGCTAACGACCAACCCCAAGGTGCTGCAGAGTATGGACCCCGGTCTACGTATGGTACCCTGTGAGTGGGTTGCCCCAGCTTTAGGTCATCCTTCTGATGCTTGTGTAAACCGTATCAGCAAGCCAGAATCAGATCCGCAGCCATCCCGGCGACGTAACGGTGAAAACGAAGTCACTAATCCAAGTCGGAGCCGAATCTCTTCCAACATCAATGATTGTACTCGACCAGCAATCGCACGGGTGGATACACTGCCATCTAATGACCCAGCTGCTGGAAAGGACACTGAGTCAGCGTGTTCTACCCACCAAGGACAGGACGAAGACGAAGAAAAAGAGTCGTTAGATGGGCTAGTTCAAGATGATGTCATAATTGCGTGAGTGGACGACCTTCGCCTAACTTACCGCTTTGATGTTCTTTTGGCTCGTCAGAATAATGGGGCCTACTGGTTCTGGGAAAAGTTCGGTTAGCCTTTTATTTGCCTTCCTTTGCGGTGCATGCAGCTCAAAGCATTGCAGTTTATAAGCCAGGTTACCGGAAATGCTGATGGCATCGGACACGCGCTTACCTCGTGCACGAGTGAAATCAAGGTCACGAAAGTTGAGAATTTGGCTAACATAGTTCTTGTGGACACCCCTGGTTTCGATGATACGAAGAAATCTGATCTGGAGATATTGGAAATGATTTCTAAATGGCTCAATAAGACGTGAGGTCCACTATATAATATTACCCATCTAACTAAAGTCCAATCAAGATACCGAAACAAGGTTTACCTCTCAGCCATTTTTTACTTTCACCGCATAACCGACAACCGCATGGCGGGAACACCTTTGAAGAACCTTCGGGTCTTTAAGAAATTGTGTGGAAACAATGCGATGGCACAGGTTTTCCTGGTTACAACAATGTGGGATGAGGTGGAGGAAGACGTTGGTGTCGAGAGGCTCAAAGAATTGCAGAGCAATTATTGGAAAGGGATGGTTTCACGTGGATCCACGATGTTTCGTTATGAAAATACCCCGGACTCGGCAAACAAGTTGCTCGAGCATGCAGCGAAGAAAAGCTCGGAACGTCGACATGTCAAGTTACAAAAAGAAATCTCGGAACTGAAGATGGAATTACGAGAGACCGAAGCTGGACAGCAGCTGTGTTCTCGTTTGGAAGATCTCGCAGATCAGCGGCTCCAAACCCTAAAGAAACTTCGTGAAGAGCAAAGCAAGTCCGGTGACCCCAGGTCCATAGAAGACCTCCGGAAAGAATACACTGAATTGCGAGCTCAACTGGATGACACTTTGAAGCAGGTGCACGCACTCAGAATACCTCGGATGAAACGTGTCGCAGCATACTTGCTTAAAATTTTCAGTACGTCGTCTGATCTTCGTCCACGCCTGCATCTCACACTACTTTGTTTACCGAGATCCCTCCAGGAGGAAATAGTGACGCTTATCTTTCATCTAAGGTTGGCATCTCCGAGCAATGCTGGATGTTATGTATAACTACACGAATCAGTCGCTGCCACAGCTGGGTAGGCTGCATCAGAAGACGTGCCGATGTGATCAGGCCCGGAAGTCGGGAAGGTCAAAGGATATGGAGCAGCCTTGCACTATTCTCCTGATAGTGTGGTTTGCGTTATGTATCTGACACAGAGTTCTGTATTCTCACTTAGTTAACCAGATCAGCCATCAGACGGTATCAGACGCGTCAGACAAATTAGACACTTCGTAACTGTATCCAAAGTCATGGACCACTGATTGCATCTGCCGTGCCTTGGTTGGTGTCAGTCTGACCTCGAGGGGTAGCACTAGGTCAAGCGTAACGAAAAAAAAAAAATCGGTGACCTCGGAGCTACCCCCATGGGCTGCTTCCCAACAGGAGGGCTTGGAGTCACCGATACAGTAGAATTGCTTTGCACTGGTGAGGGGTAGTCGACTAATCTCCCAAAGTGGTGGAACATAATCGTTCCGGTGAGGGTCAAGTGCACGAAACAAAGCTTGCAAGTTAGATGTGCCGGACTCACCATCAGGCGGTAATGTTCCTCGGGCGGCTGACCTTTCTTCCGACATGCGGCTTGTTTTTTGTGCCCGTTTGCGCTTCTCGGGTTGCTGGTCACCTTGTGTGTTCACTTCATTTCGTGTTCCCGCGTTGCCGTGTTTGGTTTGTTGTTTGGTCGTAGTACCCAACACGGTTGACCAGCCTTGCAACAACTATGTAGGCTCCTTCCTCGGGGCGCTACGCGCTATCTTTGCTCAAAATCAACGTTCTTATCTCCGCATCAGATCTATCCCCCATTTGTGACCCTTCCATCCTGAGTTACGGAGTCCTGAAATGTTCTCAGTACGCCTTATTCCGTTGCTGGTCACCCTAGGCCACCTAACATCCACTTTCGAAGACTCTCCGATAAGTGACAATGCAATGTGTCTTACTGTAACCACCATAAGTGATGCAAAAGCCCCCTTGAAATTTGTGCCGTTGTGCCCCAATAACCGTACGGAGCGTTGCTGTCACTGCATCACTGTATGCACCACAATCTACTTCCGCCACTTGCCAGGAAAGGGCTACAGCATAAATACTCGGATCCCATGAGAGCAACTCATACCCCTTTGCTTCCATATCAATATGCCCTTCTCTCAGGAGCCCAGCACCTCTCCCGAGAAAAAAAATGTCCAAGTAGAGAGTTTACAAACCCACACCCAGGATATTTACACAGAGGACTCGCTGGATCCGGTATATCATGCCAAAGCAAAGATCCTCAATGATGCATTCCAAGAAATAGGCATGGGGAAGTACCAGGTCTGGCTTGTTTGTCTGTATCCCCTCGTTCCCACAATCAACTCATGTCCTACAGTGGTGTTTATTCTTCGTCGCTGGGTTTGGCTGGTTTTCGTGAGCTCTCGAGTTTTTCCATTCATTTCCTAGTTTCTAACTGAACATTGATAAGGGACAATTTATGGCCGGTGAGTGCTAACGTCACAGCATCAGTGATTGATACGCTTATCCAAGGGTTCGACCATCAGGCGACTCCCGGGTTAATTTATACGTCGGTTACGCGTGAGTTCGATGTACAAGGGGAGTGGATGTTACTTGGACAGGCCCTCGGGCTGCTCGTCGGGGCAATCTTTTGGGGTGTTGGTTGTGACGTGTGGGGCCGTAGGTAAGATCACTATTGTAGTGGACTCTTTGAACTGCCATCTCATATACGCAAAGGTGGTCCTTCAATCTTACCATCCTTATCACGGCTATTTTTGCCATCGCCGCTGGTGGAGCACCTAATTATACTACTTTATGTGCATGTGTATCCATGTGGTCGATTGGAGTAGGTGGGAATCTCCCTGTTGACTCAGCAGTCTTTCTTGGTAGGTGGTCCCTTCCGAACTTTATCAGGGAACACGAAATCCATGTGGTTGTAGAATTTGTCCCTGCATCACATCAGTATTTGTTGACAGTGCTTTCCATCTGGTGGGCGGTCGGTCAGCTTGTCGGCAGCTTGGTGAGTGGGTGTAGAGCCGAAATACCACTATGTCGAATTTGCTACTGACAGGTCATGCAAGGTTGCTTGGCCTTTGATTAGTAGCTTCTCTTGTCCCTCCGCTCCGGCGCCATGCCCCGCCTCATCAAATAAAGGCTGGCGTTATTACTTGTTTACTATGGGCGGGGTCATGATGGCGATGTGGTTCCTCCGGTTCTTCGTCTTCAATCTCCAGGAGAGTCCAAAGTATCTGATGGGTCGTGGGAGAGACGAAGAGGCTGTGGCCTCCGTGCACAGAGTGGCTGCTATCAATGGCAAAACCAGTAACCTTACTGTGGATCACCTCAAAGAAGCTGAAATACTTGCTGGGGGTTCTGATCAGGATCGTGCTGAGTTGGACACATCCGCGAAGGCGGCTGCAATGAGGAAGCTATCGAAGCTCGACTCCAACCACGTAAAACCTCTATTCGCGACACGGAAGCTAGCATACTCGACAAGCATCTTGATCGTACTATGGGGTGAGTTTCCCTGATTGGCACTGGAAAATGGACTGATCTGTATTACTTCAGCTTTAATTGGACTTGCGTTCCCTTTGTAGGTAATCCCACATGTGCGCGGGGCTTCTACCTGATCATTTTATAGGTATAATGCTTTTGTGCCCTATTAGTATGTTTCGACTGCTGGCCCACTGAGGAAAGAGCTGACATACTTGGATCAGTCTGCAAACGCGGGGAGCGGCAGTTGGCAACGATTCTGTGTTCATCACATACCGTAACGTTCGTCGTCGAGTACATCCGACACCCAAATACTGACTCGATGGATTCTAGCAAGTGATATTGAGCATCATGGGCATTCCGGGGGCGTTGATGGCTGGTTATCTGGTCGAACTTCCCATCCTTGGTCGTAGAGGAACCCTTGCCATCTTCACTGGTCAGTCTGCACCATCAATCCAAATTCATTTGAGTGTGATACAAATCGTCTACAGCTCTAACGGGTGTCTTCATTCTCTTGTCGACAACGGCACGATCGTCCAATTCTTATCTCGGATGGGATTGTGGGTACAGCTTCACCAATAACGTCATGTATGGTGTGCTGTATGCCATCTCTCCTGAGTTGTTCCCCACCAAGGATAGGGGGACTGGTAATTCGCTAGTTGCGTCTGCAAATCGTATCTTTGGTGTCATGGTGCGGGCTTATTAGGGCATATTTCTGAAGTCAGTGCTGATATGCTAAAAATGCCTCCAGGCTCCTATCATTGCATTGTATGCGGACATAACCACGTCTGTTCCTATCTGGGTCTCCGGAGCAATATTTGTTGCTGCTGGCCTTATCGCATTGCTGTTACCATTCGAACCGCGGGGCAAGGCCTCTCTGTAAGACCCTTCTCGAATTGTGCAATAACAATGTCTTTGTACAATACCATAACCGCACGACATATGGTGGTGTACGTTAGTACGTAGATATTAGGCCCTGTTACTTTGTTACACCGCACCCGTAGAGTGAGGTATAAGATCGAATCTTGACTGAAAAGCGCAGGCTACTACTTGTCCTACCACATACATACCAGATTTGATGACTAAGTCCAGTTATATTGACTCGAGTAGCATTTGCTCACTCATCGATCTTCAGTCACTCTGAAATAACACATATCCCGCCGTGGTGAACATGGAATTTATACCTGGCCCTGCAATTACTCGAGTCCTTTGCGCCGATTGCGGTGAGAGCCAATCCGTGGTAGAGGGAGCTGTCGAGTGCTAATGCCGAGATCAGGAATTCCCATCGTGCCCAACTCGGCCAATTTGTGTGTTGCGTGTCTAAGGAATAGGTGAGCATTGTATGCACCACGGTGTTGAAGTGCGAGCTAAACAATTTTTCGCAGTGTCGATATAACGGAGGGTATTCCGAAACAATGTGCGAGAATCTGATCGTACCATGCTGAGATGCATTGATTTCCCTCCCAGCATCGGTATCGTTTTGCAGAAACTGCGAGCGTTTCTTATCACCTCCACAAGCGTGGACTTTGGCGCGGCCAGAATCCCAGGAGCTGCTCGCGATATGTCTTAAAAGACTTAAAGGATTAAATAAAGTGCGACTGACAGAAGCGCACTTCATCTGGACAGAACCACATTCAAGACGATTGCGCGTATCGCTTACTATTCAAAAAGAGGTCTGTAGAAGAATATTTTTTCGATGTCTCCTCGCCCTACTCAACAATCGCTCTGAAAACGTCTAGGTTTTGGCCTCTACGATCCTTGAACAAGTGTTCGAGATCGAATACCTTGTACACAACACACAGTGCCCTGATTGCACACGACTCGCAGCAAAAAATACGTGGAAAGCACTCGTCCAAGTGCGCCAGAAAGTTTCTCATAAACGAACCTTTTTGTACCTCGAGCAGCTAATATTGAAGCACGGAGCCCAGAAGGACACCATCTCCGTTAAGGAGGTGAGAGATGGTCTGGATTTCTTTTACAGCCAACGCAGCCACGCTATTAAAATGGTAGAATTCCTGAACGGTGTTGTACCCATACGGTAGGTGAAGCCACTGCGTCTTGATTTCTATTTGATTGTGTCCGCTTGTACAGGACGAAGGGGTCGGAACGACTTCTCTCCACGGATACGCATTCGAACACTGCAAATTACAAATTTACATATTCGGTGGAGATCGCTCCCATCTGTAAAGACGACCTCGTTTGTATCCCGCCGAAACATGCGCGATCGCTCTCGAACATTTCACCATTGACAATATGTACACGCGTCGGAGCATCTTTCCATCTTCTTGACGTCAGCACATTGAAGTCTGTTGAAGTCAACGGTCAGGTATACTGGCGTGCACCATTCTCTGCGTTGGCTGGAATGGGTGATCTGATGGAATTCACGGTTCTGGATATCGAACCTGTCGGGACCACTCGTGGCCGATTGGTCCTTGCCGATGCTCAGGTTGCACTTGCAGGCGCATTCAGGTCGCAGGCGAGTCTCAACGACGGCGAAGTGGAGATGGACTATGAAACGGCCGCCAGAAAAACGCAGATCTTCCACACTCGCACCCATCTGGGTGGAATTTTGCAACCGGGAGATACGGCCATGGGTTACTATCTTACGTCGTCCAATTTCAACTCAGACGATTTCGCGACATTGCAAGCGGATCGCATTCCAGATATCGTGCTAGTCAAGAAAGCGTATCCCAACCGGAGAAAGAAAGGAAAGCCTAGAAATTGGAAGCTACGAAGCATCGCCAAGGAGCAAGGCGAGGAGGGCGACACTGGTGGCGGACGTGGTGTAGTCGGTAGGATGGGCGGTCGCGATCAGAAGAGGGTGGACGAGGACTATGAGTTATTCTTGATGGATCTGGAAGAAGATCCCGAGCTGAGGGGGACTGTCAACCTTTACAAAACAAAGGATGTCAACATGAAGGACGCTATTGATGGTGGGCGGAGGCAGCGCCACGGACAGTACGGGATGGATGTGGATGAGGTGGATGGTGGCCATGTTCCACTTACAAGTGGAGAGGAAGGGGAGGAAGAAGAACCTGATTTCCCCGAAGTGAAGCTGGAGGAATTATTAGAGGAGTTTGACGAGATGACTTTGGAAGATGAGCCTGCTCCTTAGCTCCCATGTGTTGATTGCCCGTGGTTAATTCCAAGTACTCACTTTTGCTTCGTACGTCTTGTCACGCAATGCAACCCCTTAGGTAAGTCAGAAAGTAGCCTTGTATCACGAGCGATTGCTACACAATCTCAGGGTGCATGAGGCGATATGTATTACTATCACTACAATCATATTAACTATCCCGATGATGGATTACATGGTATTCCGATATAACGAATTGGGATTACAGGGGACCACAATCAACATGACCTTTGGGTTCTGGTTCGTAAGAGCAACACCCAACGGCTTCCAGAAACTTGGCCCGCTCTTGTTCTCTACATTGGAGACCCATGCCGGTAGTCATAAATTTCCCGTCAGGACTTGAAAGTCTATAAGTCATCTCCAGGCTGGAGGGGTATCCTTTCCCCGCTCCCCGACGAAAATTTGGTGTCAATGACGGAAGGGTCTTAGGATCTGATGCATATTTATAAACGCGTATTCGTTGCGTCGATGACAGCGAAGGTGCGAAAAGGGCCAGAATGTACAGCTTGAGCTCGTTCGGAAGTGCGAAAAACGGGAAAAGAATGGTTGACGTTGGGGAAGGATTAGAATTGGGTCTAAGGTGAGAGGGGGCGGAGGACGTCGGAAGTAACTTGGAACACATGAGTAATGGGCGAGCATGTCTCAGCAGGTTGCATGCTTCCTTCCCAGTCTGTCGCCGCCAATATTGGTTGCGCATGATAACTCTATGCAAGCCCCGTTCACAGTCTTTCCATGCTTCCTCTGTCTCTGGGATACCGGGTGGCTGATCGGTCATGGGAAATTCCGTCGAAGAGGATTGGCTAGCTATGATTTGGAGCTGTGGTGCTGTCAGTTGATTGGCATACACTTCAACCTTGCTTAGAGCCCAGTTCCCTTTCTCAATCGCTCGTATGACTTCCCAGACACCTCTGACTCCAAGGTTATTTCCGCTGCACTTCAATGTATGGAGGTAGCATGTCCCTTGGTTGTCCATCACCTTGCTTCCTGCAACCCAGGCAGCAATAGCGGATGCCCCTCGAGGGGTAAGGCCAATGGCATTGATATGTAGCTCCCCGAGAGACCGTGATCGAAGGAGAGGAAGAAATCTGTCCACGAACAAGTCACCCAGTTGCGAGTTACCAGTGACTGAGAGGAGACGTAATCGTGAAGAATTTAAGGCACTCGCGAAAGAAGTCAGAGTGGCTGGATCTGGTGTGAGCTCATTCTTCAAGAAACTGGCATTAGAAACAATCGATCTTTGAAAAAGCACACGCTACATACTAACATTGGTTAACCACAGTACCTCAAGGACATCATTCCTACGGACAAATTCTGCAATGGCCAGAAGCCCTTTGCATCCAATATTATTGTTCGTGAGGCCGATTTCGGTTATCGTAGCTCGATGCTGGGATCCCTCAGTTGAAGAGAGATAGGCAAATAATTGACACGTGCCATCGTCCCCGAGTGAGTTGTGATTCAAAGAAATCGTGGCTGTCACAATATGACGGGAACTCAACATCGAAATCACTTTTTGTGCACCTGTAGTCGGGATGGAGTATATTTATCAGTGCCTATGGCCAGTCCTCCCGTGTCATGAAGTTCACCTACGACGCCACAAAGCCCCTCATCAACATGACTAAAACGGTGACGACTGGAAAGTGAAACAGGCTTGATCGACAAGGCGCCAGCACTAGAGGGTGAGAGCAGACGGAGCTCCATCTAGACCGAGTGATATGTTGACCGAAGCAAAATCGATATGATGAGGTAGGTGACCTTGTCCGTTTCCTGAGTTCGTTGTTCCAGTGGTTGTTATATACATGTATCCAGGGACCAAGTGAGTCAAGGAGGGGCAGGCCAGTCCTTGCTATGTATGTAGACACTGTTGTCTCCTTGAATCAGTGAGTATGAATATGTGCTTATGTAATTACGTCATGGAGGACTCGAAATGCCACCTGCGTCGGCAGAACCCTTGCTTGACGAATTGAATTGGAATGGCGAAAGTCAATTAAAGAGTACAGTTTGCTTCTCAAATGCTGAGTTGTCGATCTACGTAGTAGCATTGTAACTATTGAAGTGTATTGAAAGGTAACACTTCCAAAGAAGGCAAAAAGATCAGTCGTAGGACGTTCCCACGATATAACGAAGTCCCAGAGCCCTTGTCAAGCAAGGGAATATTGGTGAAGTTGGTACTGTCACTACAACATCATATTCACTCTGTCGCAGCACACTCGGCAACTGTGTGATATTCAGTCTGTTTTTGGTGATGTAAAGAATGTGTAGAGTCATATAAGTTAAAAATTCATGTGTTTCAAAAGTGTGTCTGACTCAGTGAGGCCTCTGAAGTATTGGTAAATGGGTGGAGGGTGTAAGTGTAAGGAATGGGGTACAATGATAATTGCACAAGTCATATCACGATAGCCACAAATGCGGTGTGGTGTGGTGGAGTTGACACACCTTGGACAGAAACAGCTCTGCTTCGGTCTTACCAACATGTTGAAGTTCGTGACAATTGCCAGTGGAATGATGGCACAACCCCAACAAGATTCTGTTCTAGGAGTGTGTGTAAAGGGAGGAGTGATGGAAAGCGTACCTCGAGTGATGGAATGAAGACGACATCGAAAGCGATAAAAAGAGAGGACGAGATGTAAGTCCATTTGCGAAGGAAATGATAAAATCATAATGGATGAAAAGAGTGGAATATATACTAGTAGTTGCTAGTTAAGTGATGGAAAGGCCGAATAATAAAGAGAGGCGCAACAGAAACCGAAAATTAGATTGGGAAGTGGTATACTTGCGGAGATCAAAAGTACAAATGCTAGGTTTTGCGTTGAATGCGAAGGTTTTCCCAGGGAAACATATAGAGCAGAGACGCAGAACCCAATGGCACCCATAAACACGTTGTTTCACTCCGCCTTGAAACGGGCGCCGTCTCCGCCCCTCGTAATGACCTTCATGAAATTGAAGAACCGCTCAGAGTACTCAGTTGGTGGGACGGCGCTGATTTTATGCTACAAATTCAGGTATTCGGATCACTCAATCGAGGGATAGAGCGTGCCATTAAACTTACTCGATCAGCTGAAAGGCCTTTCCAAAAGTGTTCTAACTTCTTCAACGATTTATACGGGGTCAAAATGTCGATGACCCCCAAGTAATACAGCGTGTCCATCGGTTGATTGGCCTCGTCCGTCGCTTGTAACCCGCCCTCATCTTGATAGAATATGAAATACTGTCGATCCCCGGTGTCTTCCTCAGGTAAATCGAGGGCTTCGGATCCAAACTTTTTCGGATCGGGTGTACGCATCGCGCGGCGCATGGCGATAGCTTCAGGGGATCGACCACCCTTGACATGGGTACTCTTGCGACGAAGAGCCGGAACAGATGGCTTGCAACGCAGCATATGTAAGACCCTGTTGAAATCCAAAGGAATGTAAGGACTTACTGAAAACACCTTGAGCGTATTACTCCGAACGTTTTCCCTATTTCCCCGTCGCATGTGATGTATCCCCACCAGGAGACTGTAATCCATGACATGGATTCGCCTCAGAAACTCCGAGTCTCTGCGGAGTTGCTCCGTCAGGAGTGCACACTTTTCTGGCCCAAGCTCCAACATTTTGCCACGATTGATCCAGTTTAAGTCCTTCAACACCGCACGAGGGTTTTTCTGCGCCTTTTCCTCTGGGAATTCTCTTCCGACTGTGCTACCCTTCAGATCGAAGGTCTCGTGTATGTCCTTGTGCGGAGGGAACAGGTTGTTCATGATCACGAAATGAATCTTACGACCTCTCGGCAACTTCACGCGGTGGAGACCATAGAAGCGTGAAAGCAACGTATGAGGGTTGTTCTTTACATGGGCATGGTAGTTCTTCAGCACCGAAAGAAGGAACTTGTGCTCTGAATGCCGGATCGTCTTGATGATAAACCGGTAATCCCGCGAGAAGTAGAAGAACGAGCCAGACTTGCCAGGTGAGCCAAGTTCTGAGAGGATATACTTGACAGTCAAAGAGAGCAGATAGTCGGCAGGATCAATCTGAAAGTAATCCTCGCGGAGCTCGCGGAAGACCCATGGTGCATAGTCCTTGAATTTAAAATCGTACTTGGCAGAAGGCGTCAATTCATTTCCGACACTGACGAGTAACACAGGTGATCAGCATTCCAAAGATGAAGCACGACAAACAGACGCACATATCGAAAGAGTACTTGTGTTGTGCCGTGAAATCTTCGTCAGTAAGTGGTCGCTTAATCTTTGCTTGACACCTCGATACCTTCGTGGTCAGCGGCCACGGATTAGTCATTGTGATTGAAAGAACGACACAGGACTTACAGCAATACGGATCCCCGTCAGCATATTATACATCAGGACATAATTGACATGGTCCTCCCCGATTAAGTTGCCCACGAGCGGCCGGTTGTCATCTTCTTTCGCACCCCACGAACCCCGCTGAGTGGTCGTTTTTCGGGTTAGCGCAGCCTCAGCCTCAGCCTTCCGCTTCCTCTCTCGCCGAATCTGTTCCGCATGCAGTTGAATATCATCCTCGATGTCACCGTCATCGTACGTGCCCCCAGGTTGAGGTGCCGAGCGCACAGTACGGACACCAGGACAGGATGTGGTGTTGCGTCGTGTGGGGCGGCCAGACATGCTCTGACTCTGTGGGGGCTGTAGGAATCCATCTGGAGACAGGGGTACAACTTTTGCGATGGGCGAGGCCGATGTCTCAGTGATATGGGCATCGACCGTGACAGCGCTCCCGTCTGACTGGTCCGAGATACGTGGTGCACGCGTGCTCACTGTCAAAGCCCCAGAGCGTGAACCAAAGGAGGATAACCTCATGGTATCCGTAGAGGATCTCTGAGGGATATGATACTGTTCGTTGGTTGATATCGGACAAAAGGAGGGCACGGAATGCGCCAGACGTTGTGTGTCACGGGAATCAGATAATGATCGGTCCCTACCGCTGTTGACATGGTGCTCAAAAACGGGTTGGCGAGACGGGTCCGGATTGTTTCTTGGACGAGTAGGCATCTCTGGAGGTTCTTCCTGATCGACGCTCGCGGGAGGTGAAGGCGGCGGGGGACCGATAGGGTCAGCTCCGCCAGTTGTAACGCGAGTATCGACAAAACTGTTTTGAGCATAGTGGATGACTTTGCTGGAACTTGAGACGATTGATGGGGAACCAGGGCCAGTTTGAAACATGGCCGCCTCGCTTATGGCTTCCTCTCCTTGGCGATTCGGTGGAGCATTAAGCGTATCTGCAGACGATGATCGGGTTGGTGCAGTGAGCGGGTTGGGGGTCGTCGGTGTCAAAGGAGAGGCTTTTGCTGTAAAGAAAGATGTCCCAGAGGAAGATACGAAACTCTGCCTTTGAGAGTTGTCGTAGACGGTCGGTGATACAGGGGACGATGGACGCTGCGTAGTTATCGTTGATGCAGGTAGAACGACCGTCGCAGCCATCGCAAACGAACTTCAACAAACGGTAGGAGAGCGAACGCCACTGTTGAAAAAAGGGGCAGCTTGTCCTTGAAACCAACAGAGAAAGTAGACTCTAGAGAAGAGGACTGTCGCAACCAACGACGAGTGGTGAGCCTCAACTTGGAGTGCTTCGTCAACGTCGAGGTCAACGTCGTTGGTGCAGTCTGGGCTTATCCAGGGGCAGTGCACATCTCGGCAAACACGCTGCGGCCATGTTTCGTTCTCACAGTCATGACATTCATCCAAGCCCGTCCATTACCATATCCTACAAGTAAAATGGTATCCCGTATACTACTGGTGCAGCTCCAGTCAGGTATTTGAGCTTGCATAGCTGGCGTGACTGCGCTATGGCCGCTACAATCGACGTCCCTGGCATTTCGCCGTTTTCGGGGGAACACTGCTTCACATTGTCGGGGATTAGTCGAAGCCGGTCAAACACACCCTGAGTGAACTTGTCGATGTCACGGTCTGTCACGTCCCACAGGTTCGCCACCAAGGTTGGGCTGTGGTCATAAAGGCTACCAATCAGCCTCCGCTCAACAAAAAGGTAGCCATGACGAAAGAGTGCACCAGGGTACTAATCCGACTCACCATCCAGCAAGCATATAATGATAGGGCGTTCCAACCCGATCAAACTCCCCCATGTCCTTGAGAGCACCAGATGAACAACCCCACAACATCGTCGCGGCACATCGCGGCAGGTGTCGAATCTTGTGTGAACGCACGTATTGCTCTCCGCCCCCGTGTCCGAAATAACTGAGGTAGAGGGGATGTCTGTCAGACTGGTATAGGGCCAGGCATAGGGTGTGCACTCACACTACGAGGTCCTTTTGCGATAGCGCGTTTAAGAACTCTTGTTCGCTCGGTGCGCGGCCCACAATCCCATCCCATCCTTCGCCATGCATCTGCTTGAGCCACGAAGCGAAGCGGCTCTCCGTACCCTTGAGATCACCACTTGGGTTCAGGACATAGTATACCTTCCGAGGATCAATGTGGATCCGATCACCGGGGCACCCCGCCCGCCTTGTGTCATCGAATTCATGTTCGTCACTAGTTGTGCGTCTTTGCCACGTGGCGAGATGTAGACGATCAAGCAAAAAGTTAAGGCTTGGGATCCTGCTGACACTACGACCGCGGAGGACTGGAATGCTCTCCCAGGGTATGCCCTGCAAGTGTCTATCGAGGACCAGGAATGTATGGTGATCCTCGGCGACTCTTCCCTTCTTCTCTGTCTTCTTGCGTACGGCTCGGTGCTCAGAGAGTGCGCTGCGCAGGTCCACCACTGCTTGATCTACGTCTACCTCGGATATAGCGACAGGAACGCCGTGCAACTGGTACAAGTCAAGCATGAAGCACAGAAGGTCCTCCAACTCTTCGTTCCTGCAGGACGGTGGAAGTGACGCGAGGCAGTTAAGGAAGGGCTCTGAAAGTAAAGGTGTGGAACAGGGGGACGATGTTCCATCTGATTTCGGCTGTCGCTTTTTAGTGTCCGAGGAAGGCAATACACGCGACAATACTTTGTCCACGCGCACACGGAGATCCTCGAGATGGCCCAAAGTAAGATTAGGAGGAGGACTAAGTATAGTCTGCCATATGATGCATTCAGGTGCCTGACATGGGCATGAAATCTCGAGTTTAATCTTACCTTGAATCCTCCCAGCCAACAAAATTCAATATTATCCAGCAGTTCCTTCAATCGCTTATCTAGCGCTGCCCGCTCTGACCACCAGGCCGCACGGTCTGCCGGATCATCGTTTCGTACGTGCACTGCCCGTCGCGCACCTTCATCACTTAAACGCACAATATTGCGGAGTTCAGCAAGCGCCTCGCCGAGTGTGAGGTGGATTTCATCGCTGTCGACTCGACCGCGAAGAGGCAAACAGAAAAGTAACGGCGACGAAGAAGAGGATAGTCGGCTCAGCAGCATAGTTGATTTGTCCGGGTTAAGGATTATATGAATGACGGTCCAATTCGGCGGTAGCTTCGAGATATCCAAGGACAGAGTCTTAAAGGCTGACAGTGAGGCGGCGGCGGCGTGCCTTTCTTCCAAAGCCGACCAGTATGAGACCACTGCGTCGGGGACTGCATCAGGCTCAAAGCTGGAAGAAGCGGACGAGCGGGAAGAAGTCGGATGCCCTCGAATAGGTCGACGGGAACTGACATTTGACTTCGCTCCAGAAGGAGGGTCTGGTAGCAGGGAAGAAGTGGTGGAGTCTTTCAATATCGGCCATTGAAGGTCGTCCGTGCTATTCGCGTCAGGAAATTTGTGTCGGATAGCTTCGAGCATTTCTCGTTGGAGAGTAACCGTTGATGATGCATCTGTGCGCAGTCACACAATTAGTTTCATAGTTTGAACCATCTTAAATACCGACCCAGAAGGAAAATTGCAAGCAGTGGGCCATCCAAAACCATCTTTCCGAGGGTTGACTGCAGCGCCTGGATCATACCAAGCGATATTGTCGCCTCTCTCACGTGGGAGACGGCTCCCTTTCGCGATGTGAGTGCCAAATCTGACCAAAAAAGCGTTTCAGCATCGCCGAGGGTATGGAGTATATCTTGTGCAGTGGGAGAAAGTGAGCGGTCTCGCTCTCCCGACATCACCATGGGAAGCGCGATTGCTTATTTGATTGCATCAACATTAATGTACAAAGGGGACGCAGATGGCATGGACGCACTTGATTCGGTCAGAGAATTGAGGAGAATGTCTGCTTGGAACTGCTCATACACACTGTGCAAGGTAAGTTTCCCCATAACCGCATGTTCTTCTCCCTAATTAATCCACGTTATAGATGCTCCAGGGTGATTATAAGGTGGGACCCACCTTGATTTCTGCAGATGGCGGCAACGACATCAGACGGTCAACCAGCTGCCTAAACAAGTCGCCTCCCTCGTTTCTCAAGAGCCAAACTGTTCATGTGTTAGATAACCGATATGAAATGAAGTGCGTCTTACTATGACGACGAAAGATGTTTGATAGGAGCCTCGGTAGAGTCATACCCTGTCCAGGGTTGACAATGGCAGCCCCGGAAGCCGCGCCAACACTCGATCTTCTTCGACTACAGGCATATTTAATAACAGCGGGAGCTGGGCCACATAAATACTCACCTGCCATCGAGTGTGGTCAACGTTCCCTCAAGTTCATCTAGCATTTTCCAAGCGCACTCATAGTTCTCTTGTGGACTTTCTTCCTGTCCCTCCGCAGCTCCTTCAGAAAGGGCCCAGTAGTCCCCTCTCAACCTCTGCACGTCCGCCGCATCCACGCCAGGAAGGTTCTCCAGTAACTTCGTAGCTTTCCCCAGTGCCTCCCTACTTTCTTTTAGTTCACCCTGCCCAAGCAGGACCTCACTACGAATTGTCAGAGCCCGTGCAGCCACAGTTGACGCCTTCGTAGCTTCAGCAAGGTCGAGTGCTTGTTGTGCGAAGTAGAGCGCTTCTCGTGCGGAGCCCCTAGTAAAGAAGGAGTGAGCAAGCGAGAGAAGTGTCGAAAGGAGAGAGGAAAGAATGCGCCACGAGAGCGCATCAACTGGTGTGGGAGGTGTTCGTGTTGCAGGAGAAGTTGTGGGTTGATCACTTTCGGGAAGAGCATGACTAGCGGCTTCGAACGGGTTAGCATCTTCCTGCGACATCTTGCAAGCAGAGCCGTTTGGTGGGTTTAAGCGTGAGAGAGCATCGACCGCACGGTTCCACAGACGCAGGGATTGTAACGTGGTGCACAGGGCACCAGCCACATCATCCTGGGCATATTAGATTGAAAAAAAAAGAAAAACAACTGATTATTTTTTAACCAACCTTGGAGTATTGGATGGCAGCAAACACGCGGCAAGCTAGCGCTGCTCGCTCGAGTCGTTCAACGCGTGTTCTTATACGTTGTGCAGTAGGCGCTACCTTGTCTTCGCCAGCCACATCAGCTTCCAGACTGTGGGCATCGCAATACATGCTTGCGCTTTAATAATTTTTGAGGATCAGAGCCAAGGCATGTCGCTCGTGTACACACCTCCCTGGAATATTCTCACCGAGTGCAAGGATTTCTGCTTGACCCAGCAAGTACCTTAAGCGCACTTCGTCTGGCACGGTACCAACCTTGAAAACGGTAGCACAACGATTAAATATTGAGCCGGCGCGCTTTGGCCTGCCAAGTTTGATATATTCGTGGGCGAGATCGACACAAAAAACCGAGTACGCTATGAAGAAATGTTGACACCATGTTCGGGAATGAAAAATTGATTGTACCTTCAACAGGAACTGGGATTTGCTGCTCACACAACCGCTTGAGAATTTCAAGAAGCTTCACCTTCAGCACAGTCAAACCAAGCATACCGAGCAAGTGTATGTTCATTTCTGTAAAAAAAAATCACGGTCGTATGTCCATGGTAGAGTGCTTGATATGGCTTACGAAGCAACCCTACTAAGGAGCTAAGATTCAGTTCACCACATGGCGTCTTGACTTCGCCCGTCTTCGTTGGTGCAGCTCCAGAAGAGTTCAAGTAAACCACTTTAAGGACGGTTCAATTTCGAGTATCCGCTAAGACAGTTTTCATCGAAAAGCCCACCTTGCTTGGGTCGAGGTGTCACAGGGTTCAATGGAGCCTTCCTTGTCCCTCGGGATTTGGTGGCCCCCGCCGACCCTTTCTTTCCAGTGCTTGCTTTAGTACCCTTTGTTGCGACTGTACTCTTTGCATGGGGGTTAGCTTCTCCCAAGGCTTTCTCAGAACCAGGAAGGAAGCTCGTCAGGACGTCACACGCTTTATCGATGTGCATAGCTACTGCTCCAACCACTTCCGGTCCGGCGGACAATCGGCGATAGGCATGGAGAGCAAGCCAGAGATGCGCGCGTAATGTATACTCGGGGACCAACAAAGCAAGTCTGGAATCAACAACAGGAAGCTAATAATTGTTTTAACAGGGTACCCGAAAATTGTGCCATGGAATAACTCACATGTCTTTCCAGTAGCCTCAATGCTTCCTTACCCATACTCTCTGCTTCTCCCCGAGAGTTCCCGATCCCATCGCTTTCAGTTGTAATTCCTTTATCCCTCCAAACTATACTGAGACCGGTCAGTAGAGCACCTACTCGCTGTACAACAGCTGTTTTGGCATCGTATACCGCGAACAAGTCTTGGAGGATATAAAACAAAGCTTCCCGAACACCATCCTTATGAACGATGCTTTCGAGGACGGTGAGCTGATAGGTAAGGAGGGTTCCAGTAATTGCCGCCTTTGACTGAGTATTACCCAGAAAGTATGATACACCATCAAAGACATGCCGAAGAGAAATCTCTGCAGGTCGAAGAAACAGCTCGCAGGTTGCCATATATGTCCGCCGTTCAATCACTGAAGCCAGTTGTTTGAGTATCCCACCGTCGCGAGCGAAAGGGTCCGGGGAAAGAATACAATGGTATTGATAATAAGGGAAGGTCCGAACGCTCTGAAGAAGTGCTTCATGTGCAAGCTGTTTCCGCGTGATACAAAAAATGAACAATTAAACACTCGGTGGGGATGAAACGTGCCGCACCTTCCTATCCCCAATCTTCGAATAACACACGCCAAGAAGCTCGTACCTTCGGAAGAGCTGTTCCTCGAGTTGCTTCCATCCTTCTTTGTTTCTTTCGCTTTCCCCTTCTTCTCGAGTGCCAACTTCTTCGCTTGCCTCATCTCCATGGTCACCAATGCGCAATTTCAATGCTCGTAAACCTACATCGCATCCCTCCCTCAGAAACCTTGTGGCACCGCCGTGCCTATTCGCTTTGTATAGTGTTCCACCAAGGTTGTGGAAAGCCCCTGAGATGCAGCGCAAAAAGTTGGCACTATCTGAAGGATTCACGACCATCATGGCCACATCAACAGCGGTAATTGCACACTCCAGATGGCGTAGAGAAGGTGTGTACGTGTCCACGTCTCCAGGATCAAGTCGAACTCGGGCGAGTACAAAGCATGCATCGAGTAGGGTTGTGAGCGTGTCCTTGAAGGCTTCGACAGAACGTTGATGTGCCTTCCCAATCTGTCAAAGTCTGAGCCAAGCAGAACAAAGTAAAGCTCGGGATTGCAACACTAACATCTTTAATGTCTGCCTCAAGTACTTTGACGATTCCTTCCAATAGGTTCGTCACCGAGACTTTCGTAACTTTGTCCAGCTTCTCCACTTTCCCTGCATCGAAGACGCGAATACAGGCACGTCGTAGTCGCTCTAGTGCACGCTCCATTTTCCCCTGGGTACGGTGAACACTATCACTACTCGATGAACCAACTGTTGCAGCGGCACCATCGCCACACATGGAATTAAGTTGTGAAACCAGCGGTTGATATCGCGGAAGAGAGTCAATCGTCTGTTTGACACACTTTGCAACTTCAGAATCTGTGCAAGAAAACAAAAATCAGGCTCGTACGCATTACGGTTGAAGCATGCGCACCTTCACTTTCAAGGCATACCGTGGCCTTTACAAGTACTGCACAAAATTGTGCACACTCGACCAAAACGTTATCCCGTGATGACCGGATTTCGGGTGCTCGCCTGCTCAGCTGAGAGCCTTCGGACGCCAAGCTGAGCTTTCCAACTTGATTTGCGAGGTCATCTACATGTACTGAGACTGGTACGGTGGGCGCTAAAGATCTCTGCTCTGTAGTGGCCAGAGAGGCACTCATTAGTTCGGATATATGGTCCAAAGTCGCCATATCCCCTCCCTAGAATGATGGACATCAGCATTTCCAGCAAAATTAACAATGTAAATGATAGTTGCCGAAATCTAAGACAGCCAAAATGTATTTACTGACCCTTTTCGCAACGGACATCCATATTTCGCATACTCCAAGGAATGGTCTACCGTCCAGGAAAGCTAGTGAACCGAAGGCTTGCATCCGCTCAACTAGACCACGTAAGCTTAGCGAGATGTATGACGCTGCGGCAGCTTCGATCGTCTTTGCACCAGGAGTGGAGGTTGACTCAGCAGACGCGTGAGCGTACATCAAGGACACCTTTTGCACTTGCTCCCAAAATGTAGACGGCTTGATGGTGTCAGGGGAGGTGTATACAAGGCAAGATAGGGCATATATACGAAGGTAGAATATGGATTGTAGATCTGTGCCATTTGACGTATTGATATCAGGTGATAGTGAACTGCAAGCCTTTGTCAGTGATGTGTATGCGCGTGTTAAGAGTGTATCTCGGATCTTCTCGAGGACGGAACTGCCGGAGAGATGATGCGCCCAATCAAGGAGAGTGACGTTGTTCTGAAGGGCTGAGGCTAAGTCTCGCAGAAGAATAGCGGAGCGTAACAGGAGGGCACTGAGGGCACTGAGGGCATAGCTAAGGTTGGTAAAGGCAAGTGTCGAGAGTGTGGCATCCGTAGAAGCCGACAGCGGAAAGGAAAGCAAATGGAACGGCGACTGCAGTACAACAGCCCCTTTCATTGAAATTGTCAAATGCGAATGTGCGCCAATAAGAAATTCTGTGGCGATTTCGTGCTGGATGATACGAATCAGAATGAACCCGCAGAGAGGAGGCGGGGTCACGCACCAGTTCCAGCCCAACTAGCTTCCCAACAAGACTAGAGTTTGCTCGTTCAACGTCAAAATCCTCTGGACAAATGCATCTTAGCTTCTCCAGAGCTTTCCTAGCTTCCTCCACTGCTTTGTCCACCTTTACTGCAGTTGGGTCTGCCGTCGGCTTCTTGTAGGCCTTCCATCCCAACTTCATGACAGAAGATAAAGTCTGCAAAGACGTGTTCACCGCACGCATGGCGGCAATTTTATCTTGTTCTGGTGTCGAAGGCGAGGTCTCCGCGCATCTTATGTTGACATTCCGTTTGGTTTTACTGGCCATCCGAGAAACAGTCGCATTTGCCACCGGTTTCGTATATTTCGTTTCTCGACGTGTCGTATTGCGTGTCGTCGTAGCCATTACTGCGAATGCAAGTGAGCTTTACTATGTAACGTTTTAAGTTCTAATGAGACTTAGTAAAGACTCGGAGGAGACGCGTCGGACCACGTGATCGAACCCAATTGCACGATCACGTGATATGGACAGGGCAAAAGGTTTTTCTATTATTATTTTTACCGTATATTACATAATATATGAACTGTCCCCTGCGAATGATTTTGTATTAGTGTTGCCGCGAACCGGACCAAACCTGACCGGACTCAAAAGTTCGTTTGACTTCGTTTTTCCGAACTCGAACGAACTGAGGACAAACGAAGTCGGCTGTTGAGCTCGACCAATCACAGCTTAGACGGTTTCGCATAGGGATTCTATGCAAATGCTGACCTGATTAACAATATTGTAGTGCTAGTAACCCAATTCGTTTTAGTTTGTATGTCAACTCGTTGTGGTTGGTTTTGCTGAACTCCACTGAACTCCATCACTTTCGAACCGGATTCGAACTCACTTCGAATTTAGTCCGGTTCGGCGGCAACACTATTTTGTATAATGCCGACCCTTGTCTAGCCGAATTTTTCTCTCGGTTTTCACGGGCCCCTCCTGAACTGCACAGCGTCGATGTTACAGTTTCTCCTCCACAAGATGAAGTATGTGCTAGGACTAAACTGGGTTTATCTTCGAACATGATCATGTTTCAAAGAAGTAGCTCTTTCTTGTGCATACCTACTCGTCTTCGGAGGTTACACTTGCCCAGTCTCTGCAATTTGATTATCAGTAGGGAGATTCAAAGTTGAC
>Ga0307518_10000501_pt1 | contig 29784 bp, 36 predicted proteins | sample 25_EM_MG_FD_203889 | JGI IMG/M metagenome (GOLD analysis project Ga0307518, IMG submission 203889) | Populus trichocarpa ectomycorrhiza microbial communities from riparian zone in the Pacific Northwest, United States - 25_EM | ecosystem: Host-associated > Plants > Roots > Unclassified | place... | reverse complement strand
GATACGAAGTTTGCTCGGTGAGCTCGGCTATAAGCTGAAAGCTATCCCGATTTGCGGTGATAATCAGGGGTCCATATTCATGGCATCCAACCCTGTAACGGAGCCTCGCTCCAAGCACATCGACATCTGCTACCACGGAATCTGCGAGTCAGTCGCGAAAGGTAACGTGGAACTATTCTTCATTGATGGTGCTGAGAATCCCGCCGATCTGCTCACCAAGAACTTACCACGCGAGAAATTTGCAAAGTTCAGAGCTCAACTAGGCTTACAGTTTCCCTCTGGCAGCATCTAGCGCCTTATTCGCTGAAGTGCTCTACGTGCAGCACAGCGAGGGGGAGTGTTGAAGTCACACGTGCACCCGGCGTAAACCGTCGACGAAGTGCGCACAAGACTGCGACCCATATTAGTGTAGACTTAGTAATAGTCCTCTTTAGAGTAGATGTTACATGTCACACATCACGCGTCACAGTCATGCATCACAATGTTTGTTGTATATAAACAGCGTTCATCGCTTATATAATATAACAGCTCTTGACCAGCTACCGCTATCATCTCAGCTTGTACCCTCCACACAACAGGTGAGCAGGAGTAGCAGTTCCTCTACGTACATAGGTATTGCTTCAACAGTACCAAACCTGTTTGGTGTGTGACAGCGAGCATAGTCGTAACTCGACCCGCAGCTCACCCCGTCATCTCGCACCTGACTCGATCACTCACTCACTCGCGCCAGAATACAGCCACAATAAGACTCGCAGTCCACCCGATCACATCGTGTCCAACCCACATGCTCATGCCAGTGCATCCGTGGCTGCTGTGCACCCGGTCACTCGCACAGGCATAGTCGCGACTCAACCCGCTCGCTCACTTGGTCTAAGCCAAGAGCCCACACATGATCCACCCAATCACATTGTGTCCAACCCGCGCGCTCGTGCATGTGCATCCATGGCTGCTGTGCGCCCAATCACTCGCACGGGCGTGGTCACGATTCAACCCACTCGCTCGCTCAGTCAGATCCAGGACCCCACTTGTGCACCACCCAGGGTACTCGCACGTGTTCGCCTCTCGCTCACCCGTCGAAGTGTATCCGTGGCTGCAGCATGCCCGATCACTCACGACTCAACTCGCAATCCACCTGGTCGCATCACATCCAACTTGGCCTCTTGTGCGGGTGTCTCTTGTGGCTGCAGTGCACCCAATTGTTCACCCAAGCACAAGTAGGACCAGACTCGATCACCCTCACTCGCTCGCATGCAAACGCAACCACCCACGACCCTGTTAAGCTGTTCTGGTCCTCCCTCTTTTGTACACTTCACGTCATGGGTACGTCTTCACGCCCATCTCCCTTGTTAGAGTTTCCTGCTTCTTTATGTTGTTTGTTGGTGCTCGGGTGCCTGTTACTTGGTTGCGGACCCTTTTCATTACATTAAATAGCGCCAGAGTGCGCACCACTTTCCCTTATTTAGACTAGAGTTACCGCTTAAACGCGCTTGGAGCGCTACAGTGTTTCCTGTCCCTTATGTTTCGTACATTGGTCCTAGGGCCACATATACCTTACCTTAGAGGAATACAACATTCTTTTTCCCCCTCACAGAAAAGTTAGAGTCTTAGCTTCTACCTGAGGTTTCCATTCGTTCAAGAGTCTTGCCATCACGTTTTATCGTATTTGTTGGGTTCGTCGTATTGATTCGTGCTCCTCTGTGTGTCTCTCGCTCTCGAATAAGTCTCCCCTCTGCTCTCTAGGGAACTCTCTAGGCTTCCGACTAGCGTGTGCTTCGCACTCCCTCTTCTGCTCTCTTTTTCCGCTGTGCTGCTCTTTACACTCTATTCCTTGCTTGTCTGAGTGCTCCGCGCACTCTACCCCAGCTTCCAACTCTATTAGCTTGAGCCAGACCCGGTTCCCTTGGGTGGACCTATTTTGCACCCTTCCAGAACTTACCCTCTACAGCGCGTGAATGCAGCAGCACCTATGAGCAAAATGTAGGGAGCAGTCAACTGAGGTGAGTTGGAGTTGGAGGGCAGAGATGAGTCCTTAGGTGGTGGAGCCATGGAGGCAGACGCAGAGGCGGACTCGACAGAAGGAGGTACTGGGGATGCGGGCATTAGCAGTGTGCCTTTATGGAATTCGATGTGACCCAAAACCCAGTCAATCAATGGATTGTAGTGGGTGAGCCAGCTATGTCCAAGGACCAGCACGCAGGAGGAATCCAGCGGAGTTACATAGAATGTTTCGGAGTTGACTTCACCTGTGGAGAACTGAATGTCAAGTTTAATGGCTTTGGTAATGAAGGTGTTCGTAGAACCATCTAGGAGGCGGAGTTCAAGCGGAGTGATTGCGTAGGTTTCAAGAGAGTGTTTATTAACAAATTTGCTATCTATGAAATAGTGGCTAGAGCCAGAGTCAACGAGAGTGGAAACAGGAGGAATAGTGACAGGGGACATAATGGAAATGGAAGGCATAAGGGAGTTGGGACTGGAGAGAGTGAACACGTTGAGGCATAACTCCGTAGGTGCACAGTCGGAGTCAATGCAACCCCCAAATTGTGCGGAGTTCTGGGAGCTGCTCGCTCTTCCTTGGTCAACTTGCCATCTTTTCCAAGATGGGCGAGGGTTTTGGAGGAGGCAGGCTTGCACCAGAGGAGCTCTTTGCCTTGTCGGAGCTCTTGTTCTTGTTGTCCTTCTCCTTGGTTTTACCCTTGGAGTTGGACGAGGTGGAGGAGTTGCCTTTGGAGGCAGAGTTGGACGAGGAGGAAGTGGAGGACTTGGTTTGGCATGCAACTTCAGATTTGCGCTCCCAGTACCTGGCGTTGATGGTCTGCACGAGAGTGTAGTAACCATCAAGGGTGTGGGGCTTGCCAACATGGGAAATTTCGTCCTTGATGCGGTCAGGGAGACCACTGTAGAAGATGTGGTGGAGGGTGCCATCACAGTAGCTGCGGACTTGGCCAGCGAGGCGGTTGAACTCTACCATGTACTTGTTTATCTTTTGTCCTTCTTTCATGGACAGGTTGTCCAACTGATGTTCGGCATCTCCAACAGGGTCATGCAGGCCAAAGTTGGACTTCAGTTTGGAGACAAACTGGGCGTAGTTGTCCATCCATAGTGGATGGGTGCAGGGATTGGCAGAGTTGAGTAGGTCCGGTTTGAACCACTCGAGGGCCATGCCCTTTAGGTAAGACTGCACAAAGGTGACCCTTGTGCAGTTGGAGGCGAAAGCCTTGGGATGGTCCTGGAAGTTCAGTTCGCACTGAACAAGGAAAGTGTGGAGTTTGCATGGATCAGTCCCATCGAAAGTGTCAGGTTTGCAGACTTTGGTGCGACCAGAAGAGGAGTTGCGGTCGGCAGATGCCATAGCAACTTTGGTCAGTGCCTGGACCACCTGTGCAAATAGGAGCAAGGGGTCTGGGGTCGGAGTTGAAGCGGAAGGGATAGGGGAGTCTAGTAGCGGAATATCTGGTGGGTTGGGAGAAGGCGGGTTGCTATCTCCACCGCCACCACCATTGCCACCAGGGTAGCCGTCGCCATAGATGTCCAAGGCGTTGTCAAAACGACACGTGAAGTAAACTCCAGACTTGTTGGGATGGCGCAGAGCAGGGGTTGGAGTAGTGGGATCAGGGGTGGGAGCCCCAGGCAGAGTGTTTCTGTTAGAGAAGGAGAGAAATTCCCCTTCTTCGGCTAGATCATTTCTGGAGGTTGAAGGCACATTCAGCGCCTCCTGGCACTCTTCGAGCGCACAAGACTGAGCATGAGTTGTGATTATTGAGCAACTAGTCATGGTTGGGAGTAATTAGCAGGTGTGCAAGAGTGAGTTCAAATATACTGTCAGAACCAGTTCCTCCAACAAACTCTGACACGAGTGGAGATAAGTCCAAAGGGTTGTTGACAACAGGCGGAGAGGTTTGAGGACTTTGGCTTCAGCGTATGTGCTGCGCCCTTGCAATACCTGCATCCTCGTATTTTGGAGGACTAAGGGACAGAGTGACAGAGGTCCGATGAAGGTCGGAGTTGCCAGAAGGCAGAGGAGACAGAGGAGGATGGAGGGGAGTTCGCAAGAAGTATTCAAGATGATATTCGAACTGAGGGACAATCCCCTCAGCGTGCGGAGTACTTATACTTTACATCGGATATGTATAGTAACTGAGAAGTGGAGGAGAGACACAGCGGAGATGTAGCTAAGAGTCTGTGGAGACATAGCTAAGAGTCTGCAGAGATGTAGCTAAGAGTCTGCAGATGACAAATGGATGAGTAACATACACAGAATGGAGATCAGTGATAAGTGTAACGGATCAAAAGGTTAACGGGACACAGCTATGAGTAATCATATCTAATCTAAAACAGGAACAAGGGAAACAGGAACAGAAGCGGAACAGAAGCATACAATAACCAGAGGCGTAAGCACGGAACTATTTACTAAAAGGAGACGGAGCATCAATTGTCGGAGCAGAGATGGATACGTAGCATCAGAGGTGTCCAATCACAATCGGACTTGAGTCTACAACAGACTAGAAGCCTTGCGGAGTCACAAGGTGTCACATGGTCGTGACACAGCTCCACTACTGCCCCACAACCACTCCCAGTAGCCCTTCTCTGTGTGTGGTTTGTCATCCATTGGATACATGGTGTGTATATGATCTCTTATCATCAATGCTTTCTGGACAGTGGTACTCATACTTCGGCTTGCCATTGCATGGATCCACCCGTTTGCACCATTATTCATGTTCTGCTTTTTTCTCACCTTTGTTGTTCTATCATCATTGCCTGACTTTTCACCACTCATTGCCTGCAGTGTCCTAGCTTTTCACTTGTTGCCATTGATGACTGCATTGCCACCTGTACACAGTTGCATCACCATTGGCTACTGCATCATTGCTGTCCAGTGTGCTTGCCCCTGCTGTAGTTGTCACTACAAGTTAGTAGCCTGTTGCTAGGTATGTTTGTAAACTATAATGTACCTTTCTGTCCTGATGACTTCAGTCTTTGAACAGATTGTGAATGAGGCAGTTTGTTGGGTCTGGGTGGTTGACGTGCTGTAGATCTTATCTCCTTCTGTGTCGTACATAGCTCCATTTCAAGTGCAGTGACCTCATTGACAATGGTGTTGTGCTCTAGTTTTGACTTTCCTTTTGTCCTAGCAGGCGACCAAGTAGATGGTTGAGGTAAGTCTAGTAACCCATGGTGCTTCCCTTTATTCTGTGGTTGAGTGGTTGGTGCCATGAGCTGAGGTGTTCATAGTATCAAGTAAAATGAGAGAGAGACAACACTGCCAAACTTTGAAGTCTCAACTCATTGCCACAACATCATTTTACCACAGACAAGTGTCACAAGCTGACTCAAGGTATGCTGCCACAACTACTACAAATGATACTCATCCTCATTGTGACAAACTTTGTAAATCTAATGTCAATGGAATTACTGTAGAGGAACTTGGGCATATCCAGACTTCAGAATCAGTGTAGCATTAGTACTACAATGGCCACAAGGCTTTCCACACAATCATACCAACCATGAAGATATTACTGCACTGACCCAGTCAACTCTGACTGTCAAAAGGGCTTTATATCCTCAGCAGGATTGGCTCGTCATTGTAGTGCTGTACATAAGCATCACTACATACCATCTTGTCCTCAACAACATCAACAACCAAATGCAAGTTGCAGTGAGGGAGAAGATGAAAATGATGAGCCTCAAGGAGCATATTATATCAAGCATCCAGTTCTAGATGGTGGGTACTAGATTTATTCTTTCTGGGTTATCATTGTTTTGGTCCACTTACTACTAGTACATTCCACTATTGATACTAGGCACACCAGTTGATTCAAATGGTGGTGATCTTCCAGAGGATGTTTCAGCTCCCCAACCTAATCCTCAACATAGAAGTCCATGGCATCCCTTTGAAAGCTGAGCTCACTTTGAGCTGGCTGATTTTATTTTCCATCAGAATGAGATGCCAGATGCCCAGATAGATGAACTGATGCATATTTGGGCCAGTATGCCAGGCCATCATGATGGCACACCCCCATTTTCCAATCATGAGCATTTATATAACTCAATTGATGCTATTTCAGAGGGAGATGCCCCATGGACTTCTCTTTCCATGGAATCAGCTGAGGCTGGCACACTACCAGCAGATGATTCAAGTGTACCAAGCTGGAAGAGAGCAACATATGAGGTGGTCTTTCATGATCCTCAAATATCCAATCCTGACTTCAAGAGTCACATTGACTACTCCCCATGATTAGTGTTTGGGGAACAGGGCCAATGTGTAAGTAAATCATATATTGTTTTTATGCTCTTAATTGAAACTGATTTAAATGGATACCTAAAGAATGAACTTTCTGATGACCCTGACAATCATGGAGCAATGTTTGTTCCCATTATTTTGGGTAATGACAAAACTACAGTTTCAATTGCAACTGGAAACAATGAATATTACCCAATTTATATTTCCATGGGGAATGTGCACAATGGAATGAGATGTGCACATGGTGAAGCTGTAAGTTTACTAGGATTTCTTTCAATACCCAAGAGTAAGTTATTCTAGTTATATTTTCTATTATATTTTACTAAAAAGACTACTAATTAGTGGACAAAGAAATTGAATCTGATCCAGAGTTTTGTAAATTTCAGAGGCATCTTTTTCATACCTTCTTGGAAGCTATTTTTCATGCTATGCATCCAGCAATGTCAAAGCCTCAAATAGTAAAATGTGCTGATGGCTATTATTGCAGAGCAATATATGGGCTTGGCCCTTATATTGCTGATTACCCTGAGCAAGTTTTGTTGGCCTGTATAGTTCAGGGGTGGTGTCCAAAGTAAGTAACTACTTATTAGTAGTAATGGAATACTAACTTGGTTTTACTGTTATCTGCTACTAGATGCACTGCTTACCATGCTGATTTGGATAATGATCCTAATTCAATATCTCAGAATCATAAATATACCCAAGTTCTAATGGATGCATTTGCATCTCATGTCTTGTGGAAAAAATATGGAATAGTGAATGAGATATTGGTAAAATTTAGTTTGCTAGTGATATGATAGCTCTAGTAAGCTGACAGGACAACATTTTGTTATAGCCCTTCACAGCTAGCTTTCCTTGTGCAAATATTCATGAGCTTATTGCTCCAGACATTCTGCATCAAATCATCAAGGGAACATTCAAGGATCATATTGTGGCTTGGGTAGAAGCATATTTGAAGAAGCACTAAAAAAATAATTTTGAAGCTGTCCTAGCTGATATTGATCAATGGTATGTTGAAATACACAATACACACCTTTTACTACTAACCTTAATATAGCATTGCAGCAGTACCACCCTTTCCAGGGCTTAGATGTTTTCCACAAGGTTGTGGATTTAAACAATGGACAGGTAATGATTGCAAAACTTTAATGAAGGTTGGTATCATATTACTATTATATTAGCTCTTTATGCTTACTGGTAGACTGGTATTATAGGTTTATCTCCCAGCCATTGCAGGGTATGTACCTGATCAAATGGTATGAGCCCTTGTAGCCTTCATGGACTTTTGTTATATTGTCCATCAATCAAGTCTGGATGAGGCTGATTTGAATGCTCTTGATAATGCTCTTTGGCTATTGCAATATGTTTATATTTCCTTTGAAGCAAGACATACCAGTTGGTGTAACTCATGATGAGCTTGATCCAGTGCAGCATATTGGTGTGGATTGTCAATCAAATCATCCATAGCAATGATTACAATTCTAGGGAAATATGACTAGAGTTTAAAAGTCCATTCCAGTCCAATTTTTTGCCTTTTTGGAAGAGGATTGGACTGGACCACTTTTGGAAGCCTGGGAACAGTTCATGAACTGCTTAATGACCAGTCCAAAACCACTTAAAAAAAACCAGTCCAAACCACTAAAAAACCAGTTTTTTTTGCATTTTATTGATGTTTTTCACATCAAAGGTGTGTCAGAGAGCATCTAAATACTATGTATACACTGTAGTAACTATGTACAAGTCATTACATATTTATTTGTGCCATACTTCATCCAAAAAAATCAATTTTACACCCCTTAAGACCCACTGCAGGCCAAAATTAGCCTGTAATATAGGAGTTTTTATACCATATATATATTGCTTACATAATGTGGTTGCAACTGGTCTTTTCATCATTCTCAAAAGTAGGCAACTGGCAACTGCAGTCTGGTTGCAACTGGTCTGGTCCAGTCCAGTTTCTGGTCTTTTTGCAGTCATATGGACCAGACTTTCAAATTCTAAATATGACCAGGTTCAAAAACATAGATACTGGAGACAATAGCATGGCAGAAAAAGGAGTTTTTGTCATACATACCAGCTTCCCCTGTCAATATCTGGTATGATCACATGGTGTATCAATATGATGGTTTAGAAGATATATGGCTTATGAGATAATGTCAGCTAATGGATTATGAAAGAGTCACCAATTTCCTGATGTCCACAGTCTGCCACCCATACTCCTTCATGGTCATTGTCTTGTCATGACTACTAGTAGTGATCAAGATATGATTGTGGTCATTGCTGGTGATACTAGTCCAAGTTGCCATGGTCACTGGTAAGTGAAGTTGTGGTGGTGCCAGTGACTACTAGTAGAGTCAGTCACAGGCTGTGGTCACTGCACATGTAACAAAAAGTGCAGTGTTACCTAGTAATCTTGGTCCAAGGGCAGCCTGTATTGGCTGGGGATAGGCTGGGACAACTGGAATGATCATGTAATTGTGTGCTGACCTGTGCTAGACTGTACCAAACTTGGCACTTGGCTAAATGGTTTGAAACACTGGAACCTTGGCTAAGCAAAAGGGCTGGTTTGCTGATGCTGTTTGGTGTGTGACAACATAAACATGCCTTAAAATGAAATATACAATGAAGGAAACATGAGAACAGAAATAAAGGGACTCCTACTAACAATGGTCATTTTCCTATATGCCCCATATAGTTACACTCTATCCAATTGGAGCCATGAACCATCCTGCTCAAGTCAAGCTTGGTATGTTTTCCAATAACAAATAACCTATAGGGTGAATATAATGATGGCCTTGGCATATATGATGGAACCCACAGAAGTAGATGACCTGCTGGGTTAATAATCCATCCACCACTGTCTAATTCCAGTAAAGCCCTGACATTAAAATCACTTTCTGGGATATACACATTGGAATCCAGCAAGGCATGAGATGGAATTGAAGAATAGCAGAGTGAGTGAAAGGTCTGTCTTGGCATGTTGTCAGAGTGCAGATTAACTACAGTATCTGTAGGACAATTCCATATGTGTATGATATGGTCACCAGAATCAGAAACAACTTTCTGACTGTCTGGTGAGAATGCTGCTGAGTATACAAATTGAGTGGCCCCTGTGAGAGGGCTACTCAGCTGCAGTCCAGTCTCAGCATCCCACAAACATATGGTCTTGTCAATGGAACCTGAGGCAATCCTCTTGCCATCTGGTGAGAATGCCACTGAGTATACTAAGTCAGTGTGCCCTGTGAAAGGGTCACCCAGCTGCAGTCCAGTCTCAGCACCCCACAAACATATGGTCTTGTCTCTAGAACCTGATGCAATCCTCTTGCCATCTGGTGAAAATGCCACTGAGCATACAAAGTCAGTGTGCCCTGTGAGAGGGCCACCCAGCTGCAGTCCAGTCTCAGCATCCCACAAACATATGGTCTTGTCAAAGGAACCTGATGCAATCCTCTTGCCATCTGGTGAGAATGCCACTGAGTATACTGTGTGAGTGTGCCCTGTGAAGGGGCTACCCAGTTGCAGTCCAGTCTCAGCATCCCACAAACATATGGTCTTGTCTCTGGAACCTGATGCAATCCTCTTGCCATCTGGTGAAAATGCCACTGAGCATACAAAGTCAGTGTGCCCTGTGAGATGGCTATCCAGCTGCAGTCCAGTCTCAGCATCCCACAAACATATGGTCTTGTCAAAGGAACCTGATGCAATCCTCTTGCCATCTGGTGAAAATGCCACTGAGAATACTAAGTCAGTGTGCCCTGTGAGAGGGCTACCCAGCTGCAGTCCAGTCTCAGCATCCCACAAACATATGGTCTGGTCTCTGCAACCTGATACAATCATCTTGCCATCTGGTGAGAATGCCACTGAGCATACTGTGTCAGTGTGCCCTGTGAGAGGGCCACCCAGCTGCAGTCCAGTCTCAGCATCCCACAAACATATAGTCTGGTCTCTGGAACCTGATGCAATCCTCTTGCCATCTGGCGAGAATGCCACTGATTCTACTGCATCAGTGTGCCCTGTGAGAGGGCCACCCAGCTGCAGTCCAATCTCAGCATCCCATAAACATATGGTCTTGTCTCTGGAACCTGACACAATCCTCCTGCCATCTGGTGAAAATGCCACTGAGTATACTGTGTTAGTGTGCCCTGTGAAAGGGCTACCCAGCTGCAGTCCAGTCTCAGCATCCCACAAACATATAGTCTGGTCTCTGGAACCTGATGCAATCCTCTTGCCATCTGGTGAGAATGCTACTGAGCATACTAAGTCAGTGTTCCCTGTGAGAGGGCTACCCAGCTGCAGTCCAGTCTCAGCATCCCACAAACATATGGTCTTGTCAAAGGAACCTGATGCAATCCTCTTTCCATCTGGTGAAAATGCCACTGAGTATACTAACTCAGTGTGCCCTGTGAGAGGGCTACCCAGCTGCAGTCCAGTCTCAGCATCCCACAAACATATGGTCTTGTCAAAGGAACCTGATGCAATTGTCTTGCCATCTGGTGAAAATGCCACTGAGTATACTTCATTAGTGTGCCCTGTGAGAGGGTCACCCAGCTGCAGTCCAGTCTCAGCATCCCACAAACATATGGTCTTATCAAAGGAACCTGATGCAATCCTCTTGCCATCTGGTGAGAATGCCACTGAGCATACTGTGTGAGTGTGCCCTGTTAGAAGCCCACCCAGCTGCAGTCCAGTCTCAGCATCCCATAAACATATGGTCTGGTCTCTGGAACCTGATGCAATCCTCTTGCCATCTGGTGAGAATGCCACTGAGTGTACTTCATCAGTGTGCCCTGTTAGAGAGCTACCCAGCTGCAGTCCAGTCTCAGCATCCCACAAACATATGGTCTTGTCATAGGAACCTGATGCAATCCTCTTTCCATCTGGTGAGAATGTAACTGAAACCACATAATCATCATGTGCCCTGATTGATATCTGAAGGCTTGGCCAGCATGGCTCTCCTCCATCAACAATTTGAGCCAAATTTGAGTACTTGAGTGCAAATTCTGTATAAACAATGGATTGTACTGGAGAAAATGTCAGAGCTGAGATATACAAGTGTGGGGTGCTTTTCATGATGGCACCACCGAATGCTCGAACAAACTTGATGGCATCCCATGCTATTGCTGATGCATGTTTAAAGGTACCATCCTTCTAAACATTCTCATTAGCAGTGTTGATTAGGATCAGATTCATAATAAACATACCTCCAACCATGAAGCTATATTTGCCAGATGTGAAGGCACAACGTTGAGCACCTTCAATAAGCTGAGTGCTTCAATTCAGAAGAGCAATTTGTCCTTCAACAGCAACTCTATTTCTCCTGCCAAATTCCTCCCAAATTGTGCCCCCTGAACATGAATGGCCAAGAGTCGACAAGCATAAGACAAGTGAGCAGGGATATATTCATGAACTCGCCAGTCCAGGTCAGTGACCTCAGAGTTTGGTAGGTATGAGGTTTCCAACTGACAGATATTGAAACACAGCCCAGTTTGCATGACTCGAACACAGGCCCAAGCAAGCTGACAATGGACATCTTCCATTTCAATAGCAAACTCCATACTCCGTGCAGAATCAGTCAAGAAATCATAGAATGATGCATGTAGGGCACGGACTGGAGTTGATACATCAGCAATGCCACTCAGCAGAGCACCCATTGGGTTGAGGATCGCCTTGACATCAGAAACATTAATGTCTGGGAAGTTGCGCCACATCGCATTTAACGACGCCACTGGAAGAGGCTCCTGGGTCCACACTATTTGCCGCATCACAGAGCGGAATCGTGCAAGTGCCTTCGGCTTGTTCTCGACGATGTCTCGCAGAATGGTAAGGTACATCTCGTCCAGAAGTCCCTTGCTCCCCCCAGGCGAAACAGAGATCAGGTCCTCGTATCGTTCCATGGCTGTGAGCCCAGCCTTGTGTGATTTGATAAACTCGCAAGCCAACCGAGCCCACTCGAACAACCCATCCGCCAGCCGTACGAGGCATGAAATTTCTTCGGCAGAGAAACGATCCATCAGTCTTCCTAGCTGATCAGAAAACATACAGGCGAATATCATGTTCAGCACTCGAGATAGAGATGTCATTCATGGATTTGGATGTGATGTGTGGAATATGCTGCAGGGCCTCCATGATGTCAGGTAAAGGGCGGGATGTAATGAGAACACGAAAGCTGGACGGAAGTTGGGCAACCTGTGTGGAAGCGAGAACGCTGAGAATGTGTTTCCGGGAGGCCTCAACACCGGTCTCATCAAGTGCATCAATCACAATGACCACTCGTCCGACCATAGACGCTGCAGCTTTGGAAACGGGATCCAAAATGAACTTCTTCCACTGTCGCTTCACATCACGCGTGGTGGATAGCGCTTTGTCAGCTGCAATGACCTCCGCTACAATCAGCTTGAAAGTAGGGTCACGATCAGCAAGATCATGTGCGATAGTGGTGAATATCTTTTCGTGGCGACGTTCCGCCTGTTGATCACGGGCGAAGCAAAAACACGACCCAAGGGCTCCAAGGGGTTCGAACCAGTTGGCAATGGTATGGGCAATGGCTGATTTCCCTTTGCCTGCTTGGCCATGGAGCCACAACACCCGAGGGGTATCAGACTCCGACTTATTGATCCAGTCTATAATGTCCGCCAGGATATCAACCCTCGTGCCTTCCAAACAGACCTTGGTGGTGTCTAATCCGGCACCACCTGCGTAGGCAAGCTGGGCAAGGGTAGCCCTTTGATCTGCATGGTAATTGCTTAGGACAAGTCACAACCGTGTGGACCCCATCCTCACCTATGGCTGAGACACCGACTTTAATATCATCGACGCTGTTCAAAGCATGACGAATAGCATCTTCCACGAGACGGACGCCATCTAAGGCACGCCGAACATCCTTGTGGACATCACTGACATCGGCTGAGATGTGGTCAGCCTTGTCAACAAGCCCGTGAACAGCCACCCATGTATCCCGGCATATAAGGTCCCGACACTGCTGCGTCAAGACATCCAGCGCATTGCCATAGGTAGTAATCGCAGTATTAGTTTCAGACCAAACATTCTCCAGCGTTCTTTGCCCTTCATAAAGTCATTAGTCAAACATTGAACCTCGACTGCTAGTATGACATACAAAAGCTTTTCGTTTTAGAATAGGACTGGATAAACATGATGCAGTTGGGCATCAGTTTGGAGATTTCAGATAGAGGTTCCTTTATCTGGGCGACATTTGCGATGGTATGATCTTCGATGAGGAAAGCATAGACATGGCTGATTTTAGACAAGAGAGCAACAACTGACTCATCCATGGTGCTCTGTGCAATAATAGTCTATCCACATATTAAATATATTGCAATCTCGTATGACTTTGGGACGTACCTGAGCGGCCCATGATAGGGCGCATAAAGCTAGTTTCGCATATGGGTGAATCTAAGTGCAATTTAGTGACATGTGCGCCAAACGAAAGAGGACACACATTAGAAATTGTCTCGACAATGGAGATGAAGACTTTGATGGGTTGAAGACATGAATTTACAGTATCAAGCTGATCCATAACGGATTGGCATGTATCCACAGCAACGAACGCCTTGCCCATGCTGTCCGGCATATTCTTCATCTGCGACACGCCTTCTCGTGCAACTTCGATGCTGGTGACTGGGTCCTTCACATCATCATCACCAGTAGGAGCCTGAGGCCGGATGAGGCTGCAGTGAACCGCCCGATCTTTTCTACCACTTACCTGGAAAGGATCGGGTATAAAATCCTGCGCTTCAGAAACTTGATGTGCAGGAGACGAAGCCGGGTTGGCAACGGTATTCGTGACGATATTGTTGAGGTCATCCTGTCATTGATGAGGACCAAATAAGATCAGTGCTTAATGCTCGATGACATGCACGTTGGCCCACATTTTGAACTCCCAAAGGAGGCGTGTCTTCCGATACCTCAGCTGCTGAGACGGGAACACACCATGTAGGAGTAGCACTAGCGCTGGTTGTGGTACCAAGTTCGGTTGTGATGTTGGCATCGACGGCCTGCGTTTTGTGTCACCAGAGATCAGAGTACAATGCAAGATAACGATAACATACACCTTGACTCTGCGTGAGTGAAATGTGTACTGCGGATGTGCCGGGGACAGGGACTGTTGCTTGCGGACGGGATTGGGCAATCTACGCGGTTGACAGTCTCACACCAACTCAAGGTGTCGCTGCACTTACCAAATTGACTGTACCTTGGTTTTGCTCGGTGAGAGTGTTCCTTGAGGGGCTGCGAGAAAGGCCGAATAACTGTGTTGTAGGGCATTTCAGTATGGGTACCCAATACAACTGCAGTGCATACGTACCTCGCGTCCATGAAGCAAGGCGTCCAAAAGCCTGTTCTTTGGCTGGCCTGTACGAGGGTTGTCCCCAGACGATCCCTGCTGTCCCTTTGGTTAGTTTGAAGAAAGACGGTTTTGAAGGAGCGAATCCCAAAAGATCCCAAAGCACCTCGGCAGCAAGATTCCGATTTTTTCTACGAAGAAACTTGGAAAAGTGGTTCTTTTTGCTACGTTCTGGCATGGTGTCAGTGGTATTCCCTTGGGACAAATGACAGAGACGACAATGAGTGTGGACTGAGGGTGGACATGCGGCACGCTTCTACAGCATGGAGCGGCTGTGCGCCACTGCCACGACTCACTCTCCTTCTAGAGGAACGACTATCTTCATCTACGAAGAGAGTCTGGCTTAGGGAGACTAACGACTCACATCCGAATCAAATTTAATCAACGTCGGACAGACGACGATAATGCGTCTCAGACGAAGGAAGATGACCCACAAATACCCGCACCTGCACCTGTTCGATCTCACCCAGCAGTGCTGCCGCCACCTCCCGGTGCACAGATCCTGACTCTATCTACAATCCAGGCTGCTCCGCGCGAATGACCGAATTACAGATTGCGACATACCGTGACGCAGGGGACATACCCAGTCTGTATCTGTAGACAAGGTTAGTCCCGACGGGACCCTTCTCGCTTCTTGTGGTGTGTCTGCTCTTTGCATCTGCTTGGGTCTTGTGATATGTTTCGCAACACATGCAGCTGCGCCGGACAATGTCATCAAAATATGATCGCCTTTCACAGGAGCCTCAGTAATCCGCAACCTCAGTGGGTACATGAAGGGTTTCTCAGACATCTCATGGTCGAGCAATGGGATATACCTTGCTTCCGCATCGGATGATACAAGTATACGAATATGAAACGCCGAAACTGTACGTTCGTCTCTCCTACCCATGTATAGCTCATGAAAACGGTGGGTGGTCCCCTCAGGGCAAACATCTACGGGGACACACAAGTTTCGTGTTCTGCGTCAACTACGACACTGCGTTGACCCTATTAGTCTCCGGTGGATGCGAATGCGACGTGCGTGTATAACGGAACACCGCGAGAGGTACATCAACATATGCCAATCTTCCCTTTGGATCGAGAGTACTCATGGTTACAGGGACAACGCCCATCTCCACTACGTCACTGCCGTGCACTTCAATCGCGACGCAATAGAACGATGAAGGAATGCCTAATTTCAAAGCATGTGATCCGAGTCTCTACGAAGCGATTCCAGAAATAAATGTGCACCATAACACACTATCTCAACAAAAGTAACAGTTTTAGCTGAAAGTCTATGCATACCTAAATATATATATATCGACCGAAATATGCAGGTTCTACGAAGCAAACTCGACGCGGCCCTACTGGTCTCCGTACACCTTGAGAATGACATAAACAACGACTGCACTGAGACCGATGACCAGCGCAAATGCGCCAAAGACGTATGTGGCGAGTTCCCAAGGTAACATCTGTTCGGATTTAGGAACACCTCCAGCAGTGGCAGCAGCAACAGCTCGTTTTTCTTCTATCCTTGCCACTGCTGTACGTTTATCCCTAGGATCATATCTGACCCCATTCGGATCGAGGATAACGAATGACGGATAGTTTTGTTCATACCATACTTCGATCTAAAAAGGTAGTTGATTTTTAAGATAGTGTAGGAGAGGAAGGGCGTACCTGGCCGCATGTGACGGATAGCCGAATGAAATTAGGATCCTGCGGTTTTGCTTTTGCGTGCATCTTGCGAGCATACTCTCGGAAGATGAGTGCGACCTCGCGGCAATTAGTCGACCGCATGATAAGCTGTTCGAGAGTCCACGTCAGCAGCAGCGACAGGAGTCGTCGTCAGAAGTGGGAGGAAAAAAAAGGAACAATGTAGAACACGCACATGAGCAGCCTCTGCTTTTCTAATTTTGATATTCCGCTGGAACATATCGGGGTTCATGAAGCACAGCGCAAGCGTGGCCATAGCCATCGTCGCAGGAACAGCGCAAAACACAAATACACTCTGGTTCGTGAGCAGACGCAGATAATCCAACGAATCGCATGCATGGCGGAGCGCATCGACGACCATCGCGCTCTGTATCCACGTCGCATGTTCAACGTCGCCCTTCTCGTACATGTCCTTCATCTCTTCGAAGCCGTACTTTGCCCAGACTTCTCGTGGCCAGAAAAACCGACGCTCTTCGACGTCTTCCCTGTAGTCTCGGATGATGTTTGTCTTTTGGAGAAGAAGACCCATGGAGTTGGCAAGTTCGAGTTGGTCGCAGAGCCATGGGGCTTCTTTACCGGATGCTGACCATATGCGGGTGAGCCCTTCTCCGACGAGACCCGCGACGTAGTGACAGTAGAGGTCGTATTCAGCGACGGTGTGCAGGTAGACGGTTTCTGTGGTCGCCGCTTTATGCGCGTAGTCGGCCATTCCGGTTTCCATCTTGTGGGTGATGTCGAGGATGATGGTTTTGTACCTAGCGACCACGTCCGTCGTGAGTGCCAAAGGAAAGAAAAAAGAGCGGGGGGGGGGGGGGGGAAGAAGAACGTACGCGGGTTTGAGACGGTTGACTTCTTCGACGACGGTATCGTATTCTACCAGAAGTTGTCTGTCCTTTTCGTCGGGACCGTTACCTGAAAATGACCATCCGGGGGTGACGGTCTTTTCGTGGAAGGATCGGAGCATTGGCTGCTTGATGTCGTCAGGGAGGGTCATGTCGTCTTCGATGGTATCCAGACCGCGCAAAACGAGGTAGTATATGCAAATCTGCGGTGACAAGAGGTAAGCCGCCGAGGGTAGAGTAGAGCGTTGGCAGGCGGTGCCGAATAAGCTGGAGCTTCTGCCAGACACTCACCGTTCTGGCCAAGTCCCCCTCCAGTTCCTTGATGACAGCAGAAAAACTTCTGCTAGTCTTGTCCAAGAATTCCCAACAGCGCCGCATCGTTTGTCTGTCCCATCCCGAGGCGGGATGTTCCTGCGTTGCAGTGATATCCCGCTTTTGCTCGTGGTAGAGATAGAACTGGAGGAGCGTCCTGAACTCCGATGGGTGTGTCAGGAGCAGACCGAGCATTGTAGTGACCTTGCCCATTGTCGCTGCGGATGGAACGAAGAGGAGGAGGAGGAGAACAGAGAAATTTCAGGTGCGTCGCGTAATTGAAATGGTTCGACATCTCTTTCCATAAATGGCTATCACATTATTGCTGCCAGCAGTGGTTCGTCGCTTCCCGGGTTTACCATGGACGACGCGACGAGTATACATCCTCCAGTGCGGCTGCACCCTACTTCATCCCAACCGTTATCGATGAAAGCGACTCAAGCCCATGTCGATGAATTTCTGAGTAACCTTAAAGAGCGCAGCACTCCTTCCAAGGGGTTTGATGCGACTGTTACTTCTCAATTGGTGAAACTCAGCAAGGCCCTCAAGGAGGAGCGCGCGAGGGCACGACGGGCCAATTGATTCTCCAGTGCAAACAAGTAAGATACGCTCCTGTTGCTTGGATGAGTCGCTACCGACCAGTATTTCTAGTACCCCGTAGCCGTCAATGCAATCAAAAGTTTTTTCAGTTGTGCTGCAGATAGGCTATAGATTTTTTTGCCCAACTCTGCCGTGTAGGTATGTAATTTCTGTCGGTTCGAATGTGGTGCGAGGCTCATTACATGAGTGCAGACTCATCATGTACACATGCTGGATTGTATATACATACATACACGCTTTACACGTTTGGCAGGGCCACGGTCCGAGTGCCAACGTTGTTGAAGAACGGAGCATAATCCATGTGTTCCTCTGCGAATCGGAGCACGTTGACGGTGACTCTTTCCTTCAAGCCACGTTGACGATGGCGGTCATGCACGTAATTCTGACGTGAGGAACGAAGTTGACGCCAAGTAGTACTTGGATGCATAGCAGTGGTCTCTTCCGCCGGTGTTGAAGGCAGCCGTTGTAGTGTGTGCCTTGCAATTCTATTCGTCAATATAAAATCGAAACCCGGCGGGGGCGCGCAGCATGTTCGGGACGATCTCCATCTTGAGCGCTTGAGCCCCTGTGTGTGAGAGTCGGTGCCTTTACCCGACTGCACGTGTCGCAAACTTTGTATGACCCAGTTACGAGAACGAACGCGGCACGACACCCACAGAGGACACTCTGATGGCCCGACAAACAACACACCGACAACGACTCAACGCTTGTCTGCACCAACGGATCGAGTTGTGTTCACAGATTCGCTGCATTGAGTGTCGGAGTGGAAAGACGCACTCGGCTAAGCATTCGCTTCCGTAATCGACGTTCCCCAGCCACGACAGGAGCGAAAAGCTTATATGGACAACCGATCCAGGTTGACAATCGATGCTGACCTGCCTGCGATTCGAGGTTTCTCCTCGCACCGTCACCACGACTGATCGAGCGGGCTCAGTCTCTTCCCTTTACTCCCACCCTCGTCTCTCATTTCTATAATCTATCCTGTTCTCGACGGTCAACATTGGACGCAGGCTCATGGCGGAAGTAGCTGAAGGTCTGCCTCGTGCATCAGCCATATCTTCTTGTATGTGGACAAACACATCCGGCATCTGAACCTCACTGATATCATTCCCAGGTGTATCGTTGGGCATAATGGTCCTCGATTTCGCCTGGTTATTTCGCGACGAAGTCAAGTTCATATGGCCGTGAGTCCGAGGGCTAGCAACGATAGCCTCGCTCGCTGATCGCCCTCACAGCAACGTACGCTGCCGCGAGAGATTTGCACTAGTTTATACCGTAGCAAGGTATGCTGGCATGGGGGGCCATATGTGAGTCCACGACCCAGAAAGTTGTCGTGCACCGCTCATTTGTCCCCCAGTTTCAATGTTTACTTTAGCCTGCGAATCGCCTCTGGAGTCGTCACACCCCCCGCTCTATGTGTCCTCTGGTTCAGATATCAGGCCATCACAATCCAGCTTCTTCTCGCAGCCGTAGAGATCTCGTGGATGCACAGGAGTAAGCCTCATCCCCTCTCGTCATCCCCCCCCCCCCACTGAAAAAATATCCAGTATATGCACTATTCCACAAGAACCACTGGATACTGGCTCTTTTGATCATCCTCGGAATCGCCCAGCTGCTTTCCATGGTCATCAGTGCTCGCTTAGCACTACCCAACATGTCATATTCATCTACTTGCTATGTCATCAGGCCCCATGCTGCCAGCGCGTACTTTGGGTGAGCGTTTCGTTCGCGTTGGCAGCAGTACTGTATATACTGAGTCGATTTACAGCGCGACAACTATGACAACCAACCTAGCCATTCTTTTCATGATCTCATGGAGGTACCTCAAGCTACCCGTTCCCAAGCCGACAGAAATCATGACATACGAGGCAATCCGTGCTGTTCTACGTGTGGTCCTTCGTGACTCTGCGTTGTCCATAGTCTCCCTACTTGGTTCGTCTCTTATCCGTGCGTTGGAGTCTGTGGAAGGGCTGACAATAGGTCTACACATAGTTTTGACACTTGTCATGATGCTCGCCAACATGGGTGCCATAGAGCTATCGCTGAATGGAAATATACTATATCAGTACATCTCCCTTCCCATTCTCGTATCCACGCGCTGATTCGAACACAGCTGGCTTTTTTGTGTCCTGTGGATATCGGTCAGTCTTTCATTCCTCCTCCCCGCTACGAAGAGCATACTAAACGATCATCCATCAAACTCAGTTTGGCAGGATAACCGTCAATCACGCGAAAGTCGTCCAAGAACAGATTGAGAAATTCAAAAGGGGCGATCCGAACACCTTGACGTTAGTTGAAATAGGACAGACCTCGACATGGTCCGCTTCTTCATCAATATCATCATCATCATCGCACAGGTCGGAGCTAATCACCGACTCCCTTTCGCATTCGCACTCGCGGCCCGACGTTGTCGATTTCAGCGGCCCCATCGAAGCCATCTCATTGAATATTCTCGGTGTTACCCTAACCATGCAGAGCTCTGGGTCATTGGCGGAAGCGGGATCGTTGCATACGCACACGGAGAGTTCGTCGAAGAACTCGGAGGACTCGAAGCGCTCGGGGGTGGAGGTGGAGGACAGGAAACAGAACGAGAACGACAAGAAGGGCGTCAAACAGAGCGAAGACAAGGACTGCTCAAAGGGGATTCCGTTGGTCACATCGGATTCTCGTGATGCTCCTGACAAGAGATAGTATAGTAGTCGTGTATCGTGATTCTTCATGACCCCCTTCTCTTGGTCTGCCGCCTGTATTCTTTTTTGACGCCCATGGTTCTCTCCTCTATTACAAACTGTACTCTGACACGGATCGCGCGTACGTCGTCGTTTATATGACATTTCCCTGGCAGGACGTGACATGGAAATACTGCAATTTCTTTTGTATATCACCAACGTACGTAGGCTTGATAGTACGCTCTCCGGCCTGGCTAGAATTCATGAGCTGCGATTAGTACGAGCCTAGCGCGCGCTACAGGTCCAAGGCCTATTGCTTGCATATGGCAATACTTTACGTGTAGATTGGAGAGTGCAGTTGATCAAATGGTGAGCAGTGCCGCAATCAGCATCCGATGGCATGCCATTAATCAGTAGGCTCGTTGCACACTCTTTTCCCACTTGATGGACCTACTTATGTGCATAGTACTCGAGATTCCAAGTTCACGCAGGCTACTGGCACCTCCGAATCATCATCATGTCCATTATTTTCTCGTGCTTCCGATCCAAAAAAGCCTCTCCGAATCATGACCGTCATCTTGGCACTCATCGTTTGCCGCCCGCCGCACTGTTCCCACTCCAAGAGTACACCGCTCCTAGTATTCATGTATGGGCTGGTGCGATCCAGGTCTTGAATGCCAGCGAGAGCAGCGGACATCGCATTCGGAAGGTATCGCATTGTAAGGCGACAAGGGGCCCGAGTTCCAGTTCGGCGGCGGACCTCGTCGGACATGATGGACACGAATTTCTACTTGTGCATGTCCGACATCATAATAATCATCCTTCTGGTAAGGATGCCATCCTACGTGCGGAAAGGCTCTCAGCGACTCCACACTCGTCTGGCGCCCCGGATGGTGGTCCACCATACATCACAGCGCACGACAGAGTCAGCGTATCGCACGACGGTACCACAGACTGTCTTACCCGGCACATCGCTCCCTCCTATGTCGAGTTGCTCACGCTGAGCTTCCCTAAACCGTCTGAAGCGCCGAGCGTGGCGCATTTTGCTGCACTACTTGTGACGTTGAACACGCATGGACCAGGCGGTGGCTCTACTACTAGTGGCCCCACTGGCCCAATCGTTACAGGTATTACTGGTGGTGCCGACCAACCGAGCGCATGGTTCGCGTACAGCGCGGTAGAGGTTCTCAAGGCGATATTCGGCGGCAAGGTAAAGAAAAGTAAAGCATGGACGAAGCTCCCTTATGATGGCGGTGGTGGTGGTGGTATGAGAGTCGATGTAGATGCTGTCTTGCGTAGGTATACGAGGACATGGGAGGATTTTTCGAGGAGGCCTCAGCTTGGAGTCGGACTCGGAGACCGCGGCACACTCGGTCATGATGATTCACGCTCACCCGCCTCGAACAGTAAGCCTAAGGTGCGTCGCAATGGTGTAGTGTGCGAGGATGGGTGCTGATGCGTAGTGCTGTCATCTATGCTATGTAGCTCCGGGAGCGGAAGAAGGCTAAGGAAAATGCTGAGATGGATGCGTTTGCGGACATGCTACGAACGATGAACGTTTGAATCTGCATTTGCTATCGTTGTATCACTCATTTTTTGAAACCTCCACCCGTCACTCATTACAATAATTCCTAAGCTTAAAGGTATCAATGATATATCTACACATTTTCATGTGATGCACTCCAAGAGCTGGACATTCCCGGAGCCACTGCCAATCGCGATTCGACCTGTCGATTCAGAAACTGCACACAACGGCATATCATCTCCATCTGCTGTCTCGTTTCATCATACGATCGAATTATCAAAGGGACTGTGACTCACTTTGTGCATCGTATTCCCAGATACATTTTCCTTCGAGGTGTGGTGTGCTTAGCCGAGGTGATCCCGAGGTTGTGTCGTAGGTCTTGAACTCCTCATCCAAGGACTTCTCCACAATGGGGTTGAGAGTAAATGCTACCACTCTCCGAGACATACTTCCTCTGTCCCATTCAACCCAGGCGCCACGCATCCCCGCCGATCCTAAGCTCAGATGAGAAACGAACCCCATTCTTATACTAGCCGACGTCCATGATTCCGAAGAGGCGTCTGCAGAGTCTTCGTGTCGACCAAAGGGTACACCTATACCAGTGATCCTGTATTTCCCAATTAGATCGACACTCAAGCATGGGGGAGCGTCATTCAGTAGTGTAATCGTCACTTTGTAATACGTGATACCATGCAAACCATGGGCGAGCACATATACTGCGTGGGTTTCTTCGGAGCTTCGGCAGCTTTGATGCACGTCGGACAGAGTAACTTGGTGTTGGACTGGAGCTGCGAATCTGTATCGTAAAACTGGTAAATGGTGGGTTGATCGTAGCGAGTGGCTGATGCAAGGGAGGGGGTAAGCTTCGATGGAGCGAGGGGCGAAAGATAAGATGAAGGGACCACATAGCTGTAAAGCTACGATCCACTTGAAAAACTCGGGGTGAGCCAGTGGCCAAGTTTTGTCCAGCAACTCACCGCTTCTTCAGGGTCATCCCAAGAAATGGGCACAATGCCTTGCTGTCCGGTCTTCCAGTTGAGAACAACGATGGATGATGCGAATTCGTACATCAAAAGAAGGCTCGACTCTGGGTGAATGCACCTGAGCATGTACTGCATGCCCAAGTCCGACTCTGTGATGCCTTCAAAGGGCAGCGGGAAAGCAGTGGAAGCTTGTTTCATGCCGAGTGGAACCGTGTATATCTGAGCCCTGTCGCGGATAAGTAAAACACTATGTACCATTCAACGCGGGGCAGAGACACACCTGAGCCCCGATGTGCGACAAGCTGCGACGTAGAGAACAGACTTGTCCGCCGACAGGTAATGGTCGTACAAGATCCAATTCTGGGGAAGTAAGAAGCAAGCATAGAGGAACCATGGTTTGGTCTCCTGCGAGTCTGACGTCCTGGCCCAAAGGCTGACCGTACCATCGGTATACCCAAGTAAGGTATATTCATCCAATACAAGTGAAATGGTAGAAAGCTTCGGTGAGTCTGACGATGTTACACAGGTCCAGCCATGGTGATCGGGAAGCAGAGAACGCGCTGATTCTCTCGGGAGAAGGAAAGTACGTTGTATGTTGAACGCGGCAACCAAAGTGCGTTGCATTTCGAGCGGCTCCATGTTTTCGAAGTCGCATCGAATGCACGGGAGAGGCTGAGATCTCTGCATGGTATCGAATATGCCTAGCCAGACACTTCGGTCTCTACCGAAGTCGAGGAGAAGTTTGCATGTCTAATGGTGGGATGCCAGTTCGGATCCGGGGGGAAGAAAAATGGCAAGTGTCAGTCTCGTCCCTTTCTGCAGGAGCTAAAAGACACCATGTACCCGTTGCAATTGGAGAATGGCTGGTATATCGAGAAACTTGGAGATGTGGAAGAGGAGCTCAGCTGGCAGATGGATGATGTGGGCCATGACCGAAGTTCGACGGCTAGATCGGTGACCTGCTGCAGAAGCTTACCATAAATACAGATTTCAGGTGGAGCACCTGTTCTGCCATCATCATGCATGACATCATGGGGCGCAATCCTTGTCGATGAGGGTGCGGATTTGAAGCCGCGTTCCCATTAATGTGAATTCAGGCTCAGACCTCACGGAATTGGTTGGCAAAGCACAAGTCTGAGGGTATCTGCAAAGACACGAGTTGGAGGACCTTACGTTGGGAAAGCATTGCGTTCACATGCAGATGTCATGTGGTGAACTAACAGACCAAGACCATACCACAGGACTCCTGGAACGTATTTATACATTTGTTAGAATACAGGGCCATTTAGTTTCGGTACGCTATTCGATTCCACGTCAAATAACGCTTCGGGAACCACGTCGGACAGCTCCATTCGCTACCAGACAGCTCCGCAATTATCATCTGTGCAACGACCTCCGCACTATTCACAGGCATCTAACATCGCGAAAACTGAGTGATTCAACAACTTACCATGCGAAGGAACGAGGCATTCCGTGCCCGCTATACCCAGCAGCGATATATTGTCCCTTGTAAACTGCATCATCGGCAGTCGAGAAATCAAGTATGGGTCCAACCTGACAGTTCGGAAGCTATATGGATCTGTCGGGATATACGATGAAACTGACGCACGAAAGGGTCTTTCATCGCAGTGACTCCTGTGATACCAGTCTTAACAGAACAATGATGAATAAGTGCCAAGTCCAAATGTAAAAAGGACAAGTTACAACGTACCCATTCCATTTCAGCTTCGTTCCCCCGCTCGTATTTACCTTGGAACAAAGCGGGAAGTAGCTCCCTCAGATGCTTTGCCACTGCGGGATTGATGCTCGAGTCGTCGTCAATATACCGCTCTGGACCCCATCCTAGGATGACCAATGGATTGTTTTGCCTGGGCTCTAAGGGCCGCGGGAACCAGTATTCGTCTCCCTCAATTTTGAGTATCAGTAGTCAACTGGAAGACGTTGGCATGAGGCTTCACCTGGTATCCTCTCCAGCTATTTTTCCCAATCATCTTTGGCCCCACAGAGGCTCTGGTAGCAATGATTTGTCCTCGACAAGGTATGATTCCATCTGGACCAGTAAGCATGGGCAGTAGATGAGAAGCATATCCGTTTGTTGCATGCACCACGCGCGAACACGAAATGGACCCTCTGTGAGTCGATAGTACGAATGCTCGATCGGACCCCGAGGTTGTCTGAACTATTTTTTCCACGGAGGTTACTGGGGTGTAGGTATGTAACTTCAAATCGAAGCGCGCGCCCACCCGCTGAGTGGCACGTTCGTATAGCTTCGTGACTAGTTTGACCGGCCACAGGTTCCAGCCAGGTCTTGTAACTGCGGGATATGAAGTTCCAAAGGTCTGTTAGGAAGCCATCAATAGAAGATAAACGCTTTAACAAGGAATTCTCACCCTGTTTACCTCCTCCGCAGTAAGCCATTGTACGCCCTCTAAGTTCAAGCCTGCAGACTTTGCACGCTCGAAATCTCTTTCGATCGTCTCCGTCTCGTCCTGTGTGAAGAGCAAGCTGACATTGCCACCGTTAACCAGGTCTACTTCCTCCGACCAACCATGCCTTTCAATGATATCAACAAGCGACGACGCCGTGTACGCTTCCACAGCAGAAGAACGAATGGCTTCGTCGATGCCATATTTCTCTTCTCGCCCAGAAAATTTAAAGAAGCATGCTGGTGTGAGGTGACCACCGTTTCGGCCTAAAAATACTGACCAGAGAGTGAACACCGATAGCAACTTACCCACCAGTTGCTCCTCCACCTGTGCCAATGTGTAAATTGACGAAATGAAGTACTAAGGCCGATCTGGTTCACTAACAAAATTCCCTCGCCTCGAGGATGAGCACGCGCAGCGAGGGCTTATCCGAGGCGATCAGAGTTTCGGATGCTTCGGAAAGGTGGTACGCGACACCGACACCAGTGATTCCTGAGCCGATAATGCAGATATCAGCGTCAGTGATCAAGGGGCCCTCGCTTCCTTCGCGCGCCAGGGGATTAGCATCAGGAGAAGAATGAATCCAGAAGGATTGGGTAGGATTTGCGGAGGGCATGCTAGCAGGTTCGTACTCTACCGGGGGTACCTCGGTAGTAGCGGTCCCAGGTCCAGTTGAATGTCCTTGCATCTTGTCGAGAAGTGTAACGAGGGGTAACCTGTAACGACCCGTTGCGCGGTATTCGGATACGTCACATTGACTCGGCATATAGTATGAACGTCGATGGCGGACGTTGCACACAGGAAGTCTGAGGATTTTGTTTATTTCTCTTGATACTAGACTACTAGTCGGTGAAAACTGAGAAAGAGAGATAAACTTCTCGCAAGGAGGAGACACCTCTCCTTCACATGCATTAGATATTTAGTATTCCATGTCCTATTTGCTACCGTGCGGATGCACGAGCAACCTTCGGCATGACATCCTTCGATTCCCTGCTACTCTACAGACAATTTATCTTTGTTTCGGCAGACCCGATGATCTTCATGCATTTGCAATCATTCATACCAGTGCTGCCCATGATGCGCGACTAGAAAAAGGCCGTCAGCGCGTCGAGGGCAACAGGCACATTAGAAGTGCAGTTTATTATGCTGTACAGTAGCCAAGACCAAGATAACTTCGGCGGCTATGTAAGTAGAACTGAAGGACTGGAGTTAACGGAGATGGTAGGTATTGCCGATCGCGGACGTCGAAAAAAAGGTGACGCACTTTGTTAAACAAGCCAAAAGAGACGATGATGGTTAACGCATTCTTGTGTTTGTGGAGCTAATTCTACCATTGGGCCAGCAGGTCATGTAAACCTTGTCTTGGAGTCATAGTGTGGTTCGCTATAGAAAATAGCGCCGCGTAAGCTTCGAGAAGTTCTAATACTCCCACTACTTATCTATTTGTCACCATCTTCCTTGCGTACTTGCAATCCCACGGAATGGGTAGGCCTGAAAGAGAACATTTCTGCTCGCCGAACACTATTGGTATGTCCTAGGTGCATGTTAGTCATGACAATCGTTATCCTTGAGAGTTGATCGTGCTACATCTTCAGCAATGTTGGTTTGCTAACGGGCTTATGTCGGTGACGTATCTTGTGCAAAGTGAGATCTTTGCACAGGACATTTATCTCCACGGCTAGCCAAACTTTCAAGGTGGAGATCAAAAAAGATTTTGAGTGGGGTAATACGTTTCCCGGACTTTTTATTGCCCCTATGTCTCTCAAATTGTCGTTCGTCCTATTTACTCATCTAACATTAGTGCCTCGGAATGGACTAATCTGGGCCCGCACTCGTGTGATTAGTAGGGTGAAAGAGGATCAGACTAGTCAAGGTAACTGAATGGGCGGAGTCAAAATGAGCCCCTCTACGTCAATTTTTGCCCATTCCATTAATTCTTTTCCCTCTCCGCTCAATTGCACCAAATGGTTCCGGGCGATATTTAAAGGGGAAGGTGCGCGCTCAGAGGCAGGTTGTTTTGTATACACTAAAGAAATACCCATAGAGAATTTACAAGGCTGACTTTCGTCTGCCAATCTGCAACGCTATGCATTGATTTCATCGTGGCATGACTCCAGAACCACCCAGAAACAGGGCTACGTTGTTTGCGATAATCCACCTCCATTTAATATGCGATTGAGGAACAAAGATATGTCGGTTAGCGCCTAAAGCTCAGTAGGTGATCGTAAATCCTCACTGATACCTTGCATTAGGACTTGTCACTAGAAAGGTGCCACTTGGATTGCGCTGGACGGAGTGGAGTGTTGGAGATTGGAATACCCGTGATGTATGTGGCGTCCTTTGCCACGTACTTTATCGAACTTAATACCGCATTTGCGGTCTTCCACAGAGCCATTGACTTGGTCACGGTTCTTCCACCATTTAAAGAATTCCCATGCACGGCAGGGGGCCCGGGGTGTAGCAAATTATATACCATATACAATCTTCAGATTGGCAACATTCAAACTACTTTTTCTCACCCAGGCTTTTTCTCTTCCTAGTCCCTGTAGTGATGTGCTCAGAAGTACATGGCGCGTCCTCCATTCCTATTCTCTCAACAGCAGCCTGAACAACCCCTCTAATTCCATTAACATGGTCTCTAGAACCTATTCCTGGACCAACGTCCCTCACTTTCCAAACCAACTGTAACACATCTCGCCGTGACCTCAAGTACGATGATGATCGAACCCTCATCGATCCAGACATTGTTCGTGACATGTGAGTCTTCGATGTTTCCTACCGGCCCCATTTACCTTCCCACTAGTGTAATTGGTCTGTCGGACGGCCTTACCGTCCCTTTCGCACTCACTGCAGGCCTCTCTTCTCTCGGGACATCCCGACTTGTTGTTATGGGTGGCATAGCAGAACTCATTGCTGGTGCCATTTCAATGGGCATTGGTGGCTTCCTTGCTTCGCAAGCTGAAAGAGACCATTACCGCTTCCTCAGACGTCAAAAATCGTCAAGAATACTTGGAACTTGCGTTGGGGAAATGGAGAAGGAGGTATTTGCTATCCTGGGGCCCGTTGGTGTGGATGAACAAGCTGCGCGGGCAGTTGCGAAGTGTTTGTGGAACATCGAACGCGACGCAACAGATAATGCAAGTACTGGCACAACCACATCCATAGGAGATGAAGAGAAACAAACAACTGGGAAAAGGAAAGACGTCGGACTGACCCCGTTTCTTCTCAAATTTGGTCAGGGTCTAGGTATGCGGTGACTCTGTTTCTTCCTCTCACTTCATAACACCTACCTGCGATTAGAGGAAGTACCAATGAAACGGCTATATATTTCTGCCATGACAATAGGCATTGGGTATCTAGTCGGTGGGGTGATCCCCTTATTCCCATATATCTTCATTAGTAGAGCGAATGTCGCTCTCCTTTATTCTTGTATCCTTACCGGCGTCGTCTTACTAGCGTTTGGCGGGGTTAAAGCCCGGGTAACTGGTGCTGCAAATGGCCCAGTAGGATACCTGTGGGGTGCACTGAGTATGTTAATGGTGGGTGGTGCGGCGGCAGCGGCAGCCTATGGAATGGTCGTACTCATGGAAAAGGCATTTTAAAGATGGTGTTCCTACGATAGTGCGGAGTTCGGAGACTATGAGAGCTCGTGTTTAGTTATGCATAATTACCAGTATCGAGTACATACTTACCATCAGTTCTGTACTATAGTGATCCTTTTTTCCCTTTCCTTCAAAGCCCAATGAACAAGTAAGGTTGCAGTCGATGCCGGGCGCGGGCCCCATGAAATGAGCATAAAATCGAGACGTTAGTACAACGTATCAGATCAGCAAGGTGAAAAATGCAATTTCAATGGACTTAGGTATTTAGGACGGAACAAAGATGGCGGCCTACGTAAGTTGAGGCACGAAAGCGACGTAGGATTTAGTCTATGCGTGAGAAGCGGAAGCGGAGTTGTCTCCTCCTTCTCTTCCGCTCTCTCCACCAGCAATCAGTTCGTAGTACCGCTACAGTTGAGTACGGCAAAATGCATTAGAGTAGAATGCATAAAATAGGTAATGCATCAAAATTTGTTTGGCCCGAGTTGGGGCCCCCTTACAATGGCTCATCTGTGCATAATGAAAAATGCATGCCA